>Ga0182021_10003562_pt1 | contig 18306 bp, 11 predicted proteins | sample 612E3MmetaG_FD_120493 | JGI IMG/M metagenome (GOLD analysis project Ga0182021, IMG submission 120493) | Permafrost microbial communities from Stordalen Mire, Sweden - 612E3M metaG (Illumina Assembly) | ecosystem: Environmental > Terrestrial > Soil > Wetlands > Permafrost | place: Sweden... | reverse complement strand
TGGAGCCTTTACTGATGCCAAGGAAGAGCGTGCCGGAAGATTTGAAATAGCAACAGGCGGAACATTATTCCTGGATGAGATAGGAAATCTCAGCCTGCCATTACAGGCTAAAATTCTTACTGCAATTCAGAACAGGGAAGTAGTGAGAATTGGAAGTAACCATCCGGTACCTGTAAATGTCAGACTGATATCAGCCACCAATATGCCTTTGTACGAAATGGCCGATTCATTCGAGTTCCGGCAGGACCTTCTTTATCGTATCAATACTGTAGAGATAATACTCCCCCCCTTAAGAGAAAGAAGAGAAGATATAGGCCTCCTCTCAGATTATTACCTTGAACTTTTTTCCGGGCAATACGGTAAACAAGGAGTAAAACTTAAAGAAGATACATTACAGAAACTGAAAGAGTACCACTGGCCGGGAAATATAAGAGAACTTGCTCACGCAATCGAAAGAGCAGTTATTCTTTGCAAAAGTGCGACCCTTTTACCCGATGATTTTATCCTGAGAACCAGATCCACTACTGCTAAAATGACTGTTGAACCGGCAATCCGGGTGGAAGACTATGAAAAGAAAGCGATAAGCAATGCAATGAGCAAACATAATGGGAACCTTTCGAAAGCTGCAGAAGAGATAGGTGTAGCCAGGAGTACTCTCTACCGGAAGATTGCTCATTTTGGGTTGGAAAATTCATAACCAGACACTCCTTTAGTGCAATATTTAATATTTTGATAAAGAATAACAGACTTTATAAAGATAATAAACAGGCAGCATGCAAAACATCTGGAAAAATATCTCCAATCTTGGAATCAATGAAGCCGGCAATCAATTGAGCCGCAGAACAATTGTTCTTGCCAATCAGCTCAATTTTGTAATGCTGATCTCAATGTTTTTATTGCTTGTGACAACAATTGTTACACAAGGAATTACTCACATGGTGGTGTCGATAGGCACGCTTCGGGTAGCATGGACCCTTCTACTCAGTTTCCTGAATCTGCTAATTGCCCGATATGGTTTAATTAATCTCAGCAGGCTCTCGCTTATTTTTCTACCTTCGATTGTTTTCCTGCTTGTTCCGACATTGATAGGTTATGTTCAGGAGGAAGATTTTACGTATTATCCATACGTAGTAATAGGTACCTCAATTATACCTCAAATGCTGGTACATCCGAATAAGGAAAAATTTCTCTACTGGTTTTCCCTATCCTATCTTTTCCTTTTGACAATATTCATAGACCGGATTATGGTCCTGTTAGGCAAACCAGGGATGGTCGAGCCTGGTATGAATAGTTATCCTGTTGTCGACAGGATTAATACTTTCTATCCTTTCTATAAAATTGCTCAAATAGGACTCTTCCTGTTTATAAACGCAAGCATCTACTACCTCCGGAGACTTAATTTTCGTTTTGAGGATGAGCTGAAAAACAAAAACAATGCACTTGACCTGCAAAATATTGAGTTGAAAGCCCAGAAAGACGAGATAGAACGACAAAAGGATGAATTGATAAGTAAGGAGATCAGTACATGGCAGAAACTGGTTAATATTATTACTCATGAGATAGTGAACTCAGCTATCCCTATTACCAATCTCGCCGGTATGACCGCCCAGATGCTTGAAGATGAGTCGGGTGTAGTTCAGAAGCCGAAAAAAATAGGCGAAGATGTGATAGAAGATATACATCATAGCTTAAGAATTATTGAATCCCGGACAAAGGGATTGATTAGTTTTATAAAAGCTACCAAAAGTCTTACAGATATTCCTAAGCCAAACCTTCGGAAGATTTTGCTTCGTGATTTATTTGAACGCATTTCAACACTTTACAAGGCTAAATTTAAGGAGACAGGAGTAAAGTTTGAAATGGAAATTGTTCCCACTGACCTTTCCATTGAAGCCGACATGGAACTTATTGAGCAGGTAATCATAAACATTTTTCAGAATGCCCTGGAAGCTATGCAGGAAACTTCAACTCCCAGACTTTTAATTATTGCAAGAATAAATGAATCAGATCATGTTCAAATATCAATTTCTGATACTGGTAAAGGTATTAGCGATGAGGTACTTGAACGGATATTTCTTCCTTTCTATTCAACAAAGGCTAATAACTCGGGGATCGGGTTGAGTCTGTCACAACAGATAATGATGCTGCATCATGCCCGGCTCGAAGTGAGTTCTGCAGTAAATAGAGGCACAACCTTTATTATGATATTTTAATTTGAAATTATTACTCCACACGCAGAGAACTAAATACTGTTTATGTCACATAATTGATTTTCATGTAAAACATGATATTTATTATAGTTGTTGATCATGCTATTACATTTTTGGTACTTTTGACAACTATATGGGACTGGAATTACAACAATATCAAACTATTGAAAAATCACTTTATCACTTTAGTTTCCTGAGGGACATTAAAGTGCATGGGATTTATTTTAATAGTTTTATGAAGTTTTTAAATCTCTATTGTTTCATCAGGAAGGAACATGCTCACGATTTTTACTCAGTTATTTTATTTACTAAAGGGAACGGAAGCGTATTAATTAATAATGACAGGTACCCTGTTAAACCTCAAACCATATGTATTGTTGCCCCTAACCAGATGCATTCATTTGAGGACCTTGGAAATGTAGAAGGAACGATCTTTTTCTTTTGTCAGGATTTTTATGTTGAGGAATTCAGTTTTCTGCGTCTGTTAAATGTATTTTCGTATACATCACAAACAGGCAGTAATGTTTGTAATCCATGTATAAGTCTATCAGACAATGAGTTTGGTCCTATAAATACAGTATTGAAATCAATACAGAGCGAATACGACTTGTATACGCCATCCAATAATTCAGCAGTAATTATCCGTTCACATTTGAATATCATGCTGTTAAAGCTTTCGGAGTTGTATGAAACCAAATCCGCGAAATCAAATAATAGCGAAAGCATCCTCATCCACTCATTGTCGCACCTTGTAGATTCGTACTTTATAAAAGAGCAACATTTAAGGTTTTATACTTCGGCATTTAATATCTCCGAAAGCCAGCTAAATGATGTCTGCCACAAGCACTTTAATTGTGGAATGAAAAAAATACTTCAAAACAGATTGATGCAGGAAGCCAGGAAACTTCTTTTATCCTCTGAATTAACTATTTCAGAGATTGCCTATAAACTGAATTTTGAAGATAATTCTTACTTCAACAAAGTGTTTAAAAGCAAAAATGGCCTTACTCCTAAACGGTTTCGCGATATTCATAAAAAATTACTACCACAAAAACCCTGATTGTTACCATTTTCAAGAAACTGACAATTTTATTTTTGCTGAATAAAATCGTTAGGACTATGAAAAAACCTGTTCTTTTATCAGCAATTATTATTACATCATTTTTTGCCTGTAAAAAAGAAAATAAAAATGTAGCAATTCAGGCTCAGACGTTCGAAGTAAATTCTACCGGTTCTACCGTTTGGAAGTACTTTAGTTTTGCCGATAATGACACCGTTACAGTTGCGGACCCTGCCAATTCAAATGCGTGGGATATTGCTTTTCAGCGTTACAGGATCAAAACCAATGGAGGGCTTTCCGGCAATGGCCTGGGAAGTGCTGCAAATACATATCAGAAGGGTCAGACCGGATTTGATGCATTGATTGTTGTTTCGGATACATCAACTTTTATCAACGATGCTTTAATCAGTATTGCTGTTCAGCAGGGTTATGCCACCTACATAGTTAATCCGGTCCTATATACCTGGTTCTCTCTTGAGTTCACAACCCAGGGAACTCAAATCGTGCCAAGCGATTACATATTTATTGTTAAAACCTCATCAGGAAAGTACGCAAAAGTATGGTTCAAAAGCTACTACAGTCCTGAAAATATATCAGGTTATGTCTCTTTTCAATACAAATATCAGCCTGATGGATCAAAAAATCTTGAGTAGATGCCTACAATACTTAAGACGCTTATTATTTTATTATTTATTCCCTCTGTTTCTTTTTCACAGTTAGTCAGCTTATCAGGATATATTACTGGGGCAGACAGCAGTTCAGTTACAGGAGCAACCATTACATTAAAAGGGACTACCTATGGGACAGTAACAGACAAAAAAGGATTTTATAAAATAAACAAAATAAAACCGGGAACATATACTATACGTGTATCATTTCTGGGATTCGAGACACAGGAGAAATCAGTTGCCATTTTAAAAGGGGATACCCAGGTTGATTTTTCTATCAGGGAATCAAACATCGATTTGAATGAGGTTGTGGTTACTGGTACAAAATCAGAAAAAGCATTAAAAGATGTTCCGGTTATTACGCAGGTGATAAGTGCGCGTAAAATGCTTCAATTGGGTATTACCAATGTTACTGATGCACTGCAGAATATGGTGCCGGGTCTTAATGTGAGCCATTTCGGGACCTTGACTTCAGTTACTCTTCAGGGTATGGATGCAAAGTATATACTGTTTCTTATAGACGGAGAGAGGATAGCAGGGGAAGTAAATGGTGATATTGATTATTCGATGTTAAACCTTGAGAACATTGACCGTATTGAGGTTATCAAAGGCGCTTCATCATCTCTTTATGGTTCAAATGCCATCGGCGGAGTTATAAATATTATAACCAAAAAGATCAATGAGCCTTTTGATGCAAAATTTTATTCACGGTATTCAAAATACAATGAATTATACACTGGTGGAAGCATTGGCTTCAAACAAGGCATCATCGGATCAAGAACTAGCTTTAATTACAGTCATACCGATGGCTACGATATTACACCGGAGACTCCGCACGACTGGACCCAGAATCCATATAATTCATTCAGCATAAATCAGAAATTTGAAATTACTCCATCCTCATGTCTGTTTTTTGTGCCTTACTTCACCTATTATCAGTTTGAACGGGGCAATGTAAGCGCCCGGCCTGCACATGATCTGTATATTGACCTGAATGCCGGTTTAAAAGGGCAATATTATTTCGGAAAAAATTCCATCGATTTTTCATATTACCGTGATCGTTATAACACTTACGATGTTCTCGAGCTTTTAAATAACAAAAGAGATACGGCTTCTTATGATTTCATTCAGACTGTCCGAACGCAGGGAAATTTTCATCTTACTGATAAAAACAACCTGACTGCAGGCCTGGAATATAATTATGAACGTCTGTTTTCAACAAGAGTGGCAGGAGGATTGAAAAGCGCTGATGAGGCGGTCTTTTATGTACAGGAAGATATTCGTTTTGGTGAACGATGGGATCTTGTTGCAGGTATGCGGGCAAGCTATCACAGCAATTATGGATTTAATGCAGCCCCTAAGATATCAGTAATGTTCAATCAAGGATTTTTAAATTTCAGAGCATCTGCAGGAACAGGTTTCCGTTCTCCAGCCCTGAAAGAACTATACTTTAACTTCGACCATTTTGGTGAATTTTATGTTATTGGCAATCCGCAGTTAAAACCAGAATCATCAAAGTATATATCCGGATCAGTTGAATTCACAAAACCGTGGAACAACTCATCGGTAACAGTTTACAGGAATGTTTTATCAAATATGATAACAAATCGTTGGCTCCCCGATACAGTGCAGCTGATCCAACAATATGAAAATGTTTCCAGCGCATCAGTTAATGGGATTGATTTTATTTCGAAACAAAAGATATTTAACGGATTCTGGTTGAGTGCGGGATATAGTTACGTTCGTTCACACGATAATGAGACACAGCTTCAACTCTATGGTACCACAAAACATTCGGGGAATATTGCTGCAGATTATAATTTTAGGAAAAAAGACTATTCTTTCACTGCACAGGTTTATTGCAAACTTATGGGCGAGAAATTCTATGAGATTACAACCGATGGCACTTCAAGAGACAGGCCCTACGCTGATTGGCGTATCACTATATCACAGGAGTACAAATGGTTGCGAATATCAGTAGGTTTGGACGATGTATTTAATATTGTGATTCCTCAAAATATCGATTTCATTTCCCCTGGGAGACGTTTTTTTGTCGGAATGAATATTGATTTCGGAAAAATAAAATAAAGCTTGTAGTTTAACTTCTCTGTGCAACTCTGTGCTTCTCTGTGTCGCTCTGTGTAAGTTCTTTGTTTTTTTGTTACACAAAAGGTCACAGAGTCCCGATAGCTATCGGGATCACAGATAGCCACAGAGTTAATTACTTAGACTCTTCGGGTTCATCCGTACTTTCCAGTTTTGCAAACTGAAGAGGTTTCTTAAAGAAGTTTGTACGGTATGCACCATAAATAAGACCGACTGAAGGCCAGCTTATTCCAACAATTTTGGCTTTCATTCCAAGGCTGAGCCAGAGATACAGGCAGATCGAAAATCCAAGAAGAGGTACTATAAAATGGCCGAATGTCTTGTGTTCACTTCTTAAAAAATAACGGATGAAAGACGATAAATTAACGCCCATGAATGCAATCAGGGCACCGAAGTTAAGCAATTGAGCTCCTAAAGGATAGCTTAACAGGAAAACACCACCCAGGATTATTACACCAATGAGAATAATATTATTAGATGGTATGTGTGTCTTTGGATTTATTGCTGCAAAGAATTTACCTGGTATAGCATTGTCTCTTCCCATTCCGTAAAGCAGACGTCCGGCTCCAAGATGAGCTCCTGCACCGGAACCTACTGTTGCTACAAGTAAAGCAATATTGACTGTCTGGAATAGCCATTGACCACCCGCCTTACCGGCAATGTAACAAAATGCCGTATCCTGGTCTGGGAAACTGGTTCCAGGCCATACAAGCTGAGCGGCATAAACCTGTACTGAAGCAAGTATACCTGTAATTATGCATACCAGTACTGTCGCCAACAGAATATTACGACGGGGATTGTGCACCTCTTCCGATAAAGTTGAAATGCCGTCAAACCCAATATAAGTAAGAACAGCGAGTGATGCACCAGCTGATACTGAAGGGAATGAAAATGTTTTAGGATCATAAAAGGGCCTGGTCCATTCGCCTACATTAAGTGGAGGATGCAAAAAGAGATAACGGACTGCAGCTCCAAGGAAAAGAATAATAACTACCCCCAGACCGGTTGCAATTATAGAATTCGTACGTGAACTTGATTCAATTCCGCGGAGGTTCATTGCTGTAAACAGACATGTAAAAGCAATAGCATAAACTGCGAAGGGTATTTCCGGAATTAAGTTTATTGCAGCCTTGCTGATCCAGATCACACATATGATAGGATTCATTATGTAATCAAAAATCATACCCCAGCCGACAAAGTAACCGAGTGAAGGATGGATTTCCCTGCTGACATATGTAAATGCTGAACCGGCACTCGGATAGGCATTTGCCATTCGTCCATAACTTATAGCCGTGAATAGCATGGCTACCATGCCAATCAGTATGGTTGTAACTACATGACCTTTTGCTAGACTAGCTGCAGCCCCGAATAATGGCATCGGAGCAGTAGGCTGAATAAGTATAATCCCATATAGTACGAGTGATGAGAGTCCTAGAACACGTTTTAACCCCGGACCTGAGGGTGATGAAGCATGGGAGTCACTCATATGGCTTGTTTATAATAAATATAGTGACCATAAACCTAATAATTATAAACTTATTTCAAACAGATGAACCCAATAAAAATATCTTAAAGAAATAACAGGAAGTTGTTTTACTCTGATTCGAGTCAATTTATTTAACTAACTTTCGTACTAACAGAATAGATCTTTAAATAAATATAAGAACCCACAATATGAAAACACGTATTGTCTTAATTATCACCTTGTTGGTCGTTGGCGAAATTAACTGTTTATCTCAAGTTTCCATGAACGGGAAACTTTTGCTTAAAGATAACTGGGCCATCCAATCTTCAAAAGAAATCAAATCAGACGCGAAGGCAATTTCTTCTATCGGTTTCACGACTGATGGATGGTATCCTACATCTGTTCCCACAACTGTTCTGGCTGCACTTGTCGCAAACAAGGTTTACCCCGATCCATACTTTGGAACGAATATCAACAACCTTCCGGGTATAATTCCCTATCCAAAAAGGGATATGCCGGATGGAAGTCCGTTTAAAGTTGCCTGGTGGTATCGTACAGAGTTTAAAATTCCTGCCGATTTTAAACATATGCATACATGGCTGCAGTTTCACAGTATTAATTATAAGGCCAATATCTGGCTGAATGGCACTCTAATTGCTGATACTACCACCATTGAAGGTGCATATCGTCTCTTTAACCTTGACATTTCAAAAGCAGCCCTGCCCGGAGCCAATAATTGTCTTGCTCTTGAGATATTTCCTCCCAAAGGGTTGGATCTTACCATCACCTGGGTTGACTGGAACCCCACCACACCCGACAGGGGTATGGGTATCTGGTATGATGTCTCCATTCATGCCACCGGTGATGTGGCAATTGAGAACCCAAATGTCATAACCAAACTTAACCTGCCTTCAACAGATCAGGCTAAACTGGCCATAACTGCTGAAGTTCGCAATGCTGACTCAAAAAAGGTAACAGGTGTGCTGAAGGGGACTATTGAGAACATTGCTTTCTCTCAGGAAGTAACGCTTGTGGCCGGTGAAACAAAACTCGTAAGCTTTTTACCCGAGGCATTTCCACAACTGGTTCTTGCCAATCCACGACTATGGTGGCCCCATACCGTGGGCCCACAGAATCTTTATGATCTGAACCTCAGTTTTGAGGTATCGGGAAAATCAACGGACACAAAAAAAGTTCGTTTTGGCATTCGTGAGATCACAACATGGATGAATGATTTCGATAAGCAGCATACAAAAGTTTTCCAGATAAATGGCAAAAACATTGTAATCAGGGGAGGAGGCTATGTGCAGGATCTTATGCTGAGGTCATCAAATGAAAGGGTTGATGCTGACCTTATGTATGCAAAACATATGAATCTGAATGCCCTGAGAATGGAAGCTCCACGAGGATCGGATTATCTGTTTGAAAGATGCGACGAAGAAGGCATTTTAGTGATGGTAGGATGGTGTTGCTGCAGCGCCTGGGAAGGTTGGAAAAAATGGACACCTCATACAGGGAATGTTGCTGAGGCGAGCTGGAAGGATCTTATTGTACATCTTCGCAATCACCCATCGGTTTTAACATGGCTGTACGGAAGCGATAATTTTCCGCCTGCTGATGTTGAAAAGCGTTACCTGAAAGTACTGGATGAATATGACAAAACCCGGCCTTCAGAATCGTCGGCTACACAGTCGCCCAGTTCCATTGCCGGCATAACCGGTGTCCACATGGGTCCATATCCGAATGTGTATGCTTATGAAACCCCTTCATTCTGGTATACAAAACTTGAATTTAATACGGAAGCAGGTCCGACTGGTGAACAATTGCCTCCAATTGAAACATTGAGACGGATGATGCCTGAAAAAGATCTTTGGCCAATGAGCGCATCATGGGATCTGCGTTTACATAAAGCATTTTATCCGATTGCCAGGGCAGCTCTTGAATCACGCTATGGTAAGCCATCCGGTGTAGAAGAGTATTGCGTAAAATCACAGGTATTTCAGAATGAGGCAGTAAAAGCTATGTTCGAAGCTTTTGCAGGAAATAAATACCGGTCCAGCGGAATTATTTACTGGATGTATAACTCCGCATGGCCCAAAATGTATTGGCAGTTATACGACTATTTCTATATGCCGAATGGGGCCTTTTATGGTGCAAAAACTGCCTGCGAACCTCTTCATATCCAGTATTGTTATGATGACCATTCAATTAAAATTGTGAATTGCTTCTATAACGATTTCAACGGATTGATAGCAAAAGTGAGAATCTTCGATTTTAATATGAAGGAAGTCTATTCGACCAAGATGGATGCCAGAGTAGCTGCTGATGGAAGCGAGAAGATTTTTACCATCGTAACACCAAAGGATATCACAAAAGTATATTTTCTGAAACTGGAATTAGATGATGTTTCAGGAAAACAAGTTTCATCCAATTTTTACTGGTTAAGCTCAAACGGAGATGAGAAGGCCGACTTTACGGATCTGAGCAAACTGCCCTCAGCAAACGTAAATGTTAGTGCATCTGCAATGCAAAAGGAAGGGAATAAATGCAGGCTAACAGTTTTGATTGAGAACCAGGGTACCGGACTCGCTTTTGCTGTTAATCCGAAAATACTTAAGCTGACTTCTAAGGAACCTGTACTTCCTGTGATCTGGGAGGACAATTATATATCTCTCCTTCCAAAAGAAAAGAGAGTATTGCAGGTAGAATTCGATCTTAAAAACCTTGATGGTGAAAAACCTCTTCTTAAAGTTGACGGATGGAATGTGAATGCGGTTGAAAAGGAGATTAAATAGTTTCTATCTATTTTATCACGTCAATATACCTTTCCCTAATTACCAATAAATCTTAGTACTGGATTTAAATCACGAGTCAATAAATAAATTCATGAAATAATGATAGTACGATCTCAAATCGCTCTGTTGTGATCCCCAGGGGAACCTTTTTAAGGCAAGTCAGGAAGGAATCCCTGATGAATAATAAGTTCAAATATTCCGGATATATACTTACAGCCGTTTATTTGTACATTTGCAAGTAGAAATAAGCCCAAATTGAATAAATTTGTATTGAGTTACATGATAATTTAAATTGCATTGAAATAGGGGGGAAGAAGTTATAAATAACTTACATTTCTTATAGGCATCTTTTTCTCAACTGGCTTCAACCTATAATGAGCTATAATACAATTTTCAAAAAAAAATAATAACAAATTGAGCAATAATCAGAAAATAATATCACGAACAAAAAACACTCCGGAGGTCATCCTCGACACGAATGGGATTATTAAGTTAACAGGCCGGTTAATTACTGAAAATCCGGTGGACTTCTTTATCGTATTTGAGGAATGGATAGAAGAATATTTTAAAAATCCGGCAGAAATTACATATGTTGAGATTAATCTTGAATTTATTAACAGTGTCGGAACTAAATTCTTACTTGATGCAATTCATAAAATTACTCATATTCATCTCAGGAAGGACGAGAAAAAGTTCATAATTAACTGGTACTACAAAGATGAAGATGAAGATATGCTCGAAAAGGGGACATTTTTTGCTTCACTCTTAGGTATCCCATTTAACTATATAATAATTAACTGAATTATCTATTCGGTTTATAAGCTCCCCGCGAACAGTATGAAATTTAAACCGATTACAAAGACAATTCAAAATCTTGCTTCATATTTCTGGTCTCATAGGATATTGAACGCCGTTCTGAAAGGTGTTGCAATCTATTTAGCAATAACCTCAGTTTTCGGATTAGTATATTTTTTATTTGGCTCATTAGATTTTAAGTCGGCAGCAGGAGCCAAAACAGTCCACTTCCTCGACTACATTTATTTTAGCGCAGTAACATTTACGACAATTGGGTACGGCGATATCGTTCCTAAAGCCGGGGCCGGACAGGTAATTGTATTTATTGAATCGTGTTTTGAGCTGATTTTTATTCCCGTTTTCGGAGGTTTCCTTGCATACAAGTTTTTGCAGCGGCCTAATGATATTTTGCTGACAGACAATTTTTTTATCCGTTACAGAAACCAGCATATATTTCTTTCTTCACGGGTAGGCAACAAGGGGAAAAACTTAATTGACTGCAGTGCAACAATTGAGTTAATTCAGATTGTGAATAATGTGAAACGGACTTTGTATAAACGGGAAATAAGTACTCCTTTAGTAGAGCTGACATGGTTTCTCGAGATTCGTCTGGATGGTGAAGAAAACATTAGTATACTTCAACAAATAAAAATATTGATGGAAAATCCTGATACCTCTCTTATCCGTACGACAGTTGTCGGATATGATTCTAATTCAGGAAACCTGGTGCATGTTTTCAAGTACTATACGATGGATAAATTAGTATATGGCGGAAAATTTGAAGACGTTTTCATTTGGGAAGGAATTAAACGAACAAAACCTGATTGGACTAATTTTAATAAGGTCGTCAGTCTGACAGAGACTGAACAGCAATCTATTGACATACTCTTACAGTAGGAAACATTATGCCCGGTCGCCAAGTCGGACCTTTATAAATCAAAATATGCTTTTTCTTTGCGGAGAGAGAGGGGGATTACGACCTCTCCGCCCGATGGCGGATCGGTCGTGATCCCAGAGGGGAACCTAGCAACATTTAAATGAACACTTCGGGTTTTATTTATTTCCCCTCAGCTCCTTTCGAAAGCAAGCTTTCTTCGGAGTTTTGGTAAAATAAACAATCCCGACTTGTCGGGATTCATTTAAGTGTTGCGGAGAGAAAATCCTTATTTAGAGGACAGAATACCCTGGAAGAAAAATCGAACCGATCTTGTTTAGTTAGGCTATAGACTTTACTATGATGTATATAAAGATGACTTTCGTGACATAATTTATCCTGACACTATTTATCAAACATCAGATTAAGATTTTGGTTCTTGTATTTTTGTTGAAACTCAGAAGGAGTCATCCCTTTTATCTTCTTAAACTGCCTGTTGAAATTCGACAAATAATTGAATCCTGATTGGAAACAAACCTGAGAAATAGTATACTTATTTTCTATTAAATTCTTACAGGAGTTTCCTATTCTCACTTCATTTACAAAAGATGAAAAAACCTTTGTTGTCCTGGATTTAAAATAACGACAAAACGATTGGGGAGTCAGGTTTACAAGGGAGGCTATATCTTCCAGAAATATCTTACTTGAATAATGTTGAATCACATACCGAAAAATGGTTTCCATCCGGTATTTATCCTCAGAATTTATTATTATGGGTTTATAATTCGGGGAAGACAAATACTTAATATCATTACTTGTCGACATTATATCTAAAATCGTCAATAGTCCTAATAATCTTTTCATTCCTATCAGATAAGGTAATCCTTTAATATGTTTGATAAGTATGTTGCGTGTTCTATTCACAAACTGCACTCCTCGTTTAGCTTCAATTAGAAATTCATTTATTTTATTTAATTCGAGAATACCCTGTGATGATTTTCCCAGAAAATCTTTCATAAACTGAATACAAATGGCACTTGATATAAGTTCATTCCCCGGAATTAAATAATCTGAACTACATGACCATATATGCGGTGTATCTGAGCCAATAATTACTAAATCACCTGGATAGAAGGGATTAATACTATCGCCAACATATTTTATCCCATAGCCTTCTCTAATATATAAGATCTCAATTTCTGGATGGAAATGCCAAGGGTCAGGAAAATAGGGTTTAGTAACTTCTTCAAGATAAAAGGATTGATCTTCAGGCTTATTTATTTTTTCAAATATTGGTTTCATCCGTAAATATTTTTAGTTTAGGGCCGGATGCCTGCTGCAAATCTGATGTATAGTAGATTCAAAAAGTGAATCATCTGTGTTTAATTCTGCTATATCGTGTTTGTTTTTTGCGATAGGCATGATAAAAATGCAATTATTTAATAACCAGTAATTTACTCTATAAATTCAACAATTATTCTATTTTTTTAATATTTGTAAAAATAGACTTTTTTCCTTTACCAACCATTGTGAAATTCATTTTTTCAGGAACACCTATCCGTTATCCTGTTACTATTTCAGATAATATTTGAATTAACAAATGCATCTTTACAAAATTTAATTTTTGAATGCTTTCTTAATCTCCTCTATTGGAACTGCCGTCTGCTATGAGAAGTCGATTTTGCTTCTGAACTTGCCATCAGCAAGAAAAAAGACAGCAATGTAATGTTCTTATCATCACAAAAGACTCCTGATCAAATGCTGCCAGCATAAACCAGTTCTTTATATATTGCATAAGGGGTAAATGAGACACATCTATAATCTCTGTAAATATTTCAAAAAATAAGTTCAGTTCCTATCACTCTCACCTATGCATTATTAAGGCTGCCTAAATAGCTTTCAATTAAAATGCATCATCCTCAGTTACAAACAACAACCCTGAAGTTTCTATCCGCTGTAACTCCAGTCTGGCTTTCTGATAAAAAAATTCTATCTCCTGATCGGATCGAGGTTCTACCAAGGGTTTTTATAACTTTATATCGACCATTAATATTTGAAACAATCTAAATGAGATAGCTATTACTTCTGTTCTTGTCTCTTCCAATAAACATCTTATAAACACTCTTGCAGAACCCGAAATTAAAAAATATCTATTGTATATCAATGGTTTATAGAATAAGTATCTTTGGTTGTGGAAAACAGGAAAAAGCGTCATTATTTTTATTAATTTGGGGAAACATTATTACAGATGGTCCAAAAAATAAATAACGAAACTGCAAAACGTCTGCTTATCGGATGCCTGTTTATTATTTTTTTCCTCTATTTTGGTGTTTTTAACCGTTATCATATCCTTTATTTAGAACAGAACCAGCTATTTCTTTATAATCTTGACTTTATAAAGGAACAATTTTTATTGCCTGGGGGGTTGTCCCTGTATATCGGAAGTTTTTTTACTCAATTCTTCATATCTTCATGGATCGGAGCCTTTATTTTCACCTTGAATGCTTTTGCAGTTTTTATACTTTCAGATTTCATTTACAAAAAGCATAATTTAAAAAACATCATTCCAGCCCTAGTGCCGGTATGGCTTCTGGCAATATTACAGAGTAACGAGTTATTCATATTTAGTCAATCCGTGGGGTTTTTATTACTTGTATCTTTTTTTGCCTTATATATTTCGATCAACAAATTCACACTTCGTTATATTTTTTATTTTGTCGGATGGCCATTTTTTTACTTACTCACTGGGGGCTTTTCTGTCCCGGCTGTATTATTGTGTGCCCTCCACGAATTGCTTTTCAGAAAACAGAAATATCATCGCATCATTTTTGTTTTGTTTATTATCACAGGAGTATTAGTACCTTATGTTTCCTCACAAATTATATTTTATATCCCCAGCAACATAATTTTTACGTATCCTATCCTTTTTAAACTGCATTCCTATTCTCTTTATGCCTTAATATTATTACTTGTCTGGAATCCATTATTATTACTGGTTAATTATTTTCTGAATAAGATTAATTCAATTAACAGCATGTTGTTACCATGGAATTTGACCAATATGCTGGCGAGTACTTTTATATTTGCATTTATGGGTTTTGGAGTTTATAAATACGCCTATAATAAAAGAGCGGAGATTATGCTGGGAATTGACCATCATGTTCAACGAGCTGAATGGGAAAAAGTTCTTAAATTATCAGACCGATACCCTGACCTCAACCGTCTTGTGATTTATTATACAAATCTGGCCTTGTACAAAACCGGGTGCATGTCCAATAAAATGTTTAGTTATCCGCAAATAGGTGTAAATGGATTAAGACTCAGATGGGAACCCAATTCAAGTAGTTTTTTTGGAGGTGAAATATTTTACTATTTGTCATATACAAATGAAGCTTATCGTTGGGCTTTCGAAGCTTTAGTTGCAAAAGGATTAAATCCAAGATCGTTGAAAAGGTTGGTTATTACGAGTATCACAAATGGAGACAGTGCCATTGCAAAAAAATATATATATCAGTTGAACCAAACACTTTTTTATCGTAAATGGGCACAGCATTATAATACTTATCTGTCTGATCCCGAGTTAGCTGAGAAAGACCTTGAAATATCCCGAAATCGTGCTTTATTAATTCATTCCGATTTTTTTTCAAATGCCAATAGCATGAATCTTGATGATTTATTGTTTAACCATCCTGAAAACAAAATGGCTTACGAGTATTTAATGGCTTCATTGCTTCTCGAGAAAAACCTTGACGAATTTGCCAGAATTATTCTCAAAATAAAAGACTATGGCTATATCAAAATCCCTGCCCATTTTGAAGAAGCCCTGTTATTTTATAATAGCTATGAAAACAAAAATATTATGCCACAAGGATTTTCATTTCGTGCAGAAACTGTCCGGAGTTTCCAGGATTATGCAACTACATATAATACATACGCGAACAATCGTGCGGCGGCTGCAAAAGAACTTAAAAAAAAATACGGAAAAACTTATTGGTATTATCTCCAATTCAATAACAATATACAAAAATAATGCAAAGGATAATCAGATCTGATTACAACCATCTCTTAATATACATTTTTTTGACTGCGATGCTTTTCATGAATGTAAGCTGCAGGCAAAAACTGCCTTATTATGTTGAAACAAATCAAAATGTTGTTTTGAATCCTGATTATACTTCAATTTCAATCCCTCCAAATATTGCTCCATTGAATTTCAGTATAAATGAAACTGCAAAACAATTCCTGGTCAGGTTTCATAATTCGAATGGTACTGATTTTATAATCCGTTCAAAAAATAGTAGAATTGAAATTCCTCAAAAAAAATGGAATAAGCTATTATCGACTACTATATCGCAAGAATTCTATATGGATGTGTTTGTTAAAAAAACTCAAAAATGGGAAAAATATAATACCATAACAAATTATGTAACACCCGATTCAATTGATAAATATCTGGTATACAGGCTAATCGAACCTGGATTCGAAAACTGGAATAAAATGGGTATTTACCAGCGAAATCTTGAAAATTTTAAGGAAACTCCTGTTATGCTTAACAGTTTAAGTGATGGCAATTGCATGAACTGTCATACATTCTGCAATAACAACAGTAAAACAATGATGTTCCATATGAGGGGGGAACATGCCGGTACAATCATCTATCGCAACAAAAATCTTTCTAAAATAAACACTAAAACCAAAAATACAATTTCTGCAGGGGTATATCCTTCCTGGCATCCCTCAGGAAATTATATTGCCTACTCCGTGAATAATATTGTACAGAGTTTTCATGCAATACCCGGGGAAAAAATTGAAGTCTACGATACGCTATCGGACATTATTGTTTATGATATAAATAAGAATATTGTTACCAGCTGCATGACTCTATCAGATCCCGATCGTCTTGAAACATTTCCAACCTGGTCGCCTGATGGCCGCTACCTCTATTTTTGCTGTGCCAAAAAACAGCCGATTGATAAATATAACCAGATTCGATATGATCTGTTGCGTATAGCCTTTGTTCCTGAAAATTGCAGTTTTGGATCAGTTGATACCATCTTGCACGTATCCGACCAGGGAAAGAGCATCTCCTTTCCAAGAATATCACCCGATGGCAAGTATCTCCTTTTTTGCATGTCTGATTACGGAAATTTCAGTATATGGCACCCTGAAAGTGACCTCTACCTGCTTGATCTGACTACAGGTAAAACATCCCACCCAGAAATCAACAGTAATAATTCTGAAAGTTTTCATTCATGGTCATCTACAAGTAGATGGATTGTATTCAGCAGCAGAAGAGGAGATGGTTTGTATACACGACCTTATTTTTCATACTTTGACTCATCCGGTCGGGCTCACAAACCTTTTATCTTGCCACAAAGAAAACCCGGATTCTACTTTAACTTTCTAAAATCGTATAACCTTCCTGAACTGATTACTACCCGGGTAGAATTAAATCCTAGAAAACTTATAAAGGTGACTGCATCTGTACCGGTAAATGCCGTCTTCAAAAGCATAGATTAAAAAACAACCTTTTGTATATTCTTATCGATAATTTACTTGAGCTGGAGTATCATATCAATTTTTAAAACCACCTGAAATTTGCTCAAAGAGCACAAAATCGGTGTAATTTTCTAAATAACATAATTCTTTATCAAACCAACGATAAAACAAAATAAGCTCATTATTTTTATTAGGTTATCTTACATCATAATTATTCCGCTTTAAGGGGGTCAATATGCTCCGAATTCTCCAATAATCCATAAGTACTATGCGTAGACTCAACTCACTAATGCAATTTTATTACTCAAAGAAGCAAAAAATACTCCTTTTGGAGAAAAAAATTAAGTTTTCCTAAGGGTCTTCGGTTAAGTATATATTGTATTTTTTTGAAATATTGGTTATTATAACTTTTAAAAATGAATTTTTTGACCTAAAAATTAAATGAATGTTGAGGACTAACCCCAACATTCATTCAATTTAGTTGCATTTATTAATTAAGTTTACACTTTTAATTGTTCTGATAACCCGGATTCTGTACCAGTTTTTTATTTTGATCCATCGCTGATTGTGGTATTGGAAGTACATAATTCTTTGCAGGATCAAATGCTCTGTCGCTACCACCTGTAGGTACTAATGTATAAACTTTTATGCCATTCACTTTCGTTATTTGAAAGGTGTGAACCGAACCGGGTATAAGTGTTTCAGCCAACTTTAACCTGATTAAATCAGGCCAGCGTTTATCTTCAAAACAAAGTTCTACTCTGCGTTCTCTATGTATCGCAATGCGCATTTCATTCTGAGAAAGGCCAGCCGGTAAAGAAGGCAAATCTACGC
>Ga0182021_10003561_pt1 | contig 18309 bp, 19 predicted proteins | sample 612E3MmetaG_FD_120493 | JGI IMG/M metagenome (GOLD analysis project Ga0182021, IMG submission 120493) | Permafrost microbial communities from Stordalen Mire, Sweden - 612E3M metaG (Illumina Assembly) | ecosystem: Environmental > Terrestrial > Soil > Wetlands > Permafrost | place: Sweden... | reverse complement strand
GGCTGGCCTATACAAAAGGACCAATCGACAGAACTATTGGCTGATCTGAAGCATCTGTGGCTCAGGTCCAGATATACAACATCAATCATGAAGATCAGGAGTACAGTCTTTGGTGCGATAGACGAATATTTCAGGAATAATGGATTTTATGAATATCAATCTCCAATATTCCAGGCAACGCAGGCAGAAGGCGGATCCACATTATTTTCTGTGAATTATTTCGGCAAGCCAGTATTTCTTGCACAGACATGGCAATTATATGCTGAACCAGCAATATTTGCACTGGAAAAGATATATACGATTGCGCCAAGTTTCAGGGCAGAGAAATCCAAGACCTCAAGGCATCTAACAGAATACTGGCATGCAGAGATGGAGGTCGCTTGGGCGACATTCAAAGATATACAAGATTATGGTGAAGCATTGATAAAACACGTCGTCAAAACTGTTTTGGAAAAGAACTTGGAAGAATTAAAATTATTGAATAGAGACATCAAGATTTTGGAAAAGACAAGGGATGAGCCATTCCAGAGGATGACATACACTGAAGCATTGGATGAATTGCAGAAGAAATGCCAGGTAGAATTGCCATGGGGCGAGGACCTGAGGACAATAGAAGAGGACCAACTTTCCAAATTGCACGGGCATTTCACAATAGTCACCAATTATCCTAAAAAAGTCAAGGCATTCTACATGAAAGAGGATGCAGACAATCCAGATGTTGTACACGGCTGCGATTTCATCGCTCCAGAAGGCTATGGAGAGATCATAGGCGGCTCAGAAAGAGAGTCTGACTTAGAAAAGATCAAGCAAAGATTAACAGAGATGGGCGAGAACCCTGATAATTATGCATTCTATCTAGACACAAGAAAATATGGATCAGTCCCACATGGAGGATTCGGCATGGGAGTCGAGAGGCTGATATCATGGATATGCCATCTAGAGAACATCAAGGATGCAATAGCATTCCCAAGGACGATGCTGAGAGTGAATCCATAGGCGAGAAAATATGTCTGCGACAAATAAGGATTTGCTGTTTCAAAATCAGTTCAAGAATCTGTTATATTATTATGAAAAGTTTGAATTTCATGAAATAAAGCTAGATGAAAAAGATCCTAACGCAGTGCTGGCCTGCTGCGATGAGAGATTATATTATTATAAGTATATGATCCAAAGATATAATGAATTTTCTCAGCTGATCAAGTCTGTGCGCAGCATATACAAGCTTAAGCAAGCGGATGAGATTGATCAGAATATCAACGCATTCGTAAAGACATGGACAATACTCAACCAACAGCGTGAAAAAACTAGAGCGCTGGGAAAAGTGGAAAGCTTATACAAGAGACGTCTCCTGATAAAAAATATAATAGACAATATAGAGTTGTGCGAAAAGCTTGGACATTCTATTGTCAAGAATCTTAAGGATATTCATGAAAAATCCATAGAAATATATTCCAACAGGATCAAATTAGTCCAAGAACAATATCCATTTCTTCGCATCGAGGACACAATATCAGACCATAAGATTTTAGATGATTTGATATCAGATGATGCATTTGAATCAAAAGAGTTCAAAGAGCTTTACAGAAAACTGCTTCGCAACTATGGCGACAAGCTATTGCCTTTGGGCAATCTCAAGTTCACGCTAGATAATATTAAGGATCCTATAAAACATGATAAGTATTTCACTAATGTCGGCAAGCTAGCCTTTATGATGGGTCGCCCTACTAAATATTCTATGTATTTTCTTGGAACTCTTAAAAGCTATTCTGATTCAGCATATACTGTTTCAGCATCAATGTATTTTGATGATGACCTTGTGAGGATTTGCGAGCTTCTCGCCAGCATCCGTCATACCTCCGTAGGGGCTTATCAGGGTTTTAATATAAGACATTTCATGTATGATTCGGGTCTCTCTCCTGATGCCATGTATCTGGCATGCAGAGAATATCTTCAGCTAAAGAATGGTGAGGCAAAAAGGGTCATAGAAAGCCTTGAAATATTGAACAATGCGCGCTTTCGGATCGATGTGGGGCAGCACGATATATCTTCATTCCTCTCGTTTGCATTCGACCTCACCCCAGAATTTTCTAAACTGCTCTTGGAATTCAAGATGATCAGAGTGAATGGATATTACGAAGGGATAAATTTGATAAAGACTTTCATCAGGTTTTGCGAAGATAATAATTATTTCATAGGCAAAAGGGAGGCAATCCAGACTTACTGGAAACAGACCATCTCAGAATCCATAAGGAACCTCCATTCATTATATGAGTTCTTGTACATCTATGCAGCAACAGGAAACATGATATTCGATAGATTACTCTCTTCAAATATCATGCTCTTAGGATATGAGCTAGATGGATTATTTGAAAATATCAGCGGTCATGCAAGAACAAGAGATTTTGAAAGCATTGAGGACATGCTCTCTAACATATTTTCAGCCAGAAACAATCATGCTGGAAAAATGCTTGTGTTGGCATTGACCACAACAGACTATAATGGTGCCCTTAATAACGCATCTATTCAGCTCAAAAATCTCTCTGGGCATGGATATCTGGTGAATGTCTGTTACACTTCAACTCCTTATGAGCTTGAATATCGGTTGCGCGAGATAGCTAAGATAAGAAAGATAGATGTGCTTTTCATTGCTGGGCATGGCGATCCTAGCGGCATCAGTCTAGGAAGGAGAGATATACGCACATTTGACATCGATAAATACCTCAATAATATGCGCGGATGCTTTTCAAAGGATGCGAAATGCTTTCTAATATCATGCAGCACAGGAGCAGGAGAGACACCTATAGCAAAACGCTTGGCTGATAAGTTCGGCATCCCGGTCACAGGACCTGATAAAGATGCAGGCGCATTTATTGGTGTGGATAAAAATAACGAGATAGTTGTAGATTACGCCCACGGCTCCAATGCAAAATGCTTCATACCATAAGCACAATTATCTGAAAATACCAGACGATGCTGAGAGTAAATCCATAGAATTATGTTATTCCAAATTCATGATTTATTCGGATAGATCTTCTTGTCATGCATGCACAATATGCCTTTAGGCTTTATCCATAATCTTTCTTCTTGATTCAAGAATTTCCTTCTGCCGTGATTTTGTATATATTCAAGATTTTTTATGACACTCACCTTGTATCTTGTCCTATATCTTTCATCAAGCCTCCTCATCAATTTGCATGGGAATTCTCTGCAGTGGATGAAGAGTCCTGATTTTATTTTTAGATTTTCACAGTTTCTTATGCCACAAGTTAGGCAATGATTTGCTTTGTTGCCTTCAGCCATGCATCCTACGCAATTATTCTTATCTTTGAGATGCGCCCTGCATATATTGCAGTTGATGCCGCATGGAGCGATCAGCAATTCATCAAAACATATCTTCATGCAAATAAAATATGAGAACTAATATTTAAATTTTATATTTTAGAAATCATAGCCCGACAATCCTGTCTGTCTCTTTCTTTATCCTATCGTCATATTCATAGACTTTCTCGCCTTCATGCTTTTCCGTCGATAATGCCTGCATCAATTCCTTTATCATCTTATATTCCTTGCCTGCATCAATTCCTGTGATCCTTATCTGTCCTAGATGCTCTTTTATCAATGCATCCTCGACGTCCTCGATATTCTCATCAATCTTGATCTCCTCATATTCTTCAGAGACAAGCCTTGTGGTGTTTCTCATGATGAAATATGCTCCTTGAGAATATATCTTTTCAGATATCTCCTTGAATTTTATGTCTGAGGCCTTCCCTGACTTCAATTTCCCAAACACTCTCAGCAACACTATGGTGTTGATGAATTGCTTTGCCTTGATCTTTTCATAGATCATCGAGATTATCTCTTCCGGGCTCTTATGCTCGGCATCTATATCTATAAGAAAAGTGTTTTTCAGATTCAATTCTTCCCTTGTGACTTCACCGTCATCGTATATGTAGAATCCCCCGCTTCCAAGCGTTGCCATCTCAGAAAAATTTGCAGGAAATACAGGGCCAGGATATACGATCATCTTATGATTATCATCAGAATATTCTTTAACAATGTGCACATGGCCTCCTGCATAATATTCAAAGCCTTTAGGCAACAAGGATAATTCCATTGAATCCATCTGCCCAAAATCCCCTGGCATCAGCTCTTTTATTGCAGAATGGAACATGAATATCTTTTTTCCAGGCTCTTTTTCAAGATGCTCGATATCCAGCCTTTCATAATAATTCTTCTCTAATGTGCCTTTTTTTCCTAATAATCCTGTAATCTTGCATCCTGTCTTCTCATCGACTGTGAATTTCAGGAATAGCTTCTCATCCTTCACCGTGCCTTTGACGACATTTTTCACAAGCCCTGCCTCTTCTAAGACATCTATCATGGTCTTTCCAGACGGAGAGAAATCATGGGAGCCTGGTATTATATAGACAGGTATTTTTTGTGAGCGCAATGCCCTCAATGCCTTGACGACAAGCTTGAGATTATCAATGCCAGGGAGCGCAGTATTGAACAGATCTCCAGCAATCAATACAAAATCTACATGCTGCTCTACACATATCAATGTAGCCTTGAGAAATGCCTCTGTACTCAAGTCCCTCAATTTAGGGTCTCTCCATGAGCCGATATGAACATCAGCCATATGAGCGAATTTCATAGAGGAAAGGAATTATTTTAGGTTAATAAATGTGATGAAAAAATATATCTGGGAGGGGCTACACATATTTGTGTGATGAGAAAAATAGTTAAGGGTTTATACATTTTTATTGTGTTAGCCATTTCCATAATGGTATGTATTTTATTTCTTTTTCTTTTGATTCGTAATCTCCTGTTATTATTGTGAGATTTGTGCATTTTAATTCTGCGCCTGCTTTTATTAGCGCGCTTGTTTCTCTTTTTTTTGTGTCGTAGTTGCTTACATCGTGGCATACCTGTATTAATTCTGTGATTTTATTATCTTTTTTTATTACGAAATCTACTTCTTTCTTGTTTATGTCTTGCCAATAATATATTTCTGATTGTTCTAAAATTTTTTGTGTGTATAATTTTATGAATACCGTATTTTCATATATTTTTCCAATATTTGGTGAGAAGTTTATGCTTATCGTGTTTATTATTCCTGCATCTATAGTGTAGATTTTTCTGTTTGCCACTATTCTCTCTTGGGTCTTATATGAGAATTTTGGTAAAAGAAATGATAAGTATGATTCTTCTAGGAATGATATATAGTTTAATGCTGTGTGAGTGCTTTTTAGGTTGAATATATTTTTTATTTTGTTGAAGCTTACTTGTGATGAAGTGTTTGATATCATGTTGTTTGCAATGTTGCGAAATGTTTTGGATAGTTTTATGTTGTGTCTTATTATTATGTCCTTAGTCAGTATATCAGAGTATAATGTTTGAAGGTATGTTTTATAATTCTCTTGATTTTTTATTACCTCTGGAAATCCTCCAATTTTTAGGTATTCTTCAAGTTTGCCTTTCAGTATGCCGCTGTCTTTGCTTGATAATAGTTTGTTATATGATATCTTTTCGTATTTTAGGAATTCTTTGAACGAGAATGGAAATAATTCTAGTATTGTATGTCTTCCAGTTAGATGTGTGGATAATTCTTTGCTTAGTAAGTTAGAATTGCTGCCTGTGATTATTATATTAAAGCCTTGACGTTGTAGCCTGTTTACGAATAATTCCCATCCTTTGATGTTTTGTATCTCATCCATAAGAATGTATTGAAAATCTTTGTATACTTCATAAAATATTTCTAGAACATCGTTAAGGTCGTCAACTGATATATTGAATAGTTTTTCATCATCGAAATTTATGTATGCAAATTTTTTGCCTTCTAATAATTGTCGTGCTAGTACGGATTTGCCGCATCTTCTCACGCCTGTTATTACTTTAACTTGACTAGATGTTAATTGTTTAGAGTATTCCTTAAAGCATTCACGCTCTATAATGTATATAGGTAAGGTTTCTTCTTTCTGGTCTATAATTATTTTTCTTAATTGAAGCATATCCATAGTAATGCACACTTTAAGGCAATAATATGCATTGATAAAACACAATTATATTTAAATGTTTCGATTTTCAAAAATCAAAAAACCACAATATTCATACAAAGAATGATTAGAATTCTAGCAGACAGTCAAAAAAGTTGCGATTTCCATATCAATAAATTAATAGTTCGTCTCTAGGCGGAGCTACGTATATTTTAGTGATATCCGAGGCCTAATCTATTTCTATCCCAGAGAATTCGAATGACGGTTTTGGCTGGGGCTTTGTTTGCGTCGATGATGATTGCGGTGTTGATTGTTTTGGCGGCTGTATTGCTTGCTGTGCCGATTGACTTATTCTTGTTTCCTGAAATTGCTTGCCCTCAACAATATCTTTTCTCGCCAATTCATCAAAGAACGGAATCTTTATTGGGATTGCAAATTTCGCAAAATTAGATGATACAATGCATTCTCCCCTGTCTAGCGAGGCTATCGCTCGAGTGTCTGATGTCAAGTCCTGCGATGCTGAATCTATTATCGCCTGCCGCTCATTGACCATGTCTGTTCCTAGGATTATCTTTGTGTTCATGTTTGCAAGGATCTCTCTTGGTATCATCGAAGGCAGCTGTGTTATCGCGATCAATCCCACTTTGAACTTTCTTCCTTCCCGAGCTATTGTCGAGAATATATTAGAGCCTTTTTCCAAAACCTCTTTTCCTAAGACCCTCGGGGCTTCTTCAAGGACTATTGAGACGACAGGCTTTTCCTTTATCGTACCCTGCATCTTATAATTCTTGTATCTATAGAATAATTCTGAGCTGATGAGCGATCCTATCAATAATTCCAATTGCCCAGAGAACGAGCTAGTATCGATGATGACTGTCTTGCCATTCTCTAGGTCATTGCATATGTCTGTGATGGTGTTCTCGCCTGCATTTGTATCAAAGACTCCATTGCAGAATAATTGCGCATCATTGAAGTCAAGATCAAGGAGATACATTAGCCTTCTTTTCAGCACCCCTAATGTCTGCTCGAAAAAATTCACCTTCAATGATTTTTCCAGGATTATCGCCTCGACCCATTTAATCCCATACTCCCTATAATATGCATTCATCGCCTGCTCTTGCGCATCAGAAAAGTCCAGGCATCCGAAATGCGCAGGCCGGATTATCTTCAGATTTATCTTCAATGTCCTTGCCCCTTGAGGAGGATTTTTCGTATAATAGACGACCTTTTTTGATGGATGATCCTTCAATCCTATCTTCCCCTTATCCAAGACCTTACCATAATATTCATCATGCGGGTCAAGCACCAATGCTGCGCAATAGTCTTTTCCTGCCAAGTCCCATAAGATGTTGCTCATCAGGACACTCTTGCCTTTTCCTGTAGTGCCTGAAATGAGGACATGGTGTGTAAGCACATTTGTGCCGTCGAGATGTATAGGCACATCCAATGATTTAGAGCCGCTCCTCAAATATCCTAGGAACAATGCATTCTTCGGCTTGCCAAGAAAATCAATATCCTGCTTCTCTACAGTTCTTAATGTGGAAAATATCTCTGGCAAGGACTTGGACATCAATACTGCGCTTGTGCCCTTGCTGATTGTGATCAGGCTTTTGAGGAATGCCAGCTTATAATTTCTCATGTTCTTGTCCAAGAACTCGAAATCCCCGGATTCTTCAAGATTCATCCCAGAGATCATCTCAAGGTTCTGCTGGCTGACCTGCGAGCCATATTGTATATCATATATCTGCAGGAAGAATTTCTGTTCATTATCCTCAGCAATGACAATCTCTCCTAGCTCGAAATCGCTCCCAGACTTCTGCCTTGCGATTATCTCGCCAAACCTTCCAGAGATTATCTGTCCTTTGATATTTGCAACCGCACCCATGATAGCAAGAAAGTTTTTTGGTTTAAAAATTTATTCATGTCGGCAACTATATAATATCATGAAATGCATCATCTCTGCGACCTCTGTTTCCTATATTCTTTATCTACTATCAATACGATGACAAAATATAATGGCATCACTATGCATGCTAGCATTATTCCTAGCACCAGAAACAGCAGCGACATGCTTGTCGCCTGGACTATTATCGCTCCGACAGCCACTATCAGGAGTATAGGCAATGCCGATACAAAACCTAATGAAGAATAATATTGCCTGAGTTCATCCTCATCCATCAGCCTTTCTGCAATAAGCCCTTGCGCAACACCTACGATAGCCCCGCCGATGACAGATAAAGCTGTCGCAAGCCCTATCGCATACAATTGCGGATTGAAATAAAATGTTATCGGCATCAATGCAATAAGGAGTGTTCCGAATACCAGCATAGGCGCTTCTCCTAATGATTTCGCGAATTTCTTTGTAAGCAATGTGCCGCTGATCGAGGCGATTATCGCTATCACAAATATTACAGAGACATTGAGGAATCCTTTCAAGAATTCATTCTTGAAATTCTCATATATGAATATCCCATAATATGAGTTGCCGATGATCTGGGCGATAGTCGTCAGTATTGTGGCTATTGTCAAAAGGAATGTTTTTTTGTTTTTTGCAAATATGCTGGTTGCCTTAAGGGAATTCTTCACATAGATCCTGAACGAGTCGAGGATTGCTGAACCTTGCGATGATAACTTGTCCTGCTCTTCGTCAAGAAATGACAATAGGTATCCTGATATTATGAACATTATGGCAGTCACTTCAAAAGCCAAAAGATATCCATATAGCTTGAACATCATAGGCTCTGCAAGATTCAAAAATCCTGGATTAAAGCTTATGACCTGTCCATTAATGGGGAATATCTCGAGCACAAATCCTGCAAGAAGCAGCGAGCCTGCAGTTATCAGGATGCCAAAATATGATATGAACTTCAGAAAATCCTTTCTCTTTTCATTCTTGAGTATCCTGTTGAAAAAGCTCGTATATAAGTCGCCATGGGCGATGATCCCTAATGTGCCTATGAGCATAGATGCTGTGAATAATGCAGGGTTTTGGATGACAACAGACAATGCCATCCCAAGAAAGCTGAATCCGAATATTATCCCTGATGCGCTTATTATATTCTTGCCGATATATTTCAGATGGGAATATTCGTTTAGGAATCCTGACATAACCTGGGATAATGCAGACTTGAGGCCATTGATCAGCCCTATCAATAATAATGAAGCGCCTGAGAGCATGAATAGGATGTTCACAAACTGCTGGCTTGCAAATCCATAGCCTATCCTGTCAAGGAACTCTTTGATGCTAAGGATCCTGTTGTTCTTGTTCTTGAGCAAAGATTTTGAGCTGATTATGTTTCTTAATTCATCATCCACATCAGACTCGAGAAATCCTCTTTTCAATAGGCTGTTCTTGATCTCAGCTATAGAATTGCTCTTGGCAACCTCTTTTTTCACTTCATCTGATAAAGACATGTCTCACCTTTCTTTTATTAACATAACGTTGATATTTAAATGTTTATTGAAAATTTTCTAAAAAATTTTCAATCCTAAAAATTCGTTTTGTCCACGAATTTTTGTTATCTTATGAATGGCAATGTATTGATCAAAGGAATATCCTCGCCTATAGGGATTATCTCTATTATTGCTTTCGGCAATCGTACATTGATATTTTCAATCTCTTTACGCAATTCTTTTTCTGTACTATGGAATAATTGTAAGATATAATGAGATTTTGATGTCTGTATTATCAATGAATTGATATTTTTTGATTCTTTAGATAACATCTTGAGCTTTTTTGTAGTTTGTGCATCCATATTATGCCTGATGATGACTAGAGTAAAATACTGGTCTAATTTGTTCATATCAAACTGTATCCTAGAGCCTAAAATTATCTTTTCTTTGTACAATCTTCTCAACTTATATAGAGCGAGTTCGCTTGAGATTTTTAAAGCATTAGCAATATCTATAATCCTTGCTCTATTATCAGATTGCAAAATTGCCATTAATTTTTTATCTTTATCATCCAATGATGCAGTTTGATCTTTCGTATCTATGATCACCATTTCTTCTTTCTTATCCTTAAAAAATTTTAGAGGGTATAATACTGAATATGCCGGTTTTATTATCATATAATCATCTGCTACAACATTTTCCAGATAGCTGTTGAACCCTTTTTCATCCTTGAATATGTAATTTGCATATATATCATATCTTGCATAGGCTTTACCCCAAGATATGCAGTTCATACAATTTTCCAAGGATTTCACGAATGATGTTTTTGATTCTACGCTGTCAAATCTTATCAGGAGAGTCACAAAATAATCATATCCTAATTTGGAATAATTAAAGACTGTGGAGAATTTTCTTATGATGCCTGTCTTGAGATAATTCTTTATCTTGTATTGCACTTGTTCTCTTGATAATCCGGTAGCCTTGGCTATCTTAGAATAGGACTCGCGATCATTATGGTAAAGATATCTCAAGAGCTTGAAATCAGCATTCTTAAGTTGCATTGTTTTATAAATGGATATTTCTATATAAATTTAACTAAAAACTAAATTAAATATCCTTTATTATTTAATAAATAAGTAATTTTTAATAGTAATATTTACATATATCATAGAGTTATCTATTGTCATGGCAGATGAACAAAATAAATACTTATTGGAAAATATAACTAACCCGAAATATTATTGCGTAATAGGATCGTGCCCTGCGATATATGGACTTATTGATAGGACTTCTGATGCGCAATTTTGTATAATAGGAAGCTGCCCAAAAATATATGAGCATACAAGCTCAGAGACTTATCTGATAATCGGAAGAAAATTAGATGTCGATAAGATCAGATCTTTAGGTCTAGAATCTAGAATAGGACCAGATGAAACTATTGTAGAAATCCCGAAAGGTATTATAGATGATAAACTTGAGTAAGTCCTAAATTATATTCTCATTCTTCACCATTCTCTAATAGTCTCATTTTCGTCCCTATTTCATGATTATAATCCAAAAGATTTAAATATTGAAAATTTATGAATATGATTAATGAACAAAATCACTTTCGCGTTCAAAAATATGCTGCAGCAGAAGACTGGAAGGCTTGAAGAGAGATGGAAATATGATTCTGGCACATTCCTACTATCAAGCCCTGTTATTGAGGATATTGACAATGATGGCAAGAAAGAGATAATCTTCGGCACAAAGAACGGAAAGATCCTATCTATAGATATAGACGGCAACCTGAAATGGGCATTCTCTGCAGAGGACAATACCTCTGAGGCAGAGCTGATGTTCCTCGACACTGAAAGCTCCAACTCTATCAACTCATCCCCGAATATCGAGGACCTGAATTTTGATGGAAAAAAAGAAATAGTGTTCGGAACAGAGGCAGGAAAGCTTTATGTCTTGGACAACAAAGGAAAACTATTATGGCAATATCAGGCAGATGGAGCAATCAGGGGAGCGCCTATAGTGCAGAAATTTGCAGGCAAGCAGGCCGGCATAATATTCGGATCAAGCGACAAGAATCTTTATTTTCTCAATGCCCAAGGAAAGCTCATATGGAGATATCCTTGCAAAAGCGAAATCGAATCATGCCCTGCCCTAATCATCACAACGACGCCATTGATAGTTTTCGGGGACAATGAAGGCACAATATATGCATTGACGCTCAAAGGGGATCTCGTATGGAAATTTGAGACTAAGGGAAAGATTCTTGCCCAGCCATCATTCCAGACTCTCACAAAAGATTCTGGTCCAGTGATCGTGATAGGCTCCACAGACGGAAACCTTTATTGCCTGACAGAGAAGGGATCATTGATATGGGATTTCCATACAAATGGCGCAATATGCGGGAAAGCTACGATAATAGACCTGAACAAGGACGGAAATATGGAGATAGTGTTCGGTTCGTGCGACAACTGCATATATGCCCTTGACAATACTGGAAAAAAGCTTTGGAGCTATGAGACAGACTTCTGGGTCGTCGCAAGCCCGATAGTAACAGACATAGACAATGACGGAAAACTAGAGATCATCGCAGGCTCATACGACCACAACATCTATGTCTTGGATTCAGAAGGGAGCTATATGCTCGATTATGTGCCAGGCGTTTCAGGCATCATCGGGCAGACAGGCCAATATGGGGATGCTATAACAAAAGAGCCTGGCAAGACCCAGGGAAAAAAGATCTGGCAATACCAGACAGAAGGCATAGTCGTGGGATGCGCATATGTGCAGAACAATATCATTGTGAACACTGATTCAGGAAAAATAAATAATATAATGCATAAATCAGACGGGTGAGGATGATGGAAAAAATAATCAGCAAAAAAGAAGAATTGAAAAGAGTCCCAATGTATATTCAAGGGCTTGATGAGAATATACAAGGCGGGATCCCAGAAGGGTATATCACGTTGATATGCGGCACTGCAGGCACGATGAAATCATCAGTATGCTTCAATTCAGTATATTATGAGGCTGTGCTCAAGAACAAGGTAGCATTATATCTTTCTTTAGAGCAATCCTATCCATCGCTCTTGAACCATCTGATCAACATGGGCTACGACCTTAGCAAGGTGAATGTTCTATTGATCAATGACCTATCGAATATCAGCAATCTGCTCTCCCAGCTCAAGCAATCAAAAAAAGGCTCATTGATATTTGCAGACCTTGGATGCATAAGAAAAGAGATCAAGGACGTGAAATTATCTTCGACAGCAAACACCGGATGGATAAATGTCATAAAAAATCTTGTAAAGAAGATAAAGACAGACATCGGACTGGACTTGATGGTGCTTGATTCATTATCAGCATTATACGTCCTTAGCAAGTTCGAGAATCCTAGGATTGAACTGTTCTACATATTCGAGTTCTTGAGAGACCTGGACATCACATCGTTTCTGATTTCAGAGATGCCGCTTGACGCCAGCAAGTATTCAGAGTTCGGAGTAGAGGATTATTTGTGCGATGGACTGATATATCTTAGATTATCACAGTTCAGAAGGGCGGTTGTCAGGGAGATATCTGTCGTGAAACTGAGATCGACACAGGTCAATACAGACGTATTCTCATTAGAATACAAGAACAACAGGTTCCAGGCATTATACGGCGGACAGAACCCGCTGCTGTAATAATATTATATTTATTTTTTATCTTTTCCTTAGTTATTTATGGTTCGATACGTAATTATTTATCCATTGAACCAGCTTCTTCATTCTCTCAGGTTCTGACTCAAGTCTCGAATAGTACTCATTATCCATCCCGTACATGACATCTGATGCTTTTTTCAATGCAAAAGCATATTTCCCTGTCTGTATCTGTTCAGGAGTCAACAATGAATATAAGCCTCTGGCATGCAATGTGGCTCCTTGGATTATATCTCTGAATGCCACGTCTTTTATGTCAGGCATCTCGCGAAGAAACTCATTCAATTCGGATAATTCGTCAGCAAGGATCTGATCCACTGATTTATTCTTCATTGCTGATCTACCAATAACTCCATGCTCAACAAGCCCTTCATGAAATAAATTCACTCCATACAACATCTTTGCATTAAATCCACAGAAAGCCATTTCAATCCCTCCAAATCCTTGTTCAATGATGCCTTCTTCAAACAGATTCAATCCATACAACATTTTTGCATTAAATCCGCAAAGTGGCATTTGAATCACCTTTTTTTTCTTTCATCCTTTTATAATAATCTTTCATTCCGCTAATTGTCATGAAATTCAATGCAGCACCCGTAATTATAATCAAAGCTGGAGGTCCGTATTCTTTTCTCGGATGCAGATCGTATTCTTCTCGCATCGCAATATAAGTGCTGTCCTGCTTCAATGCATCGAGGACTTTCAGGCTCTCCTTCGCTGCTTGAATATTTTCAGGATAATAAAACAAGCCTTTTGTAGAAAAGTGCGGTTCCTTAAATTTATGTAGATACCATTCAATATTCAGACCACGTTGAACGACAGGCCCAGGATTATATTCTGACTCACTCATACCAGAAATACCTTCATAAATTCCATACGAGCCCACTGCTAATGCGACTCCGCAAACAATTGCTGTGAGTGTCTTGTTCATTCTTCCCCCAAATAATTTCATATTTTGTCTTGCCTATACATTGGTTGTTTCCGCTTCCTGTTGTATTTCTGGTTGGATTTGTTTTGCTCAAATAAATTAACTGCAGCGTACATACCTGATGCCGCCATGACATAAAACGGCGTTGAATGCTTGAACGTCCACATATCTAATCGAAATAAATAGTCCTCATATAATGATTCATCGAATGATGCATTGGCAGGTTTCAAAGGCATCTCATCGTCTATCAAATAAAGAGGCCCAAATATTCCAGTACCTGCTGCAATCAGAGTGCTTAGCATGACATTCCTGAAGGCATGATTATCCGGCCTCTTTCTATCATTCATTTTCTCATCAATAGACGCTCTTGATTTGTTGGTCTTGGCCATAAGATCACTTTTTATGATTCATCTATCAGTAGTATCAATTATCTTTAATATAAAACTATTTACCTAAATTTTTATCAAAGCGCAATATTTATATATTATATTTGCATTATTGTAAATATGGATGCGAAAGACAAGAGAATCTTGAAGGAATTGATAGTCAATTCGAGGATCCCCATCTCAATGCTCGCAAAGAAGGTCGGTGTAGGCAGGGAAGTGGCCTTGTATAGGATAAATAATCTCAAGAAGAGCGTCATAATTGGTTTCTTCACAAATATTAATTATAAGCTGTTAGGATTCAAGAGATACGGCTGCTATCTCCAACTAAAGGGCATAACATCAGAGAAAGAAGCAAAATTCTTTGAATACCTGAACGATCATCCGTTCGTAACATACTTCGGACCTGTCATAGGAAAATGGAATGTCGTGTTCGATATACTATCAAGGGATGAACAGCATCTCCAGATTATCGTCGCAGAAATAAAAAGCAACATCAAAGAATATCTCGAGTCATTTGTCATTGCAAGCACGGGCCTTGAAGAGGAGATATATCCTACAAAATTTGTGGAAGTTATTATCAATCAAAGACCTAAGAAAATACCGGACAAGAAAATAAATATTGATGATGTCGACAATAATATATTGAAGCTGCTGGCAACAAATTCAAGGATAGAATATTCTGAACTCTCAAAAAAACTAAAATTATCAGCCAATGCCATAAAATATAGGATAAAGAATCTTGAGAAGAGCCAAGCTATTCTTGGCTATACGATATCTGTGGATTATACAAAGCTAGACCTGCAATGCTATTGTATACAGTTCAAGACTCAAGGAGATAATCAAAGATTCATCTCATATCTGCGCTCTCATAAGAGAGTCATCATGTACTACAAGCATTTGGGCCAAGAGAATTGGGATTTAGACATAGGTATTCTTGTAAAAGATGCGATGGAATTGAGAGAATTCATGATAGAAGTCAGAAACAGTTTTGAGACCTTAAAAATCCACGACATGTATCTTGTTACACATATCATCAAGGACAATATCGCTCCTGAAGGCATATTCTATTCATAATCTTGCTGCATGCAATTCTACAGCCTTCTGCGCGAATAGAAGCAAATAATTTTTTTATTTTAATTTTTTATTTTCTTGATTTTTTTATTATTCTTTAGATTTTGTTTTTTATTATTTCTTATAGCATTTATTAGGTTTTTCGCAATTTATTTTTCCGCCATCTTCCATAATCCGTCGAAGAATGCTGTGAAAGATTTTGCTATTGATTTTGATATTATATGTATGGACATGAATTCTTCCTCATAACTGAATATGAAGCATTCATTGCCTATTATCATCACTGAAGACGGACTGAATGATAATGTCTCCCTAACTTGCGTGTATTTCATATCTTTGAAAAATCTCCAATATTCTGTATTCTTATCAGAAAAAAGCATCTGCGCGTTCTTCTTCAATAGTATCCTTCTCCTATGCCAATTCTTCCAAAAATTATTGAATTGAACATTCTTTGATGAGCGCACACCCATTACTTTCACAGCAGAGCCTTTCTCTAGGGCAGAATATACCATAGGAGTTATTCCCCTGAATCCCTTGACCAGAGAGACTTCCTCTGGATTCTCATTTATCTTTCTTAGATTCTGTAATTGAGGAAGTATTTTTTCAAGATTTTGTTCCTTGTCACGCAATTCTATTTCCTTCTGCTTGAGATAATCTAGCAGGGATTCTGGCTTATTTGCTATGAAATGCTTTACACCGTTCTCGATTATTGATTTCACAAGTTCTTTTGTCGACAGCTTCTCCAATGTTTCATATATTTTTCCGCTCGATACCTTGCTGTCCTTGATTATTTTTGAAGCCTTAGACTTCCCTATTTGGAGAAGCGTCAGATATACTGCAGCCTCGTTCCTTGTGAGGCCGGTCCCTTCTAAAAACTCTTCATACATATTACTTCCCACAAAGTGGAAGGTAATATTTAAATATTACTACGAATATATACCACTTAATAGTCAATACAAAAATGGAGATGATTCAAAATGGATGAAAAACCTAAGACCTTGGAGTTCAGTGTAAAAGACATGAATGTATTATATAAGAGGATAACTGACCGCGCACAATCCCTTGTAGATTTCGTATGCAGCAACCCATTGATGACGCCATATGCAAAGTCAATACAGAAGCTAGCAAGCCGTGAAATAGATTCAACAGTCTGCGATCCTATGAATAAATATAGCAACATAACATCACTCATTACCCAGAGAATGCGAGAGATTCCGCAATCTGAAGAAAGAGATAAACTGATGAGGCTACAAGGAGAAATCCAAGCTTATAGTGTCTGTCTTTTCGATATGCTGAAATACAAAGGTGAATAAAATGAATCTAAAACAAAAAGTGAATGATTTATACAATAAGAGCAAGAAAGGAGTAGTCATATTGGAGTTGGCCTTATCATTTGGAAGCGAAGCCTATTTGGCAACAAATGCTGAGTATCTTGCAGATCAGATACAACAATATGTCAATAAGCATGAACAATCGAAAAAATTCTTCAATGATATGGACACATATTTCAAGAATGATGGGCTGAATTGGGGCGCTATAAAATAAATCGACAAATTAATAATATAAATAAAACTTCTTGATTTATGGTCTATGATGAGGTTATTCAAACCGAAGCCTTTTTAGAAAAAGGCTTGCGAAAAATATAGGTTGCTTCGCAACATTTATATTAAATCGAAACTAAATGTTCCTGTGGTCGATGATGAGGTTATTCCCGTCTGAAATAAGATGAAGACGAAAAACCAACTGAGACCACACTTAAAATTTTTAGGGTGATTTCATGAAAACCATTAAGCAAAAAATAATTTTCAAGGCAACTCCAGAAGATGTCTATGAGGCATTGATGGATTCTAAGAAGCATTCCAAGTTCACAGGCAGCAAGGCAGTGATAAGCAGGCGTGTCGGAGGGAAATTCACTTGCTATGACGGCTCATTGTCTGGCGAGACCATTAAACTGGTAGCGAACAAGAGGATTGTTCAGAGATGGAGATCTGATGATTGGCCTGAAGGCCATTATTCTACTGCAACATTTGAAATGAAAAAAATCAAAGAAGGCACAGAATTAAGATTCACCCAAGAGGATGTGCCTGACGATAAATACGACGGCATCAATCAAGGATGGATAGACTTTTATTGGGAGCCTATGAAAAAAATGTTCAAATGGTAAGAAGATGAAAAGCGTAATGAAGGAAAATAAGCATGGATATGGCGGAGCAACGATAAAGTACTTGGATCCATTCCTCCCATTATTCAAATTGATTTATTACAGAAAAGGCAAGTATAAAGTCATAGACAGGTACAGCGGCGATGAGAATTTCATAGGACAAACCGTGTACTACTTGAATAAGAATCCTAAGTACGGACTAAATTATTATGGGCTTATCACAAAAAACAGATTCAAGTCAAGAGATGTTTATGCATTCCTGAAAAGAGCCTTGATTGCAGGATCATCAAAATATAGGGGATTGGATGGATACAAAGAAGGCAGTTGGTTATATAAGAATAAGTTCGCAGAAAAAACGGGCTTTGTAGAAGGCGAAGAGAAGATATTCTACAACAAAGAACTGATTTACATCTTATTATATCATGGAGGGAAGATTGCTGAACATAAGTCATTGAAAGAATTCTCAAAAAATCTATTGAAATTGAAAAATATCTGGGATTAAAATGGATTCTAAATCAATCATCAAAGAACTCCAGAAATATCATAGTCAGAAGAATATCGACGGCATGAAACGTTTTAGTATCAGCGGAAAGAACATGATTGGAGGCCCTGGAATTCCTGCACTAAGAAAGATGACCAAGCAGATTGGCAAAGACCATAAATTAGCAAAAGAATTATG
>Ga0182021_10003560_pt1 | contig 18310 bp, 11 predicted proteins | sample 612E3MmetaG_FD_120493 | JGI IMG/M metagenome (GOLD analysis project Ga0182021, IMG submission 120493) | Permafrost microbial communities from Stordalen Mire, Sweden - 612E3M metaG (Illumina Assembly) | ecosystem: Environmental > Terrestrial > Soil > Wetlands > Permafrost | place: Sweden... | reverse complement strand
GTCAAACCTCTTGTCGCGCCGCGGTCACCCGAATAGCTGAAATCCGTGGAGTACTGCAAAGGTAGTTCATGTCCCTACAGTCTACCACAACCGCCTGCGGACGCCGCCTGAAAATCATGCTCGGATTTCCCCCATTTCGTCATTTCCGACTTACCCAAAACCGGTTATCTTCTCATCGTGACAATGCACGCTTCACTTCTACCTACCCGCAACCCATTCAGCCCTCTTGACCCTTAACTCCGGATCCGTCGTGCCACCTTTCGCCCCTCAGCTTGCCGAGTTGCTCCCGCTTAACCAAGTGACGGTTCCCGATCTCTGGCAACAGCAGGCCGTTGCCGCTTTACGCGAAGGGCATGACGTCGTGGTTCAAGCGCCCACCGGGGCCGGCAAAACGTTAATCTTTGAACTCTGGTCCAACCAGGGCAAGAATCGCGGCCAAGCCATCTACACCGTGCCAACCCGGGCACTGGCCAATGACAAGCTCGCGGAATGGCGCGCGCGCGGCTGGGATGTCGGCATCGCGACCGGCGACCTCGCGGAGAATCTGGGCGCTCCGGTACTGGTCGCCACGCTGGAAACTCAGAAGCATCGCCTCATCCAAGGTGAGGGCCCAGTCTTGCTGGTTGTGGACGAATACCAAATGATCAGTGACATTGACCGCGGCCTGAATTACGAGTTGGCCATCGCGCTGGCGCCGCCGCAAACCCAATTGCTCCTGTTGAGCGGCAGCGTTGGCAACCCGCAGGACGTCGTCAAATGGCTGCAACGTCTGGGCCGCAAGGCGGTTTTGATTCGTAACGACCATCGCCCCGTGCCGCTCGAAGAATTCCAGGCCAACAGCCTGAGTTACCACGTGCCGGCCGACATCCGCGGTTACTGGCCGCGGCTGGTGGCCAAAGCGCTCGCCGAAGACTTGGGGCCGATTTTGATTTTCGCCCCGCGCCGCCAAACCGCCGAATCTATGGCCACCGAACTTGCGCGGCAGTTGCCCACGCCCAACCCCCTCCAACTCAGCCTCGAACAAAAGCTGGTCGTCGGCGAACATCTGGCCAGACTGCTAAAGGGCCGTGTTGCCTATCATCACAGCGGCCTTAGCTACGGCGCGCGCGCGGGGGTTATCGAACCGCTCGCCAAGGCCGGCCAGCTCCGGGTGGTCGTCGCCACGATGGGCCTGGCGGCCGGCATCAACTTTTCTTTGCGCAGCGTCGCGCTCGCCGGCGAATCCTATCGCCGCGACGAAGCGGAACAACTCCTCAAACCGGACGAACTGCTGCAAATGTTCGGTCGCGCAGGCCGCCGTGGACTCGACGAAACCGGCTTTGTGCTCATTACGCCCAACGAACTGCGCCTGCTCGACGCTCATCCCTGCCACCTCTCGCGCAGCGGCGCCGTGGACTGGTCCGCTCTGCTCGGCCTGATGACCGCTGCTGCCGAGCATGGCCGCGACTCTTTCCACGAAGCCGTTCGCACCCAGGAACGCCTCTTCACCATCAAGCCCATTATCCTGGGTGTGGAAGAATCCCTGCGCCATCCCGATGTTCCCTGCCGCCTGCGAACCGATGCCGAGCGTGCCCGCTACGTCCGAAAGCTGGTCCGTGAAATGCGCAACAGCCGGAGAGAATGGGAGCTTTACCCCACGCCGGAACCAAGGCCGCTCAAGGAGGTTTGGACTTACGATTCACGATTTACGAATGACGCGCCGGGCGGCGATGCCCAAGCCGATGGTGTAAATCGCAAACTGCAAATCGTAAACCGTTCCATCCTTTCGGTCCCCCAAGCCCTCGAAAAGGTAGGCACCGGGGCCCTTTGCCTCTTGTCCGAAACCGAGCACGGCAAGATCTATGGCCGCGCCCTCACCGTCGCCGACCGGCTGGGCCACGACCGCATCCTGCTTGCCAAATGGGTTCGGCGCCTCACGAATTGGAATGGCCGCCAGGTTCCCCTGACGGTTTGGACGGAGCAGCTCATCCCCCTGGTGGAACAAAAGCTCGCGCAGCAAAAGACGCCTGTCGTGACTTTCCAAAACCAGGCCCAGCGCATCGTTGCCCTCGTCAGCATCGCGGACCTGACCTTGCGTGTGCCGGTGGACCGGCACGGCGTCGCTATCTGGAAGCCTGTCGAACGCGAAGTCCTGGCCGCCGACTGCGCCCAATGCAGCCTGGTTCCAGTATGCCGCCAACTGCCCACCAGCACCGGCGTCGCGTTGCTGTGGCGGCGACTCGGGCTGGTGGATGCTGCCGGCGTGCCCACCTTGCGCGGCCGGATTGTCAGCTTCTTTACTCAGGGGGACGGACTTGCCATTGCTGCGGCGTTGGAGGACGAGAACTATCCGCTCGACGAATTGATCTACGACCTCGCCAATCTGGACGCCGGGTTCCGTTTCGCGGGCGAGGACGTTAACCGTTGGGGCGGACGATTGGGGATTGTTTGTCACGAGCGCTACGGTCTCCAGTCCATTCCCGGCTACCTCGAGAACGGTGTGCCGCCCAAATACGGCGCGGGCGCTGAGCAAATCGTCGCCTCCATTCACAAGAACCCGTTGGCCAAACAGGTGTGGATCACCGACTTGCTCGGCCCGGGGGACATTGACCGCGTCATCATTGAGTGGCGCAGCCTGCTGCGGCAGATCGCCCACGCGCCCGATCTCGAATGGTCCCGCTGGCGCGCCCTGCAAACCCTGGCCAGGACCATCCTCAACGAGACTGAATCCCCAACCCTTACCCACCTGCCCCAGCTCGAATACGACCAAACTCGGCGCGTGGATCATCGCTTGATCCTCCGGCGTCATTGAGCCCGGTTGGCCCACGGCTCTTGCGATGACGCTCACCTTGGCTCCTCCGGGAGCCAATCGTCTTTCCTCTCCGATCGCTGGTGTCGCCGCACTCGCGGCAAGATAGCAAAACTCCAGCTTTCCGGCCAAGCTGGGGTTGTGTCCACCGCAACCTCACTTCTGCCCCATGACCGGCAAGCAACGTTGACCGGCGCACCCGCTTGCTTCACCTTTCATGCGGGTCGGCTGGGCCATTTCCCGGCCGAACAAACCAGGCAGCATGAGCAATGACATTCAAGTGGTTGCATTGACGCGCGGTTCACGAGACGTTCAGCGCTTTTTAAAGGTCAGTTACGGCATCTACCGGGACGACCCGCATTGGGTCGCGCCGCTGTTGATGGACCTGAAGAAGGTGTTCACGGACGCCAATCCGCTGTTCGAGCACGCGGAAATGCAACTGTGGGTTGCTACGCGAGGCGGTCGTGACGTGGGTCGTATCGCGGGCATACTTGACCACAATCACAATCGCGCGGCCAAAGACCAAGCCGCCTTCTTCGGCTTCTATGAGTGCTTGGATGACGCCGAGGTGAGCCGGCGGTTGTTCGGCGTAGTCCTGGACTGGGCGCGACAAAAGGGCCTCAAGCGTGTACTCGGCCCCATGAATCCCACCACCAACGACGAGTGCGGGTTGCTGGTCGAGGGCTTCGATTTGCCGCCGGTCATCATGATGACCTACAACCCGCGTTACTACTTAACGCTGGTGGAGGCGGAAGGCTTTCGCAAAGCCAAGGACCTGCTGGCGTTCAACATGGACCTGGCGAAGATTCCCATGGACCGGTTGGGCCGGATCGCGTCCAAAATCAAACAGCGCAATCCCAACCTGGCTTTCCGTCCCGTCCGGCGTAAAACGCTGGCGCAGGACCTGGTCAAAGTTAAGGAAGTCTATAACGCCGCCTGGCAGCAGAACTGGGGCTTTGTGCCGATGACGGATGCCGAGGTGGATTTCATGGCGGCGCGCCTCAAGCCATTGCTCATGGAGGGCCTGATCTGGCTGGCCGAGGCCGGCGCCGAGCCGGTGGGCTTCCTGCTGGCGCTGCCGGATTACAATGTGCCGCTCAAGCCGTTGCGGGGGCGGCTGCTGACCCCGAAGGTGCTGGGTTTCATCCCTTACCTCCTCGGCTGGAAGTGCCCGCCGCGCACGCGTGTCATCACCCTCGGCATGAAGGAGCAATACCGCAACAAGGGGCTGGAGTCGGCGATGCTGATCGAGGGGCTCAAGGTGGGCATTGACGCGGGCGTGCGCGAGTCCGAGGCGTCGTGGATACTGGAGGACAACGTTTCAATGTGCCGCGTGCTCGAGGCCATCGGCGGCGAACGGTACAAGACCTACCGGATTTACGAACGGGGCCTATGAGTTTCGTCGCGAGAAGAGCCCGGACTCAACGCGAACGGCGCAGCTCCATGCAATTGATGCCAAGTGCAGCTACGAGGTGAGCTTCGAAGATATGCCGGAAGAGCGAACGGTGCCGGGAATTGGGTTGTCGGCGCTGCCAGTTGAAATTCCCTCTGCGCCAGGATCGGCGATCGTCTATTACCGCGCCAGGCACTGATTGGGGCGGCAGACGGGCACGGGAGTCGCACCCAATCCTCACCACGCGCGGGCTCGCTTGAACGCCGTGTGCATACGAAAGGCCTCGGCCGCGCCTACTCCAGCCTGCGCCCCGCGCATCTGGCACTGCTGCCGCATCAATTCGATGCAGCGGTGAGAAGTCTTTGTCCCCGCCGCGCGCTAATTGGCTGCGATGGCGCGCACGGCGCAATTACATGCCCAAGACAACCAGGCGCAGCAAGTGCAGCAGGAACAGAAGGTCGAGCGAGCGCGTTACGAAGTCCAACTGGCACAACGACCATACGATTCGGTGGACCCGCAAAACCGTTTGGTGGCTCGCGAACTAGAGCGGCGGTTTGAACAGGCGCTTGCGGAACTGGAGGCCGTCGCAGCCAATACCTCGGAGCGGCTGCAGGAATTGGAGGCGCCCTTGAGCCCGGCCGAAGAGCTAAAGAAAACTATTCGAGATATAGCATTATGAGACACACTACCCCGTCTGCCAAAATCCGATGCGGGTCCTCGGGCTGATTGATGACCCGCGGGTGGTCGAGAAGATGCTTCTCAATTGTAGGATTGACACCCGCAAGGCAGTTCGCTAAGAAGGGCCAAAATCTGTGAAAACTCAGCGCGACCATGAAAAAGCAGTTCTCCCTCCCCGGCGCAGCGTTCAGTACATGCGGGCGCCCCAAAAGCAAATTCTATCAGTTGCTCTGTGTATCGTTCTCATCTCCAGCCAGGCAGCACTTGACCAGACCCCTGCCGTCACCTATCAGGGCCGACTGAACGACAACGGATCTCCCGCGACCGGGCTCTTTGATTTGCGATTCGCCTTGTACGGCACTGCCAGCGGCGGTTCTGCGATTGTTGGAGCGACCACCAATACCACCGGCGTCACGAATGGTTTGTTTACTGCCACGCTTGATGTCAGCAGCACGGCTTTCGACGGCACCGACCGTTGGCTCGAGATTGGGGTGCGCGCCAACGGTACAACTAATGATTTTGTCGTCCTGGCGCCGCGCCAACCCATTACGGCCACACCCTATGCCGTGCGGGCCGCCAATTATAGCGGTCCGGTGGACGCCACCCAAGTCACCGGCGCCTTCCCGGCCAGCCAGTTGAGTGGCACGGTCAATGATGCCCAGCTTTCGGCCAATGTCGCTTTGGTCAATGCCGACCAACTGTTCAGCGGCGCCAACACTTTCGCCAACCCGGCCAACACGTTTCTCGGTGATGGCGGGGGCCTAACGGGCCTCAACGCCGGCAATCTGGCCAGCGGCACGATTCCTGATGAGCGGCTTTCGGATAGTGTTGCCCGGTTGGATCAAAGCCAGACGCTGCGTCTGAGCGGCAGTGAGACCGCTAGCGCCGCCCTAAGGATTGAAGGCCCGGGCACCAATAATTGGCTGGCGCTCAGTAATGGGGCGATCTGGCTGCCCCCTTGGACCTTGCCTTCGGAGGACGGTGGCGATGCTATAAGGGGGGGCATTTATTTCGCTACGGCCGGCCAGACCGGGCCCGGGGATACAGGCAATCATGCTATCCTCAACATCATCAACCGCGGCTCCAATGGGGGACAGTTGTTGATTGAGCATCAATCCATCGCGCTCGAGGAACAGGAAGGAGGGGAGATCATCCTGGGCAACGATGGCTCGGCTGGCGGGCTCATTCGCGTGCGGTATGATGACGATTTCGGGCAGAACCTCCGCCCTGGGCAGCCTGGACACTCGCACGTGTTGCTCTTTCAAGCCCGCAACCTTGGCGTCAACGGTGACTTCCTCAATGCGTACCCTTCGATCATTGCTTTTCATGGCCAATCGCCGATCGATACCTTTCCCTCAGACCCTTATGGCAATTATGGTCCTTCCAGTGCCGGAGTCTTGGCTTTCTACACCAGCAGTCCCTGGCCTTGGAGGAGTGACAGCAGTTTCTATGGTGGCTGCGAAATGGGTCGCATGGAGACTAACGGCTGGAGTTTTCGTGGCACCATGACCTACCAAAAGGCCACCCTCACCGTCAATTCTGGTAGGGACTATGCGTTGGATTTCGGCACCAACAATTATCTCGAGATTAATCTCAATACCTCACCCATGGCTTTTCGGACCGTTAACCCGCACAGTGGCGTCAACAGCGTTCAAACCCTCACCCTTATCCTCCACGCCGGTGCCGCCACGCGCAGCGTCAGCTTTCCCCCTTGGCAAGTTCTCAGCCCGACCGGTGCCGCCGCCCCGCCCACCAGTCTCCCGGCCTCAAGCACAACCGTTGTCAGGCTCGAGGTCCTCGATGGCGGCGGCGACACCAATACTCTGGCCCGATTCGAAATGTACCTCGGGAAGTACCTCGGGAAAGGGGTCAAACCAATCTATGGTTTGACCCCTTTCTGACCCCTTTCAACTGGATCAGGAGTACATGCGGGCGCGCAAGAAGCAATTTCTTATCAGTTTCGCCGTAACGATTTGCAGGCCGTAACGTCTAACCAAACGATAAGCGGCGCATAGGGCCGGCGCCAAGCGATGAAAGCAACAAGCGCAACACTCAGCATCATCTGCATTTTGGCAGCCGCAGGATTGGCAATTTGGGTGATGGTCGAGCATCAAGCCCAGTTCAAACTGGATCAGGAGAATAGGGCGTTGCGCCAACAATTGAGCCCAATGGATGAGCTCATCGCGGAGAACCAGCGGCTGTCAAATCTCGTTGCCCAGGCAAACGGTTCGCAGTCGCGGCGGAACGAGCAGTTGAATGCGCCGTCGGTGCCGGAGGAGCGGGCGAAGGAATTACTCCGCCTGCGCACCGAGGCGGAGGTGCTTCGTCAGCAAAGCAATGAGATCGAAACCCTGCGCGAAGATACCCGCCAAGTCCGCGGGGCGCGGGAAAATGGCCTGATGACGCAAAGCGCTGGCCAGGCGGCAAAAACCAATAGCGGACTGACCTCGAACGGATCAGAGCTTGAAATTCTTAAAGCTGAGTATTGGACCGACAGGACAAACATGGATGTGGCGGCAGAGCTCAGAGAGAGAATTCGCGGTGACGGCCTCAAAGCGGTTGCGAGCAACAACATTAAAGGCGATCCCGAATTCGGGCAGGTGAAACATCTAACGCTTGTTTACCGGTTGGCCGGTGTTACCCGGACCAACGAATTTCGAGAGGGTGACCTGGTTATATTACCGGGACAATAGAAGGGACGGCTAACGAACCAAGGCAGCATAGAGCGGAGCAAAGCAATGCCATGAACGCGAACCGCGTCATAACCAGCGGTGTCTGTGTCGCAGCAGTCATCGGTCTGGCGATATGGCTCGCGGTTGAACATAAGGCCCGGCTTAGACTGGGCGAAGAGCATAAGGCTCTGGAGCAGCAGTTGAAGCAAATGGCCGGCCTCATCGCCGAGAACGCGCAGTTGTCGAATGTCGTGGCCCGAGCGAACGGTGCGCAGTCTCTGCCGGACGACCAGTCCCGAGAATTGCTCCGTCTGCGCGGCGAAGTGGGCCTTCTTCGCCAGCAAAGTCAGGAACTCGAAACCGTCCGCACTGAGAACCGCCAGGCTCGCGCGGCGCTGGAAAGCAGCCTCAAGACCCAAAGCGCCGCCACCGCGGATTATTGGCCGCGGGACTCGTGGGCTTTTACCGGGTATGCGAGCCCCGATGCAGCGCTGCGAACTTCTCTCTGGGCCGCCAACAATGGCGATTTGAAAGCCTTGCTCGCCAGCGCCACGGGGGAGGTGCGGAAAGAGATGGAAGAGGAGTTTGGAGGCAAATCCGAGAGCGAGGCCTCGATCAGGGCCATGGACCAAGTCATCAGTCTCAAGTCGGTTCGCGTGCTCAACCGCGAAGTCCGAGCCGATGACACGGTCGTGGTTACCGCCGCGTTCGAGGATCGGACGGATACCCATACGGTGAAGCTGCTCATGAAGAAGTTCGGTAATGACTGGAAGATTTCCGGGCCCGCTGAATAGTTGAACCTGGTTGGACGGAAAGGGGTCTAAACCGGCGCGCCTCCGCTCTGCTCGGCCAGTTACCGCTGCTGACTCAGGGCTGGCTCTGGAACAGCCTTCCAGCCAACCACTTGGGACGCGCGTTAAGGCTTTGGGGGTGAGGGCGTAGCCCATTTGAACGCCTGCCACCCTGCCCCTTGTCCCCACGGCACCGCGACGGTGATCTGACGGTGGTACGACGGTGTACCGACGTTCCACGGTAGTGCTACGGTAGTGCTCCGGTAGTGCTCCGGTACCACTCCCATGGGCATCGCGATGCCCATGGGAGTGGTACCGTAGTGGTATCGTTGCAATACCGTTGCAATACTGTTGAACTACCGTTGGTGCGACCGGGGACAAGGGCAGTTTCCTGTTCCTTTCGGACCTGCTCACCGACCATGAAGCCGGAGGATGGGAAGTGGTCAAAAACAGCCATTCTTCGTAAAATACCGTGGCACAATATGTTGCGCATTATGGCTTGAGGAGGTTCATGGGAAAGGACAAGCCTTCATGCCCCCATACCGCATCTGTGCGACTGAGAATTATTGAGGTTAGGGCTCAGACGTGGGGCTTCGACTTGAGGAGCGGCTTCATGCGCCAGTCGGCGTTTGAACCGAGTCGCAGGTTGTTGCCACCCCATCCCGTCGGTTGATTGCCGTAAAGGGTGCGGATGCCTCCAGTGTAGAGGGTCGTGGTCGCGATGAGCAATATGGCGGTCAGCGCGACGGCCTTGCGCGTGAGCATTCCAAAATCGGACGCACGGAGCGCAGGGGTCTCGTCCGGCGAGCGGGCCCAGCCCAGGAGCAGCACCGTGCAGATCAGCGCGTTGAACATGATGGTGCCTTCGGTGGCAATGCGGCCGTCGGAGAACGCCACCAGGGCCTTGGTGAAGTTGGCGATTACCAACAGCCAGAGGAACATGAGATACAGCAGTTGGCCTTTGCCGAGCCAGGTTGACGGCATTAACGCCACCGGGCGGCGGCGGTGGCGCACCAGCACCAGGACAGTGCAGGCCGTGAAGGCGATCCATATCAGGGTGAACCACGACCAGGCCGACAAGTTAATGCTGCCGAACAACGGCGCGCGGAGCACCTCAGCGACCGAGCGGAATATCCCTTCGGCGCCATTGACCATGATTTTGCGTGAGCCGGTCCAGTCCCTGACGTTTTTGACGATGTTCAAGTAGGTCAGGATGTTGAAGATGAAAACCACGGAGAAGATTTCCGTCCAGGGCCGGACGCGTGGTTCGTCCCGCCGCGCGGGCAGGCGTGAGGCGAGGATGCCGAGGGGCACGACAATCGCCAAGCCGTAGAGGAGGCCGGCGAATTGTTCCAGGGCGAGGCTGTGCCAATTGGCGCTGCGCCAGTGCTGCCAGGCCTGAACGACTGCGGGGTTGTCCGTGAGCCGGGGGTTGCCCGGCGAATAGCACAACACTTTGACGAATTGGGCGGTCGTGAGGGCCAGGCCGCCGAACGCGCCCGAAAGCCAGGTTACGAAGACCACAGGTTTTTGCCCGGTCTTACGGAAATAAAGGAGCAGGCCGATCAGGCAACCCAGGGTGTTGGACCAGCTATCACCGCGGGGCGGTGTGAGCCGGAAGCCGCCGTGGGTCTGGAAGAAGGGCACGTTGGACAGGAGCACCGGACCCGCCAGGAAAACCAGCATGCTCCAGACGGCCATGCGAATGAGCAGCGCCGAGCCGGAACGCCAGGCGCCGTAACGGTAGAAGTAGAGCGATATACCCGCCAGAGCGCCCAGGGCCCAGCCCAGGTGCGCGCTGTGCTGGCTGAAGAACGCCGGCCAATTCGTCAGCAGATCTCCTGGCGCGAATTTGGGCGCACCGGCGGCGGGATCGAGCAGGGTGGGATCGCCTTGGGGATGCACCAGGGCGGCGACCACGGCGTTTTGCCAGCCCGTGGCCGCGAGCAACTGCTGGAGGCCGAAACCCACGCCGGCGCCGACCACGCTGAATCCGATCAGGTGGCCAAGTTTGCTTAAGCGTCGGTCCCAAAGGTCGAACAGGCACAACGCCGTCAAGGCAAAGACCGCCTCCAGCCACTCACTGTCGAGCCAGTAAAGAGGATCGCGCTGCCTGAACCAGGTGCGGTCCCCGCCCGCGGTCTTGGACAGGCGCTCCTCCAAATGGAAGGGTGTGTCCTGGAGCACGTACTGGAGCGCCCAAAACGCGAAGACCCAGGCCAGCGGCCGGAACATGGCGGTGAGCTTGTCGCGATTTTCGACCGCCGCGTAAGCGGTGCCTGCCCCGCCTAGTCCCGCCCAGAGAAAACCTACAAAGAACGTCGCGAGGAAACCATACATCTGGGTGGGGAGATGGCCGGTTTCGGTGTAACTGGGCGGATGCATGTAGGCGATGGAGCCGCCAAAGGCCCAGCCCAACGCGCCAAAAAATGCGAAGTAAGGCGCCCGCTGCCGCCAATCTTCCCGTCCGGACATCAGGGCGACGGCCAGGCCGGCCAAGGTCCCCGCAATCATGGCGCCGTATTCGTGGCCGTAGTTGCCGCGGATGCCCCAACCGATGGACAGGGATAACAGGACCAGCAGGATCGAGCTGATTCTGAAGGATGGGGACTTCATGGTGATGAGAATGGGTTATCGTTGCGCAGCTTGTTTCATCATTGCCGGAGTTACTATGCCTTCCGCCAGTCAAGCGTCGAGGCGAAAGGTGGAGATAGTAGCGTAAGCCTCCCGGCTTGCGTTTGTCCCCCAACCCTCCGGGTGGGGGCTCGTGCTAACAAGGTGCTGCCGCAAGCCTGTGCGGCAAGCCAAAGGCTTACGCCACTACTTCGTGATTCGTTCAGAGTGCTGCTTTCCCCCTTGCTGAAGCGCCGGGGCGGAATGAGAATGCTGTCAATGCAAGCAAGGCTTCTCTTTGGTCCAATTCTCGGCGTGGCGTTTCAGGCAGGTCTGGCTGCTGATTTCGAGTCTGCTCCGCAGCACTTCGGGCAGGAGATCGCACAGCGCTTTACCGAAAAGGATGGCAGTCCTGCGGGTCCGGTTGCCTTAGTGGATTGCGCGGCCAGCGGCACAGTCCGGGTCTTTTCAGCGGGGCAGTGGTACGAGTTTCAAAACGGCCAGTGGCACGTGAACACCGCCCTGAAGTGCGAGACCGACACGCAGTTCGTTTATGCCGACGGCAAAGGGCTGCCGGCACGAGCACTTCTGCCCTGGCGGGAAGTTCGACAACTCGTCCGCGCGGGCACGACTAACTTCGTGGCCGGCGCCCATGCCTGCATCGCGGTGCCTGAAGGCGGCGAAGCGGTTTCGCTCGGCTGGCCCGCGGACCGGACCATCCGGCAGATGGCAGTTTCGCCGGACGGTGTGTTGCATGTCGGTTCGAGTGCCGGGCTGTGGGCGCTTCATGGAAAGGATTGGCAACAGGTTCCGATCCGTGACGAGGGCGGGCGGATTTGGGCAGTTGGCGATGTGCCGGGCCTGGCGTTTGACTCGAAGGGGCAATTGTGGTTTGCCACCAGGGCCGGCGCCGGGTGCCAAACAGCCGAGGGCTGGCGTTTCTACGAAGGCAAGGACGGTTTGCCCTGGAACGACTTTGCCGGCATGGCCGGCGGTCCTGACGGCGAGGTTTGGTTTGCCACGCACCTCGGGGTGATTCGATTTGATGGGAAAGAGTGGCAGTACCGCCAGGGCCCGCGCTGGCTTCCGCATGACGATGTCGCCCAAGTCGCAGTGGATGGGCGGGGCAGCGCCTGGTTTGCAACGGTGGCCGGCGTTGGCTGCATTGAACGACGGCCGATGACGCTGGCGGCGAAAGCGGAGTTCTACGAGCAGGAGATCGAGCGTTATATCAAACGCACGCCCTACGGTTACGTCGCGGAGGCGCCGCTGCGCAAGATTGCGGACAAGAGCACCGCCGATTCCCAGGACAGCGATAACGACGGGCTTTGGACTTCCATGTATGGAGCCGGAGAATGCTTCGCTTACGGCGCCACCAAGGACCCCAAGGCCAAGGAGCGCGCGAAGAAGGCGTTCGAGGCGCTGCGCTTCTTGCAGAAGGTGACGCAGGGTTGCGCGCACGCGCCGCCCAAAGGCTATATCGCGCGCACCATCCGGCCCGTGGACTGGCCTGACCCCAACGTGGGCCGGTTGGAGGGCGACCGCCGTGCGCAGCAACACGACAAGCTATGGAAGATCTATGAGCCGCGCTGGCCGAAGAGCGCCGATGGCAAGTGGTACTGGAAATCCGACACCAGCAGCGACGAACTGGACGGCCACTATTTCTTCTACCCGCTTTACTACGATCTGTGCGCCGACACGGAGGCGGAGCGCGAGCGGCTGCGCGAAGTTGTGCGCGACGTTACCGACCATTTGCTCACGCACGGCTTCGTGCTGATTGACCACGACGGCAAGCCAACTCGCTGGGCTATCTACGGCCCGCAATACCTGAACCATGACCCGCTCTGGTGGCAGGAACGCGGGCTCAAGTCCCTGAGCATCCTCAGCTACCTGGCGGTGGCGGAACACGTGTGCGGCGATCCGAAGTATGCGGCGGCGACGCGTGAACTCATAGATCGCGAAGGCTACGCGCATAATGCCATGCACCCGAAGGTTCAGCACGGCCCCGGCTCGGGCAATCAATCCGACGATGAGATGGCCTTCATGTGCTATTACGGGCTGCTGCGCTGTTCTCGGGATGAGGCCTTGAAGACCCTGATGCGGTATTCCTTCTACCGATACTGGCTGAATGAAGCGCCGGAGATGAATCCGTTCTTCAACTTCGCCTATGCCGCTCTCAGTCTGAATGCCACAGCCACCAGCCCGTGGGGAGCCTTCCCGGTCAAGCCCTGGCCGGGCTGGCATGAAGACGCCATGGCGACACTTTACGGTTTCCCGCTCGACCGGCTCAACTGGCCGCTGCGCAACAGCCAGCGGCTTGACGTGGTCCCGCTGCCGCCCATCCGTTCGCGCGATGTGGAATCGCCTGACGAACCGCGGCAACGGGGAAACCGGGTGAACGGCAAAGTGCTCCCCGTCGAGAACCGCCAGTTCAACCATTGGAACACCGATCCGTGGGAGCTTGACTACGGCGGCAACGGAAACGAACTGGGCGCCGGCACCGTCTTCCTGTTGCCCTATTACATGGGGCTTTACCACGGCTTTATCCAAAGACCCGGAGCTTAAGGCCAGCTCCGGTGCTTTCGATTTTGTCCAGTGGAGAATCTTGAAAGTCGGCGAGCCGGCCTTGTGCTAGAGTGAGGCAACTATGGTGAGCACGCGGGCGCTACCGCGCTCGTGGACTCAGCCCTCGAGCAAAGAAATGGCTAAACTGTGAAAATGCCTTTGTCTGGAGTCGTCCCGCCGATGGTTACGCCATTGCGAGGGCGTGATGAGTTGGATATTGCGGGTCTGGAACGGCTCATTGAGCATATTCTGGACGGAGGGGTGAGCGGCCTGTTTATTCTCGGCACGACCGGCGAAGGGCCGAGCCTCAGCTACAGTTTACGCCGGCAATTAATCGAGCGCACGTGCCGGCAGGTTCGGAACCGCGTGCCAGTGCTGGTAGGCATCACCGATACCATCTTTGTGGAGTCAGTGAATCTGGCCCGGCAGGCGGCGACCGCCGGTGCCGATGCTTTGGTGCTCGCGCCACCCTATTACTTCCCGGAAGGCCAGCCCGAACTGCAAGAGTATTTGGGCCACCTGGTGGCCGAGTTGCCCCTCCCGCTGTTTCTCTACAACGCGCCCATGCACACGAAGGTTCAGTACGAATTGGGAGTCCTGCGTCGGGCGATGGATATGCCGCAGGTCATCGGTCTGAAGGATAGTTCGAGGAACCTGGGTTATTTCAAGCAGGTTGTCGGCATCCTCTCAAACCGGCCGGACTGGTCTCTGTTGATCGGGCCGGAAGAACTGCTTTCGGATGCGGTCCTCGCTGGCGGTCACGGTGGTGTCCCGGGCGGAGCAAACCTTTTCCCCAAGCTCTACGTTGAGCTCTGTAAAGCGGCTCGCGCTGGCGATGTTGCGCGATCCAGGCTGTTGCAGGGCCAGGTCATGAACATCAGCAATTCTCTTTATCAGGTCGGACGCCACTCTTCGGCTGTCATCAAGGGAATCAAGTGCGCCCTGGGTTGCCTGGGGATTTGCGACGATTTCATGGCCGAGCCGTTTCACCGGTTTCGCGCCGAGGAGTGCGCGCGAGTTGAGCACTACCTGCCCGAGTTGAGGGCGGGAGTCGAGAAAGTTATCTCCAACCATCAACCCGCAGAGGGCAGTCTGCGGCGCATTTCAACTTTGGACAACAGCCCAAGCCGGAACTGAACGCCCGCCCACAGCGCCGGCCTCCAACGGACGGCCACATGCGCAAAGGTGAGAGAATCACGCTCGCCTGTGGAGTGGTTGGGAACAAACCAAAGCAGACCCGAAGATGAAACCAGCGGAGCAACGGCCAGACGCACGAGGCCTTCCGCGCCCACCCAGGCCGGCGGCGGCCCGGTTTAGCGGGTTGGTGGAATTCAACTCGCAATTTGCGCCCAGACCGCAAATCAGCCATGTGCTGTTTGATTTTGACGGGACGCTGTCCCTCATCCGCCAGGGTTGGCCGGAGGTGATGGTGCCCATGTTCGTCGAGATGCTGCCGGTGCTGGCGGACGAAGGCCAGGAGACGCGGCGGCAGCTTTGCCATGACGACATCATGCGACTCAATGGCAAGCAGACCATCTACCAGATGATCCAATTGGCGGAGCGGATAAAGGAGCGAGGCGGCGCGCCGCGCGATCCGCTGTGGTACAAGCACGAGTACCTCCGCCGGCTTAACGAAAGGATTCACGACCGGCTGGAGAAGCTGCGCAGCGGCGCGCTGCGCCCCGATGACTTGCTGGTTTACGGGGCTCGTCAGTTTCTTGAGCTGCTGCTGCGTCGTGGCCTGCCGCTTTATCTGGCCAGCGGCACGGACGAGGTGTTTGTGAAGCAGGAAGCGGATTTGCTCGACCTCACTCGCTTCTTTGGCCGGCACGTTTACGGCGCGGTGGATGACTACAAGCAGTTCTCGAAGCAACTGGTCATCGAGCGAATCCTGCGCGAGAACCGCATCCCGGGCACACAATTGCTTTCCTTTGGTGATGGCTACGTCGAGATTCAGAACACCAAAGAAGCCGGCGGTCTGGCGGTGGCCGTGGCCAGCGATGAAGCCAATAACGGCTCCGGCAGTTTCGATGAATGGAAGCACCGCCGGCTGTTTGGGGTCGGGGCGGACGTTGCGATCCCGGATTTCCGCGACGGTCAGGCCCTGCTGGATTGCGTCCTTGCCCAATGACCTTGAACGCGCGCCGGTCAGAGCTTTAACCGGTCAACTGCTTATGAACGCTACGCGGTCTTGGCTGCTCTTTTCGTTTCTAACGGCCCGACTTTGCAGTGCGGCAGGCGGGAGCTTGGCAAATCAGGACAGGCCTTTCCTTGAAAGTGAGCTCATCTTCCCCCTGGAACATTGGCACAACCATGGCTCCTGCATTGTGGAATGTCCGAATGGCAGCCTGCTGGTCTGCTGGTATCACGGCTCCGGCGAGCGAACCGCGGACGACGTAGCCGTGCTGGGGGCTCGCAAGCCAAAGGGAGCCCGGCAGTGGACGACGCCGTTCCTGATGGCGGACACCCCCGGCTATCCGGACACAAACCCAACAATGTTCATTGACCCGCAAAGGCGCCTTTGGCTGTTGTGGCCGACCATCCTGGACAACCATTGGCAATCGGCCTTGATGAAGTATCGCATCTCCTCTGACTATCAAAAGGCCGGGCCGCCGCGCTGGAGCGAAAGCGAAGTGTTGCACGTGACTCCGGGCACAAACTTCCAGAACGCTGTCAACACCGCCCTGGACGAACTGGCTGCCGCTCCGCCCCCGGGCGAGAAAATGGCGGCTTTGGAGAAGTGGATCCAGGCGACACAAGCCCGGGCGGCCGACAAACTCGCCTGCCGCCTTGGCTGGATGACCCGGGCCCATCCCTATGTCCTTGAAGGCAAGCGGCTCATCGTTCCGCTTTACTCCGACGGCTTCGACCTTTCCCTGATGGCTATCTCGGACGACTGGGGCCGGTCATGGTTCACCAGCACGCCGCTCATCGGATACGGCAATGTCCAGCCCAGTGTGGTGCGGAAACGGGATGGCACGCTGGTCGCCTTCATGCGCGACAACGGTCCGGTGCTGCACCGGGTTCGAGTCAGCACCTCCACTGATCGCGGCGAGAACTGGAGCCGAGCGGTGCCTTCCGACCGGCCTGATCCCGGCGCAGGGGTCGAAGCAATGGTGCTAAGAGACGGACTCTGGCTTCTGATCAACAATGACCTGGAGAAGGCACGTCATAGCCTGGCGGTCTCGCTGTCGGATGATGAGGGGAAAACCTGGAAATGGACGCGGCACCTGGAACGCGACACGGAGGCGGACATCAAGACTGGCGCGGGTTCGTATCATTATCCTTCGGTCATCCAGGCAAGGGACGGGACCCTCCACGCGAGCTATAGCTTCCATCAGAAGAAGAGCGATATCCGCTTGGACCCGGCGGGCAAGCCCGCTGCCGAATCCATCAAGCATGCCCATTTCAACGAGGCTTGGATTCGGCAACGGGATGCACCTTAAGCGGAGACCCGGCTCGCCAGAGAGGGCGGTAACAAGGCCGGGGGTAATCCGCCGGTACGGTCTGGGACGGAGTGGGAACGCGCTGGGTTCCTCCTCACCAAGGAGCGCAGGCCACTTATTTCAGAGCGCATGGTCATGCGGCGACGGCCGCAGTCCGAGCGACGGCGCCATCGGTATTGCTCCGCAATCGGCGATCGGCCTGGCTTACGCAGGCGGCGAAGCTTGCTTGATCTGTTTGAGTTTCTGGAACTCGGGTTTGGCGGCGTAGTAGCGGTCGAGGGGGTAGCAGCCGCTGATCAGGCCGTTACGCGGGGCGGTGGTGCAGTCGCTGAAAGTCCGGCAGATGGACTTGGCCGAGAGGGTGCCCTGGTTTATGGCATCGGCCAGCATCCGCGGGTAGGCCAGCACCATACGCCCGATGCCGATGAGGTCCGCCCAGTCCTGACGCAGGACGTGCTGCGCGACGTGGGGAAGGTATTCCTGCAAGTAGCTGTAGGCACTGCCGACGAGCAGGAGATCCTTGGGCGCATGGGCTTTGAGCTGGCGCACGACGTTGATTAGCCGGGCGACGCCGACGAGCGGGTCTTCGGGCGGCTGGTAGCCATCCGAAGGCGGATAAGCCGCTGGCCGCTGGATATGGGGATTGTAGTACGGGGAGCCGGCGCTCAGGTTGACAATCTTGACCCCGAGTTGCCCGCATAGATCGAGGAATTGAACTGTCTCCCGCAGGTCATATTCGACCGGGTTGTTCTGGTTCACCCCGAAGGCGTAGCGATAAGGCAGGCAACCCGAGAAATCCACTGGCACACCTGGGCCGGGCTTTCCCGGCTGCGAGCGCACGGGGTCAGGCCGGAACGGGACGAAGTCGAAGGCACTCAGGCGGACGCCAAATTCAATCCGGTTCCCGCTGGCGCGAATGGCGGAAATGATGTCGCGGAGCAGGCGAGTGCGATTCTCGAAGGAGCCGCCGTACTTGCCGGGCCGGGTAAGCGCACTGAGGAACTCGTGTAGGAGATAGCCGTGGCAATGCTTGATGTCCACGAAGTCGGCGCCCGCGTCCCAGGCGACCTTGGCCGCGTTGACGTAGTCTTCGACCAGCCGCTCCAGCTCGCTATCGGTCCAGACCTGGGCGTCGCTGGTGACCTTGAAGGTCCGGTCGAGGAGGGGATGCCGGTAAGCGACGCGCGGTTCGAGACGGAACTTGTCGTCGGGTTTGCAGAACCGCCCAGAGTGCGTCAGTTGAAAGCCAATGACCAGATCGTCGGCGGTTCCGCAACGGTCCTTGTGCGCGGCGATGAGGGTGTCGCGGAGTTTCGCCAGGTCGGCCTTGTTGCGCTCGATAATGATGAGCTGGTTGGGATTGG
>Ga0182021_10003559_pt1 | contig 18313 bp, 14 predicted proteins | sample 612E3MmetaG_FD_120493 | JGI IMG/M metagenome (GOLD analysis project Ga0182021, IMG submission 120493) | Permafrost microbial communities from Stordalen Mire, Sweden - 612E3M metaG (Illumina Assembly) | ecosystem: Environmental > Terrestrial > Soil > Wetlands > Permafrost | place: Sweden... | reverse complement strand
GGCGGCGCTGGCTTGAAAGGGACGAGAACCTCATAACCCCGAAAAATGCTTTCGCCGCAGCGCTTTGCTGAGGCCTACGCACAAGCTGGACAGAGCCATTTCGATTGCTTCCTGGGCGACAAAGTTCCTCTGACGGTCACCTTTCAAGATGGCCCGTCAGTCCCCGTCCAGCTCCGGACGCTGGACCTCGACCGGATCACGATGGTTGCCGTGGTGTGGAAGGGCACCGTCAACCTGGATCTCCACGCTTTCGAGTACGCCGCCAAACTGTCCGACGAGAACCACGTCTGGGCCGGCGCTCCATCGAGCCGCTGGCAGGCCGAGGAGCGCAAGAGGCACGACGGCCGCGGCCACGGCTTCGTCAGCTACGCAAGCGACGGGAGCAGCGAAGGCGACCAGATCGAGGTCTACACCTTCGTTCACGAGCCCAATCAAAACTCGGGCGCCGTAACCCTTGCACTCGATTACGAAAGCCGGTCCAGCCATCCGGGCGACCAGGATACGTGCGGCACCGGCCTCTACGCCGATCTCGAATACAAGGCATTCGTCTGGCATCAGGACGGCAAGGTTTCGCGCTCGCGCGGCGCATTCGCACCCTCCGAGTGCAATAGGCCAGTGGGCGAGATCGCCCGCTACAACTCGAAAGCCCTTCCACAGCTCTTCTTCACGCGTTGACGGCCCAGGGCCTGCCGCCTTCGAACATCTGAAATACACGCTCATATGGGGGACACCATGCCGCTTCGGCCGGTCTTGAAATTCGCAGCCTGCCTTGCGCTCGGCGCCGCTTTCGCCGCGGGCACGAAGCCGGCCGGAGCCGGGGAGGTCACGCTCGTGTTGCGTGCCGGGGGGCTCACCATGATGGGCGAGCTTCTGCAGTCCAACCAGGGCTCCTACGTCATCAAGTCGGACAAGTTCGGCGTCGTTTCCGTCGAAGCCGCAAAATTCGAATGCTCCGGCCCCACCTGCCCCAAGCCACCCGCGAGCACCGTCGGCATTCATGGCTCGAACACCATTGGCGCCCAGCTCATGCCAAACATGATCGAGCGCTTTGCGGACAGGGAAGGATACTCGGTCGAAAAGATCGTGGATACCGACCCCGAGGCGGTCCAGTACAAGCTTTACACAAACGGCGGCAAGGCGGCGGGCCTCATCGATCTGCAATCGCACGGCAGCAATACCGCCCCCGCCGGCCTGCAAAAGGGCAAGGCGCAAGTCGGCATGATGTCTAGGCCGATCAAGCCGGAAGAGGTCAAGGCCATCGCCGATAGCGGAACCAAACTTGCCACCCACGTCTTCGCCCTGGACGGCGTTGCCGTTTTTGTCTCGCCGCAAAACCCGGTGAAGGCGCTCAGCCTCGACGAAATCGCGAAGATGTTCGCAGGCGCGATCAAGGATTGGAGCGAAGTTGGCGGAACTCCTGGGAAAATCAAGCTATACGCCCGGGATGCAAAATCGGGAACCTTCGATACCTTCGACCATCTCGTGCTCAAGCCGAAAAACCTGAAAATCTCGGCCGAAGCCCAGCGCTTCGAATCGAGCCCCGATCTTTCCGACGAAACCGCTCGCGATCCCAATGGCATCGGCTTCGCGGGGTTCGCCTATATCCGCAATGCCAAGGCGCTGGCCATTTCGTCGGAATGCGGGATTGTATCGCCGCCCCAGGTGTTTTCGGTGAAAACCGAGGAATATCCGCTGTCCCGCCGGCTGTACCTGCAAACCTCGGCGGCGCTGCCGGAACTTGGCACCAAGCTCATCTCGTTTGCGCTTTCCGATAGCGCGCAAGAAACGGTTTCGGGCTCCGGCTTCGTTAATCAACGCATCGAAATGCAATCTTTCGACCAGCAGTCGAACCGGCTGGCGCCCGCGCTCACGGTTCCGGACAAGGAGTTCAATTTCGCGGCCATGCGCGAGTTGGTGAACGGCCTCAAGAACGCGCAGCGCTTGTCCGTCACTTTCCGCTTTGCGAAGAACTCGTCCACGCTCGACGAAAAGGCACGCGCCGACATTCCGCGCCTTGCAAATTTCCTGAAAAGCAATGCCGGCAAGTACACGGAAGTTCTGCTGGCCGGCTTCACCGACAGCACCGGAACCTTCGAGGCAAACCGCACTACCGCGCTTGCCCGGGCGACAGCCTTCAAGGGCGCTTTGGTGGCCGAAGGCGTTCCCGAAGCCCAGATCGTCGTCAAATCCTACGGCAGCTTGCTGCCAGCCGGCTGCAACGCCACGGAGGCAGGAAAGGACAAGAACCGGCGTGTCGAGGTCTGGGTCAAAGAGTAGCACCCGCGCACTTCGCGGTTGCGGGCGAGATTAGCGCCATATTTAGATTGTGACGAAAATTGCGACGTTTATTCAACATGTTGCCGAAAAGCTAGAACGGAACCGCAGAAAATGTGTTACAAGGTGAGCTTCCGTTAGGCATAGCAGTGGCGTTCATGTTGAAAAGCCGGTAAACTGGATGTTTCTTGCAATCTGTTGCTGAAAAACCGCAGATTGTGTAACCGTCACCTGTTAAGCTTTACGGCGAGTCGATTGAACAAGAACCGCGTTTTAGCATAGGCGAAAGTCCGATGCTGGCAAGAACCGTCATTCCCCTAGAGCAAAACCCGGTCCTCCGGGTGCCCGAAGCAGGATGCAACGTCGAGCTGCGCCGGTCGTCACGCGCGAAGCGATTTTCCCTCAAGGTTAGCCACACGGAGCGTTCCGCGATCCTGACCTTGCCGAACCGGGGCCGGCTTGAAGATGCCAACGCGTTTCTGGCGCGGCATGCGGACTGGCTCAAACGGCAGCTTGAGCGCTTGCCCGAGCCCATCCCCTTCTCCGACGGCGCGGTGATCCCCCTTCGAGGCGCGCTCCACCGCCTCAAATTCGCAGGCGCCCAACGCAACTGCAGCGTCGTATCGGTCCAGCAAGACGGTTTCCTACTAGCAGATATTCCAGGATTTGCGGCAGCGCCAGGTTTTCCGGCTACTTACTATACGAGCCCAAGCGCGGCACTTCCCCAAATCCTGGTCAGCGGCGATATGGAACACGCGCCCCGGCGGTTCTCGGACTGGCTTCGCGCGGAGGTACGCAGGGACATCGCGGCCTGCGTGGAGAAACACGCGCAGGTACTCGACTGTACCCCCAAACGGATCGCCGTACGCGACCAAGCTACGCGATGGGGTTCCTGCTCCACAAGCGGTACACTTTCTTTCTCATGGCGGCTCATATTTGCGCCGCCATTTGTTTTGGACTACGTCGCGGCCCATGAAGTCGCCCACATGCGCGAAATGAACCACGGCCCGCGCTTCTGGCGCCTCGTAAAGGACACCGCCCCTTCGACCCAGAAGGCCCGGTATTGGTTGAAGTCTCACGGGGCCGAACTCCATCGCTTCGGCAACGATTACTAGAACTCCCAATCCCGCGCTTACTTCTCCGCCCCCCCTTCTTTCGCCCTGCTTAGCAAGAAATGCCGCCGCTTGCAGGCCAGTCTCCCGGCGCTCCGCCATGCTGACCGCACCTGAGCCGCATCTCAGGACTTCCCGCGCCTGGGCCTGAGAGACGCCGAAAACCTCATGCTGCACGCATCCGTCCGCACCTCCGGCTGCGTGCCCGGCGGCGCGCGATTTTTGGGTGCTCGCCGCGAGTATAGGCGATTAGTTTTGGCCACACGCAATTGTGCACTCGCACAACGCGAAATTTTTTGGCAAACTGGTACCCCCTGGTGTGCTATTTCATGAATCGCTGTGGACCAAAAAAGACGCTTTCCCGAGTTCTATGTGACATCGCCGCAGCCCTGCCCCTACCTGCCGGGCAAGCAAGAGCGAAAGATTTTCACGCACCTATCGCCCGACAGGCCGCGCGCGCTTGTCGACAACCTGTTGAAGGGCGGCTTCCGGCGCAGCCAGAACATCGCCTACATGCCCTATTGCGACCACTGCACGGCATGCGTGCCGGTGCGGATCGTCGTCGACGAGTTCGAGCCCCGGCGGAGCCTCGCAAAGATATGGAAGATGAACGCGGAGCTTGAGGCGCGGCGCGTTCCGTGCAAGCCGGCGATCGAGCAATATTCGCTATTCCGGGCCTACATCGAGGCGCGGCACGCCGAAGGCGGCATGGCGGACATGTCGCTGCTCGACTACTCGATGATGATCCAGGACAGTACCGTCGATACGCACCTCACGGAATACCGGCTCCCGCCAGCGGACGGCGATGACGCGAATGGCCTGCTTGTGGCCGCTGTGCTCTGCGACCGCTTGAGCGACGGCATCTCGCTTGTCTACAGCTTTTACGAGCCCGAGATGCCGGATAGAGGGTTGGGCAGCTACATAATCATGGAGCAGGTGGCCTTCGCCCGGTCGCGCGGCCTGCCTTACGTCTATCTCGGCTATTGGATCGCAGGCTCGCGCAAGATGGCCTACAAAGCGCGCTTCACACCGCAAGAGCACCTGACATCGGCCGGCTGGGTACGACGTTCGCGCTAGCGGATTCCGCGAATATCCGCTCAGCGTCATCGCGAGGCGGCAAAGCCGCCGTGGCAATCCATATACTGGCGCTGCGCTTCGGGCTTCTGGATTGCTTCGCCCCGCTCGCAATGACGGGGCCTCGGATTCGGGAAAACACGCACTGAGATCATCCGGGAGAGCCGTAAGCGGCTTCTGGGGTGACCGAGGCGAAGCAACCGCTTGAGTTCGTGTAGGCTCGGTTTATCGCGCGAAGCCTGCCTGGATGGGGCGGATCGAAGCGCGATTGGCCTTGTCCAACATGTGCTCCCACTTGGCGGCGGTGTTCGACACAACTTTTTCCATGGCCGACTTCAATTCAGCCAGCATGGCGCAACGGCCCGATTCGGTGGTAGCCCCTGCCGCGTCGAGCGACTGTACTTTAGCTAGCAGCGCCTGATTCGCTATATCCAAGGACGCCGTGGTCTCGTCCTTCACGAAGGGAGCCGCGTTGACGACGTATTGCGCTTCCTGCCAATTATTCAGGACACGCAGCTTTTGCAGATGCTCCTGAAAAACCGGCCCGTTCTTCTCGTGAAGCCCCGTAATCGTTGCGCTGGCCCGCGCAACGGCCTCCCGGAAAGCGGCTGGATCGCATTGGCCCTGCTGGGCATGAGCCACCGGACCTGTAGCGGCCAGAACGATAATGGCGAGCGTTCTCAGCACCATATTCAGCTGGAATCTCCGTGCGAAAGTTAACGAGTGTTAATATGGCGGCGCTGGTGCAAAATTATGGCAACCCAAGCGAAAGTGCGAAGAACCCTTCAACTAGCGTTACTGCGGGGCGGTCTTTCCACATTGGACGGTGGAACTGGAGCGCGGTCCCCTGCACCCAAGCCGGAACCATTGCGACCGAAGCGAAGCAATCCGGCGTTAAGTCTCGGATGCAGCGCCGGATCTCCACGCAGTGCAAAGGCCTCTTCGCGATGATGGCGAAGAGGCCTTTTCCGAATCAGGCTCATCCCGGAGCCACGGAGACTGCCCTCGAATAGAAATGGCCGGGACAAGCCCGGCCATCTTGAAATCCGATTCGCTTTAGGAGAGCGAATTACCAAGAAAAGTTGAACTTGTAGGCGGCGCCCACGCCAACCTGCACCTGATCCGCCGAGCCCCTTTGCTGGACCAGATTGCTGTCCGCCGCATCGCCCAGCAGGCGATTCCACTCGCCGTAAGCACGAAGCGAGACGTTGTCGGTCAGAGCATAGCGCGCCGTTACATCGATACCGGCAGAGTGAAGTCCGCCCGAAGCGTTAAAGACGCCTACGGAATCCGCCGCGCTCGTCGAGAAGAGCGCCGAAGCGTACTTGTTGTCCACGATCTGCATACGCGGCCCGGCCGTCAACATCAGCTGAGGAGTGGGCCTGTAGATGAAGTCGGCCATGAGGTTCGCTTCGAGCCCGTTCGCGCCGGTGAAGCCTTGCAGCAACTCGACGCGGGTCCTCAGGAACGGCGCCGGATAATATTCCGCGAACGCGCCGCCCTCGAACGTGTAGTCGATGTTGTGGATGCCCGCGAGCGCGGTTGAAGCATCGCTCTGGTTGCGGCGGTTGATAAAATCGCCCGCGACACCCATCCGGAAATTGTTCGTGTTATAGAGTGCGAGGCCGAATGCGTCGTTAGGAAGCGACAGCCACTCCTTCTCGCCAGCCCGGTTAAACTCGAAGATCGGGCGGCCGGTCCAGACGTGGTCGCTTTCCTTAGCGCCCGGGAACGCCGGCTCTATGGCGGCATAGCCGCCGATGGTTACGACCCAATAGTTGCCCGCATCCTTGTAAGAAGGGGCAGGAGCGCCTGAAAGGTCGGCAGCCTGGGCGCAGCCCACGCTGAGTCCGAGAAACGCGACAACACCCACAACTCTTTTCGATACAAGCATCGGTACCCCTGCTCGTCAAAGGCATTTGGACGAACCTTGCCCGAAACTTTTGAGTCTGGCGCGCTTTTTTTCCCTGCGGCGCCCAGAAATGCAGCAGCCGTTGCAGTTTGGCACCTGAGCGGGCAGTGCCAAAGCTGGGGGGCAACCGCGAATTTACAAGCGTTTCCAATGCCAAGCGCGAACTTCTCCGAAGCATCCCCCTGACTTACGCGAGGATTGTCTACCAACTCGCCCGCGAACTCGTTGAAATCGAAGAAGAGCTTCACCGCAACCCGCGCGCACCTGCTGCATTTGCAGGTTATCCTCACCGGAGGGCGAATTCCCGCTTTCCGCGCCGGTTTTCCACACTGGCGCGCTCAGTTTTCCTCAAAGCCGGTGATACCGAAGCGGTTGTTCTTGGGCAAGCCCTTGCCCGCTGTGCCTGCTTGCGCGCGCGAGCCCTTGTAGTCCGCGAGGTCGCCGAAGGTGCGAACGCGGCCGGATGGGTCGCCGATGCGCAATCCGGTAGCGCTGTCGAACACCTGAACGTCGGCTAGCCCGCCCTCCCGGTACTTCTGCAAGCGCACGCCCCGGCCGCGCGTCATCTCGTTCACCTCGGCCAGCGGGAAGACGAGCAGGCGCCGGTTGTCGCCCAGCACCGCGACGCTGTCGCCCTGGACCGCCCGGCAAAGCGCCGCGCGCTCGCCCTCGCCAAGGTTCAGGACCTGCTTGCCCTTGCGGGTTTGCGCCACAAGCTCCTCCTCGGCCACGATGAAGCCGTTTCCGATGCTGGAGGCGACCAGCAGCTTACGGCCGGGCTTGTGCACGAAGCCTTCTAGGATTTCGTCGGCCTCGTCGAGGTCGATCATAAGCCGCACCGGCTCGCCCTGGCCGCGTCCGCCCGGCAGATCGCTCACGTCGAGCGTGTAGAACTTACCGTTCGTCGCGAAGAGCACGAGCTTATCGGTTGTCTGCGCCTTGACCGCGTATTTGAGGCTATCGTCCGCCTTGAAGGTGAGCTTCGAGAAGTCGGCGTCGTGGCCTTTCAGCGTGCGAATCCAGCCCTTCTCCGACAGTACGATGGTGACGGGCTCCTTCTCGATCAGCGCCTCCTCGATGGAAACGTCGATCTGAGGCAGCGCCGCCGTGCCGGTCTTGCGCTTGCCGAGCGGCGTGGATTTGCCGAACTGCTTCTTGATCTCCTTGATCTCGCCCGCGATCTTGTCCCACTGCTTGCCCGTGTCGCCGAGCAGTTCGATCAGGCCCTGCCGCTCCTGGCTGAGCTTGCTGTGCTCGGTCTTGATCTCCATCTCCTCAAGCTTGCGCAAGGAGCGCAGCCGCATGTTGAGGATCGCCTCGGCCTGCACTTCGGTGAGCTTGAAGCGCTCCATCAGCACGGGCTTGGGCTCGTCCTCGCCGCGGATGATGCGAATCACCTCGTCGAGGTTGAGATAGGCGATCAGGAAGCCGTCCAGCACCTCCAGCCGGTGCTCGATCTGCTTGAGCCTGTGCTCCGAGCGGCGGCGCAGCACAACCTTGCGGTGGTCGAGCCACTCCAGCAGAACCTGCGGCAGGCCCAGCACTTGCGGGATCTGCCCCTTGCTGAGCACCGTCATGTTGAGCGGCACGCGCACCTCAAGCTCGGAAAGCTTGAAAAGCTGCTCCATCAAGAGCGCCGCATCCACATTGCGCGACTTCGGCTCGATGACGATGCGGATATCCTCGGCCGATTCGTCGTCCACGTCGCCGAGCAGCGGCAGCTTCTTGGCGGCCAGCAGCTCGGCCAGCTTCTCGATCAGCCGCGACTTCTGCACGCCATAGGGAATTTCGGTGACGATGATCTGATAGGTGCCGCGCCCCGTTTCCTCGGTGTGCCAGCGCGAACGCAGGCGGAAGGAGCCGCGCCCGGTCCTGTAGGCCTCGACGAACGCGGTCTGGTCGTCCACCAGCGTGCCGCCGGTCGGGAAATCCGGCCCCGGCAGGTAGGAAAGCAGCGTCTCCACGCTCGCCTTGGGGTTGCGGATCAGGTGCAGCGCCGCGTCGCACACCTCCTCGACATTGTGCGGCGGAATGCTGGTCGCCATGCCGACCGCGATGCCGGACGAACCGTTCGCAAGCAGGTTCGGGAAGGCGGCCGGCAGCACCACCGGCTCCTCTTCCTCGCCGTCGTAGGTCTCGCGGAAGTCCACCGTGTCCTGGTCGATGCCGTCGAGCAGCGCCGCCGCGATGGCCGTCATGCGCGCTTCGGTGTAGCGCATCGCCGCCGCGTTATCGCCGTCGACATTGCCGAAATTGCCCTGGCCGTCGACCAGCGGATAGCGCTGCGCGAAGCTCTGCGCGAGGCGCACCAACGCGTCGTAAACCGACTGGTCGCCATGCGGGTGGTACTTACCGATCACGTCGCCGACCACGCGCGCGCACTTCTTGAAGCCCGTGCCAGGGTCGAGCTTGAGCTGGCGCATGGCGTAAATCACGCGGCGGTGCACGGGTTTCATCCCGTCGCGCACGTCGGGCAGCGCGCGTTGCAGGATGGTCGAGAGCGCGTATTGGAGGTAGCGCTCTTCGAGCGCGTCCTTCAGCTTGATGGGCTCCACGGGCGGAGGGAGGAGAATCGTTTCGTCAGCCATGGGCTATGGTTAATAGTCCGCGGCCCGGCACTCAAGAGGCGCGGCTATTTCCAGCGCGCGCCTGTTGCATTATGATGTGGGTAGATTTGGAGCGTTGCCCATGACGGTCATGACCATCCGCATCCCCGGCGAGTTGAAGGAAGCCTTGGACAAAGCCTTCGAAGGCCAGGACAAGCACGCGATCATTGCGCAGATAATCCGCGACGGCTTGGCCGCGCGGGGTGTTGTCCCCGAAATGCTTACGACCAGCGACGAGGAATTGGCGGAACGCCGCCGCAAGGCCGTGGACGCGATCTTGGAGCACCGCAAGACCATGCCCGTCCTATCGCAGGAGGAGTTCCGGAGCATAAGAGAAGAGATGCGGAAATGAGGGTCGTCGCCGATGCGAGCGTCGCCGTGAAATGGATATTTCCCGGCGCGCCAGGCGAGATCGATATCGCGAGAGCGCTTTCGCTATTGGATGGTGTCCGGAAGGGCACCATCGATTTAGTTCAGCCTGAACATTGGATTATCGAGATCGCGCAGGCTGCCGTTCTCAAGGCGCCTGAACGTGCCAAAGTGTTGATGGACGACGTGCGCGCGCTCCCTTTCGAAACGATCCATAGCTGGGATATTTTGGACAAGGCGATGGAGCTTTCGGCACGCCTCAAGCACCACCTTTTCGATGCCGTCTATCACGCCATAGCGCTCGAACATGACGCTGTGTTCGTAACAGCGGACGACAGGTACTTTGCGAAAGCTTTCCGATTAGGACATATCAAGATGCTGACGGCGTTCGACCCCTCATAAACTAGCTGGCGGCCAGCGCGAGCCGGACCTTCATTTCCAGGGCCGGTAAAGCAGGCGTTCCGCGCTCTCATCGCACGCGAATTCGCCGCGCTTGAACTGCTCCAAGGCCAGATGGACGCCCGCGACCTGCTCGGGCGTCAGCGCCGGAGCTTCTTCCTTGCCCGTCAGCTCGATCGGCAAATCGGCAACCCGGTCTTGCTGCTCGGCGGGCAGCTTTCTGATTTCAGCGACGGCATCTTCGAAACGCTTGGTCATTGCTGCATGCTATCACTTGGCGGCACCAATTTCCACCCGGCGAGGCAACGCTCTTCCGGCGCGTCCTTCAGCATGACCGGCTCCACGGGCGAAGGGAGGAGAATCGTTTCATCTGCCATGCGTCAGAGGTAGCCGCTATGCGGCCATGCGCCAAGATGCAACCCGCGCTATTGAACATCTTCCTTCGGCAAGGACAGCAATTCGCGAACTGCTTCGTCGATTTGCTGGGAAATGCCGGCTTCGGCAAGCGCATCTCTCACAAGCTTGCGGGCTCGCTGGAATTTAACGCATTCCTCGAATGCCACGGACGCCGCGACGGCTTCCGCTTGCGCAGCTAATCCTGCGAGTTTCTCATGAAGCTCCTCTGAAGCATCGAAGCGTGGGATCGGCAGGGTAAACATGACCTTATCGAAGTGGCGGGCTCCAAACTGCCCGACCGCTTGCAATCCTTCCACCTGTTTGCGTGCGGTTTCGCTATTTAGTATTGCAATAAGATAGCGTGCCTCGGCATCCGTTTCAGGCGCAAACCAATATAGCATGTGATCGATGACGGCCTTCGTGTCGCGCACGATGGCCGCTGCTGGTAGCGTTCCCGCTTTCGAGTAAACTACCCGCAGTTCTGCGATAGGAAACTGAGCTTCAAGCTTACCGTAGTAATTAAATTGATTTACCAGCGGCATGTTCGTTTCGTTGTGGGTGTTCCACAGTTTCTCGGCGGCCTGCATCCAGCCGATAATGCCCCGGTATCCTCTGTCTGCCGCCTTCTTGGCATCCAGCACGCTTCCATCCCCGTTCACCGGAATCACGCCTTCGAACGGCCGGAACAGACGGAAAGGCAAGATACTTTCCCCCAACAACACCGGCCGGATAAACTCGGCTTCCACCCTGTGCTCGATTGCCTCAAGGGATTTCCACGGCATTTTCTCTTGCGTGGATCGCCTGCTCAGCACCATGGGCATCGAGGGGTCCGAGCCAAGCTTTCCCATGGCTTTCCGCTCAACTAGGCACAGCATGCGCGGCACGAGCGTAGCGCCCTGCCGGAAGGCTTGCCGATAAGGTGAGCCCGCGCCGAACTGTGCGATTGAAGGGGCCGGGCTGCCTTCGCTAACGGTCAATTTCGAGTCGGCTACGTCTTCATGAGCGTCGCGAACGGGCAAAATCCCAGTATAAGCGCGCACGGTCAACGGAACCGGCTCTGCCTTGCCGCGCTTTTTTGCGAAAACCACGCAAGATGGAACAGGGAATAATGGAAACACGCTGTCATCCATTGTCCAGGCTTCGTCGAACGCGATTTTGATGTTCTTGAACTCGCCGCTTCGGAATTTCTCGAATTGGCCGCGCGTCAGAGCGGCCATGGGGAGCACGAAAGCAATGCGCCCGGCGGGCCTCGAATAGAGCGCCGCCGTTCTTATCGCAAAGAGCGCGCAAAGATCGTTCTGTGTCGCAAAGCGCCCGCCAACGTACACGTCCTCCGCTTTCGCGAGTTCCTTAAATCGTGTTTGCAGCGGATCGCTCATGTGCCGCAGCGCGACCCAAGGCGGGTTGCCGATCAGCACGTTGACCCGGCCGCCGCGCGCGGAAAAGGCAAGGGGGCGGGAAAGGTTTCGCGCCACGTAGGACCAGATCGAATCGCGGCCAATTTTCCGCAGTTCGTCGTAAACGAGGTAGGTTTTGCCCAGGTCCTCGATTCCCAGGTTTTCTTCGTCCGTCGTGGGGCGGTGGTAGTGCTGCGTTGTGATGCGATGTATCGTTGTTTCGACTTGCCGGCGCGACAACCCTTGTTGAGACGCCTCGTCGATTGCGAAAATCACCTTATCGAACAGCGGCGGTTCTTTGCAGAACACCTCGGGAAATTCCAGGGTTGCCGGCCCGAAGTCAGGCGGCAAAGGAGGAACGGTTACGGTCAGCTTCTTGCCGGTGAAAAACTGCGTCACTTCCAGTTGCAGCGCGTCGCCGAGGTAAACGGGGATGGAAATTGGTCCTCCCCGGTTCGAAAGCGCCGGAGCCAATGCAAGCAGATAGGTGACGCGCGCGATAATTGCGGCGACGGGATGTATGTCCATGCCCTGAACGTGCTGTGTTGCTTCGTGGGCAACATCGGTTAGGGCCATCCCCGACCCCTCCGCCTCGCTTAAGTGAAGACGCACCGCGTGAAAGAGGAAGCTTCCAGAGCCGCAGGCCGGATCGAGTACCAGTTCTTCAAGGGGGTGTTTGACCGAGTGCTTTACGACCTTCGCGGCGAGCCAATCGGGCGTGTAATATTCTCCGAGATCGTGACGCTCGCCTGGATCGATCAGGCTTTCGTAAAGCACCTTGAGAACGTCCGATTCGACCTCGCGCAGCCTGAACCGGCCCACATGCGCCGCGATTCGCCTGACGAGATCGTGCCCCTCTGGATCGGCGAGCGGCCAGTCGAAGAAGTCGCTTTCGACCGCGCCCTGGATGTTCGCGTCCCGGAATCCCGCGCCGGAGAGAAGCCGCGCCGGATCGTCGTCCCTCAAGCCGAGAACGGCCAGCGCGATTGCCTTGGCGACAATGACCAGAAAGGTATGCTGAAACCAAAGGGTGTCCGCTTCGATGGAACGTCCGTAAACGAGCGATAGCAGTTGCTGCCATAACTGCCGCTTCAGCGCTGTCGCGGGTTCATCCTTGATGCGAAGCCAGATGCCCGAAAGCTTCTCATGGGCACGGCGGTAGGCAACACTCTCCTTGCCAAGCTCAAGTTTGACCGTAATGGGGTCTGGCGGCAAGGATGCCCGCAAAGCGATGGCGCCATCGAGCCATGCGAGAAACAGTTCGGCTTTGGCGGGATCGAGGGTTGTCTCCTTGATTTTCGCGAGCTGCGAGTTTTGCCGTTCGAAGACTACCCATTTGAGTCCGTCGGTCGCGATGCCCACGAAGCGCTCGCCCGTCTCCCGCTCGCGATCCGCCAGATAATCCGGCATGCGCCTTTCAACATCGCCCCATTCGGCGCCAAGGTTGCGTTTGGCTTCAAGAACCGTGCGCCCAATGAGAGCATCGAGCCTTCCCTTCACTTCTGGCACGCGATGCTCGAAGGAGATGGCATGCCGCTCGACACCGAACTCCTCGATCAGAAGCTCGGAAAAAGCGGCCTTGACTTCGTCGTGTCCGGGTTTCGCCGCGAGCTGCGCGAGGATTTCCTTTGTTCTTTGCTTAGTCATTGGCGCTTGCGGCCTGCGGTGGATGATGGAAAAGGGCAAGCCGGGCAACGCTCTTCCGGCGCGTCCTTCAGCTTGACCCGCTCCACGGGCGGAGGGAGGAGAATCGTTTCATCTGCCATGCGCTATGGTTAATGGTCCCAGGCTCCGCGCTCAAGGGGGGATTCCCGCCACGCACCTGTTGCATCGTCGCCGGGGAAGTGCTCACCTTCTTACGCGAGAAAGTCCCGCAAACTGGGTGGAGGCGTGCGATTCGGTCAACGGACAACTTCCGCGCCGTCGACCCAAAGGATTTTCGGGTTTTTGGGGCGTGAGCTGGGTACGCCGTGGCTGGTAAGAAATTTCTGGACAGGCTCATCACGGAGAGAATCTCGGGGACTGAAACATGGTGAAACAAAGTAAGCCAACGGCCGCCGGAACGGACCCACTCTTTCTCGATCGACTGCGAATGCTGCACGCCGATCTTCGCGCCGTGGGCGAGAAGGCGGTGGACTGCGTGGTTCCGGCAAAGATCCAGGCCAAGGCCAGGGATTTTCTCGGTGGATTGCGGGACGGCCCCGATATGCCTTTGCGCGCCATGGATGCCGTGGGTTATGCGATCGACGTGCTTCTCTTCACGCCGTCCATGAGCGGGCATACCGCGATCGATCGCGCCTTGCGCACCGGCAAAGTCGGCGGCGCGGAGTTGGAAGCGGCACATCTCCTGCGTCAAGCGGCTTTTCGCCTTCTTGAGATCGCGGAAGACCGTGGCGGCGGGCTTCTCTCCGCCACGGATCTTGTCAGCAACGAAAGGCTGACGGTCTTCGATCCGAAACCGCCCATGGCGTATGGCGGACGGTGGGCGCGGCGCACCTGTCTTTACCAGGGCGTGCACGTGACGGTTGGCCCGGCAACGCCGCTCGACGACGACATGCTGGCCGTGGCAGCCCCCTTTATGGATGGAGGGCGGGGACTGAAAAAACCGTTGCGCTGCGCGGAAGCGCTCTACGAACGCTTCATCCGGCATGGGGCCCCCTTGGCCGGCGTGGACCCGCGCTTATTGGGCGATTTGGTCGGCGGCGAAGATGCGTTTCCCTTCGACGTTCCGGACGGCCCGCTTCACGCCCTGGCGGCGGAATGGGCTCGGGAGAGCCAGCTTCCGGAGCCGGACGCCGATGTCCTGCAACTGATCCGGTCCGAGGTTTACGAGGATCGCGTGCTGGAGATACACCGCGCCAGCTACCATGCACGGCAAGCAGGGAAAGCCCGCCTGGCCGCCGCCTACGACCGCATTCTCGCCCTTCAGCTTGAAACCGTCCACCGGCGGGCGAGTGTAGGAATCCGCACGCCGTTTGAAACCCTGGACAGCCTCGCCGCAAAACTCAGGGAAGGCGGGGCAATAGGGGAAGTTCCGGCGGATGCCATCGCGCATTTCGAGGAAATGTGCCGCCGCGCGAAGCTTGCCGGGACCGCCAAGACCAACAAAGGCAATCGCGAGGAACTGGATAAGGTTTTATCCCGCATTCAGGCATTGCGCGGCAAAACCGTGGAACGGGGCTGCACCGAGGCGGAAGCCCTGCTGGCCGCGAGCAAGGTCGCCGAACTGCTCGACCAGTACGGTTTGACGCTCAGCACGATCGACATGAAGTCGCAAAGCTGCGCGGGCGAAGGCATTGAGACCAACCGGCGCCGCCGGTCGCCCCTCGATGAATGCGCGGGCGCGATCGCTGGTTTCTGCGATTGCCGCACTTGGTACGAAATGACGCCTCAAGGGCATATCCGGCATATCTTTTTCGGCCTTCCCGCCGATGTGGCGGGCGCGCGCTATCTCTATGAGAAGATCGCGGAGGCGTTCGAAACCGAAACGGGCGCATTCAAGCGAAGCGAACTTTACGATTCGCATCCGTCCGCCCAGCGCCGGAGCGCCACGACATCGTTTCAAGCTGGCCTCGGCCACGGCATCTGCGCCAAGCTCAACAGGCTCAAGGCCGAACGCAACGCGGCCTTCCGCGCCAGCGGAAGCCGGGATCTGGTGCCCGTCAAACGGGACGTGATCGAGGACGAACTCGCAGCTCTAGGCATGCGGCTTAAAGTTCTCCAGACCGGCCGGAAGAATTTTCTGGCCAACGCCTACAAGACGGGCCGCGTCACCGGCGAAAACCTGGAGTGGGAGGACAAGCTCGCCCCGGCATGAGGGTTTCGCCCAATTTTGTTATACCGCCGGGCCGTCAATCATTAGGCTGAGCGATATCGCTTGGCCGTCATTTGCCTATCGGTAAAGCGCATCTGTTACAATTGGTTCAAATTCGAAAAGTGCTCGAAATGGTCTTTTGGGGGTGCAAGGAGTTTCGATATGGCGTCCCTTCGTAGCGTGCAGAAGTCCTGCGGATACCGCACTTTTCCGTACCTGTTCGCTTAGACTGCGGCCTTGCTGTGGCTACCGCCCGGGGCTGCGGCGTGGTAGTGGAGTTTTCCGGCGGCCAAACGGAGCCTTCATGCGCAGCTTGCTGATTTCTTTCCTAGGGTTTCTGGGGGCGGTCCTCGCCTACCTCCTGTTTGCCCCGATCCCGGTCGAGCCGGTGGCGTGGCAGCCGGAGCCCGCACCCGCCACCGATGCCGGCCCCTATGCGCCCAATGGGCTGCTCAAGGGGATAGAGCGCATCGCACCCGGCAGCGGCAAGGGGCCGGAGGCGGTCGCGTTCGATGCGCAGGGCCGGGTCTATGCGGGGCTTGAAGATGGCCGCATCGTCCGCTTCGACGCGGATGGCGGCGGCTTCACGGCGATAGCGAACACTGGCGGCCGGCCGCTCGGCATCTTTATCCATCCGGACGGCAGCGCGATTGTTTGCGATGCCAGGAAGGGGCTTCTGAAGGTCAGCCAGGATGGGCAGGTGACGGTGCTTGCCACTTCGGCCCAGGGCGTGCCGCTTGGCCTTGCCAACGACCTCGCGGTGACAGCGGACGGGTCCAAGGTTTACTTTACCGACACCTCGACGAAATTCCGCTTTCCGCACGTTAACGAAGACATTGCCGAGCACGGCGGCTATGGCCGCTTCCTTGTCCATGATCTCGCGACAGGCAAAACGCAGGTACTCATCAGGAGCCTCCAGTTCGCGAACGGCGTGGCGCTCGGTCCGGACGAGGCGTTCGCGCTGATCGGCGAAACCGGCAGCTACCGCATCCTGCGCTACTGGCTGAAGGGCGAAAAAGCCGGTACATCGGACGTCTTCGCGGACAACCTGCCGGGCTTCCCCGACAATATCACCTTCAACGGCCGGGACCGCTTCTGGGTGGCGCTCTATGCCCCGCGCTCCGCGATTGTGGACTGGATGGGGCCGCATCCCTTCTTGCGCAAGATGCTGGCTCGGGCGCTGCGCTACCTGCCTCCGCCGGTGAAGGTCCAGGCCTTCGCGCTGGCCTTCGATCCCGAAGGAAAACTCGTCGCCAATCTGCAATACGATGGGCCGGACGCCTTCTTCCCTGTCACTTCCGTGCGCGAGCGTCCGGACGGAAACCTCTATTTCGGCTCGCTCGGACAAGACAGCCCTGGCCGGATGAAGCTGCCGCCACTGCCCGCCGGTATTGGGCAATAAGCTTGTAACAGGGGCAAAAATCCGGGCAAGCTCGCACTGCCGTTCCCGCGAAGGCGGGAATCCATGCTGGCAAAGAACGCAGGTCTCGCCTGTGCTTGCAATGGGCTCCCGCTCGCACGCATATGCGCTGAAATAAGCGGGTCATGCACTGGTATTTGCGCCGCCGCCGGGGTGGCTCGTGGAGATGGCGCCGGAGCTTGTCCTTCGCCCGCTGCAAATCGGCAAGCGAGGGCTGCGGCACGATGGCTTGCAGGAGTGTGGCCATGAGTTGCAGTAGAACGCGCCGCGCGCCGGGCCTTGTCAGGCGGCTTGTGCCGGGCGGGGAGAGTCCTCGAAACCGTCTATCGGCGGTTCGAGCAAAAGAATGACCAAAAGATGAGCCGGCACATACGGCTTGGCGGAGCGCTCGTCCACACCCGGCGGCGCCTTGCCGAAGGTGGAGGCGATGGCGCCAGCGGAAATCGTGAAGGTGCGGCAGGAGGCGAAGGTGAGCCAAGCGGTGCTGGCGGCGCTCATGAACGTAGCGGTGAGCACGGTGAGCCAGTGGGAACGCGGCGAGCGGCGCCCGCCGGGCGCCGCATTGAAGCTACTGCATGTCGTCAAGAACGCCGGCCCCGGTGTGCTTCGTGTTTGACAGCGCCAACGGGAGCGGCCTCTTCGGGGCTATTTCAGCGGCATATATATTGCGTTTTCGCCGCCGAGCTTATAGTTCAGGCCGATGCGAAAAGTCTGTATCTCGTCGGAAAAGCCATAATGGTCGTTGGGGGAACCGGGGTTCGTTACGTTGCGCGTTGGGTCGCCCATATACATGTATTCGGCCTTCCAGCTCAGATTGCCGGTGAGCTTCGCCTCGTAGCCGGCGCCAACGGCTATGCCGGTGCGCCAGCCGCCATCCGTCGCGCTGTTTTGCTCGTGACCTGACTCAGCGTCTGTTGCCTTGTACTGCGTGTCCAGGAAAGCGGCGCCTCCTGTCAGGTAGAACAGGTTGGCCCCTGTGGCATAACCAGCACGCAACCGCAAGGTTGCAATCCCATCGATGTGGGACTGATCCCACCTATCGCCGAGCGTTGTGACTTTTGTTCCCAAATTGGCCCAGCCAATATCGCCTTCAACGCCAAGCACAAGGTTGCGAAGCTGCCAGTTGTAGCCCAAGGTTCCGCCAGCGAGGCCGCCAATTCCCTGACCATCGGGGCAAATATTCTGAGAAATGCAGACCCGGCCAAGAGAATCGTCGAACTGGCTTGTCAGCAAGCCGATGCCGCCTGCGACGCCCACATATGCTCCGCTCCATCCGTCGGCTGCATCGTAGGCCGCTGTGTCCTTCATGCTGCTGGGCAAGACCGCCGGGGTCCAGCCGCCAAGCTTATAATTCAGGCCGGCGCGAAAAACCTGAATGTTCTCATGGAAGTTATATTCGTTGTCTCCGGGAGTTATGTGGTTTGTCAGGGCATAAGTTGCGTCGCCGATATACATGTATTCGGCTTTCAAACTCCATCTGTTGGTAAGCATCGCCTCGTAACCGGCTCCAACGGCGAAGCCGGTGTGCCAGCGGTCGCCG
>Ga0182021_10003557_pt1 | contig 18315 bp, 14 predicted proteins | sample 612E3MmetaG_FD_120493 | JGI IMG/M metagenome (GOLD analysis project Ga0182021, IMG submission 120493) | Permafrost microbial communities from Stordalen Mire, Sweden - 612E3M metaG (Illumina Assembly) | ecosystem: Environmental > Terrestrial > Soil > Wetlands > Permafrost | place: Sweden... | reverse complement strand
CTAGCGTTCATACGTAATAATCTTCATGCCTTCTTGTTGCGGCACCAGGGTTTTTCCCTTTTACGTTTTTACAACTTGTTTTCTCTGAATTGGTTTCTTCGTCTTTCGTTTGAGGACTTTTTTTCTCACTGCTGGTACAACCCGCTTGCGCGGAATGTTTCGCCTGGCTTGTTTTACTGCCGGTGCAGACTCTTCAATAATATTTTGCTCCTTGGCGGGGGGAACAACATTCATAACCGGCACAGGAACTGCCGGGGTTGGCGGTTCTTGTACCCTCTCGCTGCTTGGCGCTCTTTTCAGCAACGAGTATAACTCCACCTGCCCTCCAACCGCCGCAACCCGCCACCATGCCCCGAGCATCATGAAAATTTGCTGAAGAAGGAATATTCCCATAAGAGCAATTCCACTTTCAGCGTTCTCATGAACCCCCGCAAATACCGGAACGACAGCGATCAGAATACTCCCGACGGTGAACAGAAGGAATAATCCGTATGCGCTAAAGAATCTCCGAAACATAAATCGAACTCCAGCCCAAAATGTACGGATCATCTTTCGCTCATCGCCTGCAACCGTTAGTACCTGAGCGTAGTCGGCAATCAGGAAAAGGATGGAGAAGAACAGAACAAATAATGCAGCAACAGCACCGGCTGCCTGCAGGATCTGTAGTTCTGTTTCCCCGTCACCGAGCATGAGCGGATACAAGAAACCAGCGGCCATTCCTAAAATAAAAAAAAGCGCAAGCGCCACCATTGCAGCGATGAAAAAAAGCCGGAAAAATCTTCCAAGGTATTTGCCGCAGCCCTCAAAGAAGGCGGGAAGCGTCACTTTCTCATTGTCCGACTGAACAGATGCAATAATGCCCCCCTTAAAAAACAGAAAGAGGAAATTATTGATGACCATCATCCAGGCAACGACACCGAACACTGTTTGCAGCAATCCGGGATTTTTCTTCAACAGGTCTATAACATATGAAAAATTGAATCCTTGGAGAAATTGATCCGGCGCAAGAGAGTTGCCGAACGCATTGGACAATGCTGATTTGAACAAGAGTGCCGCTATGCCGGCCATCACCAGATGAACAAAAAAAGTAACAAGGGTTATCGGCCAGGCGTGAAGTGCTTTGCGAATTCCAGCGAGAAATGCATCAAGAAGTTTCATGGAACGTTCCCTTCCGTAAACTTTTAAAAAAGAACCAGGGACTGAAGAAGCGTTTGTATTGCAACCATAAATTTTACGGTATATTTCCATACAGGAAATACAGGCGGCGTAAATGACTTGCTGTTATTGTTAAAGTTGATATCGATCGCGAGCACATGGTCCGGATCCACGATGGCGGACGCTATTCTTGCTCTTCCCTTATACACAAATAGTTTATAGCGTGCCTGGCCGTCCCACGATTCACGGATTTCTTTGCCATCATCAAATCGCATCAGCACATCAACCGGCATCAGGACTTCACCCAGCCTGCTCGCCAGAATACGGGATTCATATTCCTTCTCCTGATTCTTTCCCCGCATGGCAGGCTCGCCTATTTCCGACACGGAAATACTTGAAAGTTCATAATCACACACATTCGTGCCGGAAAGAAACTGATCGAAGAACCAATTCATATTTTCACCAAACTTTTTTCCATAGAAGCGGGGAACAACTTCATTGGCAACAGCAATGAAATCGGCCGAATGCGGATGCTTAAATTTCCAGAGATCGAAATATGTCCGCATGATGGTATCCATCACCGGTTTCCCGACCAATCGTTCAAGCGTTGTCAAAAATGTAGCGCTTTTCATATACGTAAATGCAGCATATCCGCCGGCATCGTATTTCCATGCCGGCAGCAGTGTCGGTGCAAGCTTGGGATTCCGGGCACCCACATACCCTGAACGGGAAAAATCAAAATCGCTCACGGTAAGACCAAACAGGTCCAGAACAGAATTCTTTTCGCCGTATGCATCGTTCATAATGCGTGTTTCGTAATAGGTGTTGATTCCTTCATCGAGCCAGGCTTCTTCAAATTCATTATTTCCCACCATGCCATACCAGTACTGATGACCGAATTCATGAATCGTTGCCAATTCTTCCAGGCGAACACCGTTGGGTAGTCCCCATACAGATTCTCCGGTGATCAGTGTTGGATATTCCATTCCACAAGCTTCAGAAGCATTCATCGGGGGGTCTACGATGGTGAGGTTGGGATACGGGTACACTCCGACCCAATCATGAAATCGCGCCATCGCGGCTTTCACCGAATGTATATAACGCTCACTGATATTCCCGACTTTATACGGTTGTGTCAGCAGCCGGATATGGACGTTGTTCCATTGATCCTCGACAACAGCAAAATCTGGAGAAGCGGTCCATGCGAAATCATGGACATCTTCTGCATGATAGCTTACTGTTTTTGTCGAATCGCCTGCTTTTGTTTCCCGCACCATGATTCCTGTCGCCCCAAGGACATAATTCTTCGGCACAGTCATGTCAACATCGTACACGCCATAGTCGGCAAAGAATTCTGTATTTGCATGGAACTGGTGACAATTCCATGCGCCCTTGGCTTTCTTGTCAACCAGCGATTCATAGACGCCTATTTTGGGAAACCATTGCGCAACCATATAGAAATTCTTGTGGAACCCCGTACGGGCGAAGATGGTGGGAAGTTGAGATTCAAATTCTACGTCGAGTGTAATCGATTTGCCGCGTTTGATTAATTTCTTCAATGGTACTCGGATGACCGTCTGATCGTTTCCATTGTCATCATCCGGATGAATAAATTCAATTTTGTTCGTAAGATCTTCTCCATCACGCACCACCATCTTTTTTACTTCGATCCATCCCATGGTCACATCTGTTGAATTCATCGGCCTGCGGCCGGATTCCTGCATAAAGCTCGATTGTGCACTCTTAAATGCATTCAGATACAAATGGAATTGCAGGTCGCTGATTGCTCCTTTTGAATCATTTCGCCAGACAAGTGTTTCCCTGCCATGCAGCATTTTTTTGTTTGCATCCAGAGAAACCGATATGGTGTAATTAGCAATCCGTGGGCTGAGTGGCTGGGAAAAGATAACAGGCTGGGAATTGCTCGATGAAGCGTGTATGAGAAGAAACAGGCTACAGAAAACAATCCGTTTCATAGAAATCCTTTCTTGACGAATTAAGGAAAAGACAGAATGAAGAGAGGCCATGCGCACAAGATATAAAAACTCTTTCATCGTCAGGAGGCATAGCGGTTCTCATCTTTCTTGAAGGCATCAGCAGCAATTATTCCACACATTTCATCTATGGTTTATTCCCTTTATTGAATTTTCCTGGAAATGTGCGCTCACCGTTAACGATTTGTTGAGATAATGTAACCGATTGATGATGGAAAATCAAACTCAAAACTATGGCAGCGGAGGAATATGCGATTTGCACCTCGGACTTCGGGTATATTCTTTAAGACATTTCCATTCGCCTCTGTTCAATGTAGGTGCCTGTGGACACATATTGGATCAGACCTGCTCAAAGTAATCTAGGTCTTTGCCGAAAGTTTCCTCGAGCTGAGAGAGCGCGACGAAAGCGATCAGAATTGTGATAGCGCCGATCAGGGCTGCACTGGGTACATCGCCGAGAGGTGTCTTTAGAATTTTAAAAGCCATGGTAAGAACAACGGTCAGTCCGCGCACGAAATTCGGTGCAGTTACTGCAACGGTGGCGCGCAGGTTTGTGCCAAACTGCTCGGCCGACACTGTCACAAATACCGCCCAATAGCCTGATGACCAACCGATTAAAAAGCAAAAACAATAAAACATAAAAAGAGATCCCCCGCCGACCATGAAGTATCCTATGTAAAAAACGGCAGTGAGAAGCATAAACACGGCGATGATTTTTTTTCTGCTTCTGAACATCTGGCTCAGAAATCCATTGGTGAGATCACCGAATGTGAGGGCAAGATAATAGAGAAGAATTGCCGTCCCTGCTTTGGGAACCTCCGAAAGGCCGAGCGCCAAACCGATCTCGGGGGAAAACGTGATCAAAATTCCGATTGCATACCAGATCGGCATGGCAACCAGAATCAGGTATGCGTATTTTTTAAACCTGTTGATGCTGGTGAACAGAAGAAGAAAATTTCCGCGGGAGACTGAAACTGCTCTCGATTTCTCGAACATCAATGATTCATGCACACCCAGACGCAGCAAGAGAAGCAATAATCCGAGACCTCCTCCAATGAAATATGCCGTTCGCCAGGGAAATGCATTTCCAATCAACGATGCGGCAACCACGCCCAATACACCGACGGCAGCGACGATCATCGTTCCATATCCGCGATTTTCCTTCGACATGAGTTCGGAAACCAATGTAACTCCGGCGCCTAACTCTCCGGCCAGACCGAACCCGGCGATAAACCTGCACACCGCGTAGACCGGAACGCTCGCTGCAAATCCATTGATCAGTGTTGCGATCGAATAGAAAATAATCGAACCGAACAGAACAGACCGCCGGCCATGAATATCACCCAGGATGCCCCACACGATACCACCGAGTAACATGCCGAACAACTGAGCATTCAATAAATCGATACCAACACTGAGTAGTTGTTCGCCCGACAAACCGATTCCGAGCAGGCTCTCGTTGCGTACAATATTATAGAGAAGAAGATCGTATGCATCAACAAAGAAACCTAACGCCGCTGCGATGATTGCAAGAATAATGATTGTGCGCTGCGGTTTTAATTCCATACTCTCATCCTGTCCAGCATTTTCATGTTTTTCTACCCTGCCCTATACACCTTTCTCTGATATAGAATTTTTTATTAAGTCTAAATGCATTGAGAGCACATCTCTCACAGTCGTCCAGTGCATAACAGGATAGCGTTCATTGTCTACCTGATTTAGTTTTGCCCGTTCGTCTATCATGTTGCGCATGTATTGCATTCCTTGCCATGCAGGGAAAATTTCATTCTCTGCAGGAGCAAGTGTGCGCGCAATCTTGATAAGTGCACTGAGCATTCCAAGGCCGCCTGTACGGAACAGGCGAAATTTTTCCCCGCTGACTTCGGTTGCCACTTTTTGTATTTCACGCGGACTCAGCTGGTCGCCGGCTATTCTAAGAAAGCGGGGAGCAGACGGGTCAAGCGCTGCATTGGCCGTATATGCTGCTGTATCAGCTATACTCGTAAAGCACAAGCGATGGTCAGCATTTCCCCAATACAGCACGAGTTTCTGTTTGAAAAGAATGAGCGGCATTTGACCGGTGAGCAAATCGGCAAAAGCTCCATTGAAAATGGTCGTGGCTGAGATGGAGGTTTTATCAAGGAACTCATGAAATTCTCTTCGCCAATCAAGGTTGCGGTTTTCACCGTATGAAAACTTCGTAAAGTCTAATGAATAATCGGATGGTATAAAGCGGGGAACGCCTGCCTCCACTGCAGCATCCAGCAATACTTTTTGAGTATCTATTATCACATTGCGTAATCCGTTCAGCGCAGACACGACACAAGAAGCACCTTTGCAGGCTTTTGATACTTCTTCAACATGCAACATGTTTGCCTTCAATACGATTGCGCCGAGCTTCTCAAGCATGTTTACCTTTGCAAGGTCAGTAGTTGTGCGAACAACGGCACGGACTTCAGCTCCTCTTTCAAGTAAAGCATGAATAATCTTTTTCCCTAGATTGCCTGTTCCTCCTGCTACTACTATTATATTTTTCATGTTGTCTTTCTATGTGATATGCTTTTTATGTGCTCACTCGCATTATCGTGGTATAATAAATTCATTGCATGATGGTGACCATATATAATCTAATGATAAAAAGTTCTTTCTGTAACAGCTCCTGTTGAAATTAGAAACAATATTCATCTGGATATTGTTTCGTGGCATAAGAAAATGCAGCGTCGTTACAATCCTTTTTGTTACACTAATATTGGAGGATTCAACTGTCACACAACCTTGAACAACGCGATAGTCAAGCGTACATGTTCTATTCAGGTATTGAGAAAAAAGCCCCGGATGATGAATGTCCGGGGCTACAAAAAAGAGAGAGCGTTAAAACTCTTACCGCAACAACAAGAGTTTCCTTGTCATTGTGAAAGGGCCTGCCGTGAGTCGATAAAAATAGACACCGCTGGATGTGGAGGCGGCATTCCACTGCACAGTATGGGTTCCAGGGGACATGGTGGTGTTGAGAAGTGATGCGATTTCTTTTCCAAGCACGTCATAGATTTTCAGAGATACGAACCGGACTTGCGGAAGCGAAAATTCAATGTTCGTTGACGGATTAAACGGATTTGGATAATTCTGTTCCAATACAAACTCTGAAGGTGTCGCCGGAGATGCGGCAATAGCTGTCGATGTTGACGGCTAGGCAAAGCGAAAAGCGCGGTAGCTCATGAGGCTATCGCCATATTGAATTTCGTATGCCGTTGTTCCATCCGGCCGCACCTCTGTAGCGCTTAGATAATTCGCTCCCCATCCGATGAACGTATTCCCGTTTGGAAGACGCTGGACAGATCCTGTAGCAAATGTGTACGTGTCCGGATTATGTCGAAATTGCCAGATGAGCGTTGCGATCTTGTGTTGCTGATCGAGCGAGTACTCGAGCGCACGCGAAAATGCCGGCACATGAAAATTACCGTTGTCAAAAATCGTATAGGTCCCGGAGCTGGTCAGATCGATGTCATGCTGATGGGAAAAACCGATCGAGTCATTAACGAACGTGAACTGGTTGTTTTTCCCCCCCCATCGCCAGATGATACCTCCGGTGTTACGGTCTATTTTTGTAATCTCGTCCATATGGCGGCTCGAAAGAAGAATGTTCCCGTCATAATCGACATCAAGAGCGTTCGGATGCACGTAGTCTATTGTTGATGCAGTAAGGTCTTCGTGAGTCGCGTCTGTAATAAGAAAGTGATCGAAACTGCGCCACTGAAAGACAACGTTCTTCTGCTGATCGATCTCCTGCAGGACGATGCCGATGACATTCGCGGCGGTATTTCCTCCAGAAACTATTTTGCTCATGTCAACTATTTGTGGATCAAGCCCGATGAGAATCCTGTGGCCATTCTTCAGCAGCCGGAGGTCATGAGGATCTGTTTGATATCCGTTGCCACATGCAAAACTATCGATGGTCATATAATTCTGATTCATTTCATAGAATTGGGTTGTGTTGTAATCGAAAAAGGACAGATCCCCATTGGAGAGAGGTTTGAAATCGGTTGTCCGGCCGACCTGTTTATAATAGATGGGATTTTCGGCGTTATCGACAATCATAAGATATTCTTGAAGGTAAGGAATAAGGACAAGCGAGTTGAAGCCAAGCGTTACCTTCCATGTTGAAAAAAAGATTGCTCCATCAGAGGGGTTATTCGAAACGAGAATTTTCGGCCGAGGGAGATCGTCCGGTACAGCGCTGTTAGACTTAGCAAGCAACCCTGCTGTAAAAGAGGACCCGCTCGGCGCAACAGATTGATTTCCGACAAGATCACGCTGCGGTATCTTTTGAAGAATACTCTCCTGGGCGTGAGCAGAAAGATGGCTGATTTCGAATTCAAAGTTCCAAATTCCTGTACTCTTTCCGCTCCGTTCGTAAATCGACGGAGCTACTGCAACAGTGACATGTTCGGCCGGAGCAAAAGGAGTTTGGGGAATGAACAGAATTGTCCAATCATCATCTGATAATAAAAGCTTGCCGGAATGATGCCCGCTTGCCGAACCTTCAACGTCGAAAGCAGCAGGATCAAAGAATGTCCCGTGGGGAAAGGGAGATTCCAATCGGAGGATAATATTGGTTTGTTGAGAATTGTTCGATGAACCGGGGAGAGGAGAAATATATTGAATATTGCCTGGCATATTATTTTGTGCTGAAACTGCACTCCAGGTTATCAGTGCCAGAGTTACAACGCACAGATGAATTTTGCTGAAATGGCTCCGGCTTTTCGATAACAAAGTTTTCATAATCATAATAGACCTCCTTTAATATGAACAATAAAGTAAAGATTTGACGCTTAGTTTATAAGAAGAGATATTCGCCTTCCAATGCTTTAACAGCGAAGTCTCGCCCCAATCATAGCATATTTTTGCCGAGTTAAATGCCCGCAAGCCTGCAAGTTGACTAGTTATCTTAATAATGTCTTCTGTTAGGGCAATTTCACTGGTCTCGATTTTGTGATGTGTTTCTCGCGCCATTGGTGTAAAGTATCTTTCTGGAATCTTAAGTGAATAATTTTCCACATCTCCGGATCTCGTCTCTTTCCCAATGCTCATCCAATATCCCGAGGTTTGATGATGATCGCTGTTTCGAATCCCATTATTCCAATCTCAAAGGAATCAAAATTTGTCTCATGGTTAATTTTCTCCTTCCACGAAATAATTACAAATTAGTAGTATCTGGCAACCTGTAGATTAGACACCTTCAACCTGATAGAGTTTAACCCACTGAAAAAGCGAAACAAAACAATGGATTATTTGCTTAATGTCATTTTTCGTGTATACGTGTGCACGTTTTTTCCGCTCTGATCTCCTACCGTGATTTTTAATACGGCCAGGTAGGTGCCTGATGAATGAACGGTTGCATTAAACGGCACCGAGTAATTTCCGGCGGACATTTCCTTCTCGATGAGTGCTGCAATTACTCGTCCAAGCATATCATAAATTTTTAAACTTACGTTGGCACGTTTTTTTAAATCAAATTGAATGGTCGTTGTTGGATTGAACGGGTTGGGATAATTCTGATGGAGCGAAAATGACGTAATGGTTTCATTGCTCTGCTGCAACACATTTGTCGACGCTGAAGAGAGAGGCCAGGGGGAACGGAATGCACGATAGCTCACGATGCTGTCTGGAAACTGGAGCTCCAGTGCTACTGTCCCGTCCGGACGAACTTCGGTAACAGCTGCTGCTGATGCAGTGCCCCAGCCGATGAAGGTGTTTCCATTCGGCAGTCTCTGCATAGATGACATTGCCATTGAAAAGATGTCCGGCGTGTGCCTGTATTGCCAGACGAGCGTCGCCGTTTTCGCCTTTTCATCCAACATATATTCTAATGCCCTTGAAAATGCAGGAGTTCGGAAATTGCCATTATCAAATAAACTATAGGTACCCGTAGGCGTCTTGCGAATCGTGTGTTGATGAGAGAAATGGATTGAATCGTTGATGAATGTAAATTGATTATTTTTCCCGCCCCATCGCCAGATAATATTTCCCGTGACTCGGTCGATCTTTGTTATCTCATCCAGATGGCGTGAAGAAAGAAGTATATTTCCGTCTGTATCATATTCGATCGCATTTGAATGGACATAGTCGATAAGATTATCATCCAGATCCTCATGGGTCGCATCGGTAATCTTGAAGTGATCGAAACTCCTCCATTGGAACACGACATTTTTATTCTTGTCGAGCTCCTGTATCACTATTCCAAGAACGGTAGCAAACGGATTTCCTCCGCTTACGATAGCGCTCATATCCACTATTTCCGGATCCTGACACAAAAAAATTACATGACCATTCGACAACATCCGAAACTCATGGGGATCTATTTTATATCCATTCCCGGCACTGTACGCAGTGATCACTGAATAATTTGTATCAAGTTCGTAAAAAGCAGAGACTGCGTCATCATAATAAGTGAGGTGTCCGTTTGGCTGAACTTTAAAATCAGTATTAAATCCTTGTATCTTTTTATAATAGACCGGAGATCCGTTATTGTCGATGATCATAATGTACTGTTTGTCAGACGGAACAAACGGTGCATATTGCATATGATTGCCCGGCTTATCGGTTTTATATGATCCAAGGAAAATATTTCCCTGCGATGGATTGTTGGAAACGATTAATTTTAGTTCAGGAAACCCGCTTGGAAGTGGTCCTGTCAACATATTCGTTTTATACATCGGTGATGAAGCGACGGCCTGTTCATTGTTGTTGATATCTCTCCGCCCTCTTCTATCCTTTATCGTTTGAAGCATCTGCATTTTATCTTGTCTTGACAAGGGGGAAATCGTAAAAGAAAAAACAAACGGCTGAATGGTAAATCCTTCGCGCGTCCGGAGATCCGCCCGAAAGTGTACCGATACAATTTCGCCTGGCGCGAATGGAACATCCGGATTGAACACGATCGTTTCGTTATCATCAGAAATAGATAGATGTCCCGGATGCTTGCCACTGAGAGAACCGTAGATAAAGACGAGCGACGTATCTTTATTCAGCGAATAATCGAGCGATCCGAGGATCCTCATAATGATATTTGTCTGTGCAGACACCATTTTTGAATCAGGCATCGGCGAGATATACCGGATCGTCGTCGTTTTAGAAGCTCCGGTGAAGAAGAAAAACGCGCTCACTGCAATGATAAATCCAAAGAATCGATTCGTCTTTTTCGATAAAACAGAAATGGTCGCATTCAAAGAAAATCTTGGAACCTGACGTATAATTTTCAAATGCACACCTAATAAAATTGTTGTGACAATAGTCCTTTGATATTATAACAAATTGAAAAGAATTTCGTTCCATGCTCAAAAATATTGACTGGCGCTAGGATGTTGAGTATCTATGGATCCACTATGTTAGTCTTTACCGTGAAATTGATACTAGCGCTTTATTAGAGACACACATTTCGCTTTTTGCCGAGAAATAAAAACTTCAGTGCCTGGGGCTAACTTATTATATTGCTTGACTCTATCTCAGCCGTAGCATCTTTTTCTATTCGTCAAATCGTTCCGAAGGATCGTCTTTCGATGTTGCTACATGTCGATTGAAAAATAATCCCGAAGAGACATTTGTATTCCAGACGGCATAGTGAAGATTTTAAGTCTCACCAGACTTTTTGAAGGTAATCCATATCGAATCGTCGTTGATAGATTAAAAGGATTTTGATAATTCTACACCAGCTCGAATTCAGTCAGCACACTAATATTCCCTGTTTAAATTTCCGAAACAATGTATACCATGAACAATAGTGTGGCGGTCCATAGCTGAATATCCTTACTAAAAAATAGTTTATAATAAACAATAATTTCCTTGATTATTTAGTAATAATTTATAAGTTACTATATAAAATGAGGCTATTTATCATAATTCCCTTATTTCATTTTTATTAAACAAAACTGTGAGAGTTCAATGAAAAAAATTGAGGCAATTGTTCGCCCCCATGCGGTAGACAATATTCGCGAAGCACTCTTTGAAGCAGGCGTTCATGGAATGACCATGATGGAAGTCAAAGGAGTTGGTAGACAGAAAGGGCATACGGAGGTTTATCGAGGGGCAGAATATCAGGTAGATTTTTTACCTAAAATCAAATTAGAAATTGTTGCACCGGACGATCGAGTGGAAGATGTCGTTTCAATTATTATCAAGGCCGCAAAAACCGGAAAGGTCGGCGACGGAAAAATATTTATCTTACCCGCAGAAGATGCCATCAGGGTACGAACGGAAGAAACAGGAGATGAAGTATTATGAGAATCGATACAGGCGATACGACATGGATTTTAATTTCTACTGCACTTGTCATGTTGATGACACCGGGACTCGCATTATTCTATGGCGGTATGGTGCGCCAGAAGAACGTTCTTGGCACTATTATGCAAAGTTTTGTCGCACTCGGTGTGGTAACCGTTCAGTGGGTGTTGATCGGTTATTCACTCGCGTTCGGTCCGGATATAAAAGGAATCATTGGTGGTCTCCAATGGGTTGGTCTTAATGGAGTTGGACTCACTCCCAATCCTGATTATGCTGCAACAGTGCCGCATCAGGCATTCATGATGTTTCAAATGATGTTTGCCATCATTACTCCCGCGTTAATATCCGGTGCTTTCGCAGAACGTTTCAAGTTTAGCACGTATTTAATTTTTGTGTTTCTCTGGTCCACCTTCGTGTATGCACCGCTCGCGCATTGGGTGTGGGGCGTTGGCGGATGGCTTCGATCCTTAGGTGCACTGGATTTTGCAGGAGGTCTTGTTGTGCACATAAGTTCTGGTGTGTCGGCACTCGCTGCAGCTCTCATCATCGGCAAACGCAAGGGTCATGGACATGAACACATGCCCCCTCATAATTTAACAATGACTTTACTTGGCGCGGCATTATTATGGTTTGGCTGGTTCGGATTTAACGGCGGAAGCGCAGTTGCCTCGGGTGCACTTGCAACATCGGCATTCATGACCACGCATATTGCTGCCGCATCAGCAACACTCTCGTGGCTGTTTATTGAATGGAAATATCGCGGTAAACCAACACTGCTTGGCGCTGCTTCAGGAGCAGTTGCAGGACTTGTTGCAATCACGCCAGCGTCCGGGTTTGTTGGTCCGCTCGCTGCGCTTGCTATCGGTTTTGGCGCAGGTGCGGTCTGCTATTTTGGCGTAAACATCAAGAATTTCTTTGGTTATGATGATTCACTCGATGCAGTTGGCGTTCATGGTGTTGGCGGAACGTTTGGGGCGCTTGCAACGGGTCTCTTTGCATCAAAGGCAATCAATGCTGCCGGAGCCGATGGAGTATTCTTCGGTAATCCGTCTCTCTTTCTTGTCCAACTCTTGAGCGTAGCAGTAGCAATCATTTATGCATTCAGTATTACTTGGATCATACTCAAAGTACTTGATCGGACAATGGGATTGCGCGTTCAACAAGAAGAAGAAGTGGAGGGATTGGATCTCAGCCAGCATGGTGAAAGTGGCTATATCTTCTAGTTCATTCTACAAAGGGGGCGCTTGGAAGTTGCTTCTGCGGAGCGCCCCTTTTTTATCCAAGGTTTTTCCAAATAGTAACAATGCTATTCTTTACCTTATCGACATTTCTTCCATCTTCATCAAACTTTTGTTCCGACGATACAAAAAACAAGTATTGACATTTTTACCTTTGTTAAGTAGTAATTATTATTAAATTACTATAGTTAGTAAGGTATTGTATGCTTAATGCCTTACCCATACCATTTTAAGAAATAAAACAAACGTCCCTTATGAATAAAATTGAGGCTGTTGTTCGCCCCCATGCAGTAGATGACGTCCGGGAAGCACTGCAGGAGGCGGGATTCAGCGGAATAACAATGCAGGAAGTTAAAGGTTTCGGCAGGCAAAAAGGGCATACTGAAGTTTATCGTGGAGCAGAGTATCAGGTAGATTTTTTGCCAAAAGTCAAATTAGAAGTCGTTGTGACAGATGGACGTGTAGAGGAAACCGTTTCTATCATCATCCGCTGTGCAAAAACAGACAGGGTCGGTGATGGAAAGATTTTCATTTTGCCGGTAGAAGAAGCGATACGTGTACGAACAGAAAAGACTGGAGAAGAGGCATTATGAAAATAGATACTAATGACTTGACTTGGATGATGATATCTACAGCGCTTGTTATGTTGATGACACCGGGATTGGCACTATTTTATGGCGGGATGGTACGACGAAAGAATGTTCTCGGGACAATCATGCAAAGTTTCATTGCACTTGGCGTCATTACACTGCAATGGATATTATGGGGATACAGTCTCTCGTTCGGACCGGATTGCGGACACGTTATTGGAAATTTGTCATGGGCCGGTCTTGCTGGTGTCGGACTTACTCCAAATCCAGATTACGCTGCGACAATTCCTCATCAGGCATTTATGATTTACCAAATGATGTTTGCAGTCATTACCCCTGCTCTGATTACAGGTGCGGTTGCTGAGCGATTCAAATTTAAAACATATATTGTTTTCCTGTTGTTATGGTCAACTTTTGTCTATGCACCGATTGTTCACTGGGTGTGGGGAGTTGGGGGATGGCTTAGAGCATTGGGTGCTTTAGATTTTGCAGGCGGATTTGTTGTGCATATTAGTTCTGGATTTGCAGCACTTGCCGCGGCAATTGTTTTAGGCAAGCGTAAAGGTTATGGGCACGAGCATATACCGCCGCATGATTTGACAATGACATTAACTGGTACAGCATTGCTCTGGTTCGGTTGGTTCGGCTTCAACGCAGGGAGTGCTTTGACGTCGGGAACATTAGCTCTAACCGCATTTATCAATACGCATTGCGCGGCGGCTGCTGCCTCGTTATCATGGATGTTTGTGGAATGGTATAAACGTGATAAACCGACAGTTCTTGGTGCCGCCTCCGGTGCAGTCGCCGGACTTGCCGGTATTACGCCCGCAGCAGGGTTTGTGACGCCGATTGCAGCAATTATAATCGGATTGTGTTTAGGAATTTTATGCTATTGGGGAGTATCAATGAAAGGCCGTTTCGGATTTGACGATTCACTCGATGTCGTTGGTGTTCATGGCGTTGGCAGTTCATTTGGAGCAATTGCAATCGGGTTTTTTGCTACTACTGCAGTGAATGCAGCTGGAAGAAACGGACTTTTTTATGGTAGTTACTCTCTTCTCGGCATTCAAATATTTAGTGTTGTGGTCGTGATTGTTTTCTCTTTCGTGATGACTTGGCTCATATTAAAAACTCTTCAAAAAACGATGGGACTACGTGTTCAAGAACAGGAAGAAGTGGAAGGACTCGATCTCAGTCAACATGGAGAAAGTGGATACAACTTTTAGATATTAGTATATACTACGTGATTGGGACGTTGAATGCAGCCACAAAAAAGAAGCCTCCCAATCCTTATTCTATATTTTTAAGTATAATTAACATTTTTCTTGCTCCACAATTCCTTATCTTGCATTTCCATCAAACTTTCTCTACCATAGTTCCGAAATTTAGTTTCATTCACTCTATCGCAGCATAATGAAAAACGTCTGGTTCATTCTCTATAATACGGTCTTTATCCCTTTATTTTGGCTGCTTTTACACATTGCTGCATTTTTTAACTATAAAATTAGGCGCGGTATTGAAGGTCGAAGAGGATTACAAAAAAAAATTGAACACGATATTTTAATACTCACATCGAAACGGCGCGTATGGTTTCATTCATCGTCTATGGGAGAATTCGAACAGGCAAAACCTATTATCGCAGCATTGAGAAAGAAATATCGCGACATAAATATTATTGTCACCTTTTTTTCACCTTCTGGCTATGACCATTCAAAAAATTATAAACTTGCTGACATTATTACCTATATCCCGTTTGATACAAAAGCAAACGCACATCATTTTCTTGATCTTATACAGCCTACAGCAGCCGTGTTTGTGCGGTATGATGTTTGGCCAAATCATGTATGGGAATTGCATGCGCGAAGAATTCCGGTGTATATTGCAAACGCCACAATGCGCACGACATCAGCACGATTTTATCCGTTGTTGAAAAATTTCCATCGTTTGTTATTTAATAACTTCGAATCAATTTTGACTGTTTCCACTAAGGACGCAGATGCATTTGCGCGTTTCGGGTTGACGCATCCATCGGTAGAGGTTATTGGAGATACCAGGTACGACCAGGTATGGCAGCGGAGTAAAGATGCAAAGAAGAAACACTTGCTTCCGCCTGCAATTTTGAAAGGGAAAAAACTTCTTCTTGCCGGCAGCACCTGGCCAGAAGATGAAGAGATTCTCATTCCTTCAATAAAAAAAATTCTTCAATATGATACAGACGTGCTGGCGATTCTGGTACCGCACGAGCCGACCGAAGATGCGCTGGAAGATGTTGAAATTAAGATCGGTTCAAAACCACGGACGATACGGTTCTCTAATTTAAATGATTACGCGAACGAACGCATCATTCTTGTCGATAGTATAGGTATTCTCATGGCACTCTATCAATATGCACGTGTAGCGTATATCGGCGGAAGTTTCCGCCAGGGTATCCACAATGTGCTGGAGCCGGCAGTGTACGGTATTCCTGTTGTTTTCGGACCAAAGCATACAAATTCGTATGAAGCAATGGAACTAGCCCGGCGCGGCGGCGGTTTCACTATCAATGACCAACAGGATTGTTATCGCACACTTCGAACGCTGCTGGATGACGAGAAAACAAATGCCCTTGCGGGTTCACTGGCATTAACATTAGTGAAAGAAAATATAGGAGCTACAGACCGATTCATTCAATATATGAAAAAGAGTTTATGAATTGATGAATCGATGAGTCGATGGGTAGAAAAAATGTTCGTATGAAAACTCACAAACACTTTCATTGTTTATTTCCAATAAACATACTCGTAAAATGAAAATAGCTTACTTCGATACTATTGCCGGCATCAGCGGAGACATGACACTGGGGGCGCTCGTCAGTGCAGGCGTTTCATTCGATGAACTCAATAAAGAAATCCATGCACTCGGCATTGGTGGATTTGAACTGCAGGCACGGCATGTTGAGCGCAACGGTATGGTTGCTACAAAAATAGATGTCGTTATTTCGGAGCAGCCGCATTACCATCGGCATATGAAAGATATTGAAGAACTCATCGATAAAAGTTCGCTCGATGCTGGTGTGAAAGAACGTTCAAAGAAAATTTTTAATGAAGTCGCAATTGCCGAATCAAAAGTTCACAACACTACCATCGAGAAAGTCCACTTTCATGAAGTCGGTGCAATTGATTCACTGGTTGATATCGTCGGCGTTTCCATTTGCCTGGAAAAGTTAGGGATTCAAGCGGTCTATTCCTCGCCGATAAAAGTAGGCAGCGGCGGCACGGTAAAATCGCAGCATGGCGCTCTTCCGATACCGACACCGGCGACGATGGAAATTTTGAAAGATTATCCTGTAGTTCTCACCGATATTCCATTTGAATTGACGACACCAACCGGAGCAGCTATCATTAAAGCACTTTCTCACGGTGTTGTAACGACAGAACAAATCCGGATATCTTCCATCGGCTATGGAGCAGGCCAACGCGATTTTGAACAGCTGCCTAATTTACTTCGTGTTTTCATCGGTTATATAGATCCGAAGTACCTTGCTGACGAAATTGTCAGTATGGAAACGAACATCGACAACATGAATCCGGAAATCTATCCATACGTTATCGAAAAGCTGTTATCTGCCGGGGCACACGATGCCTATTTGATTCCGATCATCATGAAGAAAGGGCGACCCGGTATTATCCTTTCTGTGCTTGCCGAACGTTCAAAAATTGATCTGCTTCAGGATATCATCTTTCATGAAACAACTACCCTTGGCGTGCGCATTCAACCAGTCGAACGAAAAAAACTTCCTCGCAGCAGTAAACAAGTGCAAACGTCTTTTGGTATTGTATCTGCTAAGGCAATTACCATTGATGGCAAGGAGTTCTTGCGGGTTGAGTATGAAGAATGCAAACGCATAGCGATTGAAAAAAATCTGCCGCTTGATGAAGTTTATCGAAAACTGGAAAAGGAGCTCGGCGGTTAATCATCACCGCATACTGCACTTTGCTGGCTCATCATTGCATCCTTTCTACGTCGATATTGCCCTTCCTGTTCCTCTCGACCGCACCTTTACCTATCTTGTCCCACCCGAGCTTCAATCTTCTGCAGCAGTGGGCAAGCGTGCGATCGTTCCGTTTGGCAAAAAGCATCTCACAGGTGTCATCGTTGGATTGCCGGCTCAGACAACAGTGAGCGGACTAAAGCTGGTGAAGGATATTCCTGATTCGAAGCCTACATTTTCACCAGAGCTTCTTGCACTGACAAAGTGGATTGCAGACTACTATATGGCACCGTGGGGAGAAGTACTGCGAGCCGCAACGCCTCAAGGATTTTCACAAGAAAGTAAAAAGAAGGTTCGTCTAATTTCACAGAATGTCGAAGCGCTTTTACAATCGACAGCAAAATCAGCCCCGCGGCAACACGCGATTTTGGCCGCACTCAGAAGCGGCGAAACACTTACCTTTTCGCAGCTCCAGACAAAAGCTCGCGCAAAAAGTATTTATGCTGTCGTGACCGAGATGCAGCAGCGTGGCTGGCTTTCTGTGGAAGAAGAGATAGAAAAACAGAAAGTAAAACCGAAGAAAGAACGCGTTGTTGGTTTTACATCCGTCGGTATTCAACATGTCTCTGATGAATCATACAGAGCATCATTTTCGGCGAAGCAGATCTCTCTTGTCGAAGCACTTCGGAAGGAATGTACGTCTGAAACTCAGACCATCGGTCTCAATTCATTCTTGAAAAAAAACAATGCATCGCTTTCTTCTCTGAAGACGTTAGTGAAGAAAAACATCCTGCAAATTTCCGAGCGCGAGATTTTTCGCCGCTCCGAGTACGAGCCAGATGGACCGCCTCCCACGATCACATTGAATGCACATCAACAGCTTGCACTGAACGAAATAATAAAAGCGACTGATGTAGGAAAGTTTCGTGCTTTCCTTTTGCATGGCATCACAGGCAGCGGCAAAACTCAAGTCTATATTGATGCCATTCGCAGTGTACTGGCTCTCGGGAAAACAGCGATCGTGCTGGTACCGGAAATTTCACTCACACCGCAAACTGTGCGCCGCTTCAAAGCACATTTTGAAAATGATG
>Ga0182021_10003556_pt1 | contig 18316 bp, 17 predicted proteins | sample 612E3MmetaG_FD_120493 | JGI IMG/M metagenome (GOLD analysis project Ga0182021, IMG submission 120493) | Permafrost microbial communities from Stordalen Mire, Sweden - 612E3M metaG (Illumina Assembly) | ecosystem: Environmental > Terrestrial > Soil > Wetlands > Permafrost | place: Sweden... | reverse complement strand
CGTCGCCGATTCAGCCGCCGGTACGACCCTGGTCATCGGGCACGAGCCGACCATCAGCGAAGCGGTCGAGCTGTCAGCCATCCGAGAGTCCACGAAGGCCTGGGCCGCGTACGACATCAAGTTCCCGACGTCCGCCATGGCCACCGTCGACGCTGCCTCCGCAGACGACCTCGTCGCCGGCAAGGGCCGGCTGGTCGACTTCGTCATCCCGAGGTAGCGCCGCCCGCACAACGCCCGCCACGCGAAGTTCTTCGGGCTATGCGAGAGCCGCACCTCAAGGCTCGGCGCTGACGCGAAGTTGTTCGGGCTATGGGTGCGCCCTGGGGCCTCAGAACCCGAAGAACTTCGCGCCGGACGTCGTCGGCCGCGTTCGACGCCTCCATAACCCGAAGAACGTCGCTCTCTAGATCGGTGGGGGCGGGAAGGCCACGATTCTGGACTCACCGGATCGAGGCGATCAGTGTCTGTCCGGGCGCACCATCGCGGTCGCGTCCGGGGGGACGAAACCGAACTGCTCGTACAGGCCGTGGGCGTCCAGCGTGAACAGCGTCCATCGGAAGCTGGAGCCGGGACCGTCGTCGATCATGGCCGCCACGAGCTGCTTCCCGATGCCGTGCCCGCGGTGCGCCTCCTCGACGATCACGTCCGCGAGGTAGGCGAAGCCCACCCCGTCCGAGACCGCCCGGGCGAACCCCACCTGAGCACCGTCGGAGTCGTACGCACCGATCACCCGCCATGCCGAGTCGATCTGCGCCTCGACGTCGGCGCGCGTGCGCCACAGACCCCAGTACACCTGGGTCGACAGCATGCGCCAGACCCAGTCACGATCGAGTCGTGACGGGTCCGCGCTCAGCTCCATCAACGGCCGTACAGGCGGCTCAGTAGCGGTACAGGTCCGACTTGTACGGGCCTTCGATCGGGATGCCCATGTAGCCGGCCTGCTCGGTCGTCAGGGTGGTGAGGTCCACGCCGAGCGCGCTGAGGTGCAGACGGGCGACTTCCTCGTCGAGGTGCTTGGGCAGCGTGTACACGCCGACCGGGTACGCGTGGTCGGGGGACGTGAAGAGCTCCAGCTGGGCGAGCACCTGGTTGGTGAACGAGTTCGACATCACGAAGGACGGGTGGCCGGTCGCATTGCCGAGGTTGAGCAGACGGCCCTCGGACAGGATGATGACGCCGTGGCCGTCCGGGAAGATCCACTGGTCCACCTGGGGCTTGATCCGTACGCGCTCGATGCCGGGCCACGTCTCCAGACCAGCCATGTCGATCTCGTTGTCGAAGTGGCCGATGTTGCCGACGATGGCGTTGTGCTTGAGCTTGCTCATCTGCTCGGAGGTGACGACGCCGAGGCAGCCCGTCGCCGTGATGACGATGTCGGCCTCGCCGATGACGTCGTCGAGACGCGCCACCTGGTAGCCGTCCATCGCTGCCTGCAGCGCACAGATCGGGTCGATCTCGGTGACGATGACGCGGGCGCCCTGGCCGCGCAGCGACTCCGCGGAGCCCTTGCCGACGTCGCCGTAGCCGCAGACCACGGCGACCTTGCCGCCGATGAGCACGTCGGTGGCGCGGTTGATGCCGTCGACGAGCGAGTGGCGGACGCCGTACTTGTTGTCGAACTTGCTCTTGGTCACCGAGTCGTTGACGTTGATGGCCGGGAACAGCAAGGTGCCGGCACGAGCCATCTCGTACAGGCGGTGGACGCCGGTCGTGGTCTCCTCGGTGACGCCGCGGATGCTCGTCGCGAGCGCCTCGAAGTCGAGGGACTTGTCGGCCAGGACGGCCTTGAGCTCGCCGAGGATGATCTTCCACTCGTGCGAGTCGGTCGGCTGCGGGTCGGGCACGACACCGGCGCGGCTGTACTCGAGGCCCTTGTGGACGAACAGGGTGGCGTCGCCGCCGTCGTCGAGGATCATGTTGGGCTGCTCGGTGCCCCAGTCGAGGATCTGGCGGGTGCACCACCAGTACTCCTCCAGCGACTCGCCCTTCCAGGCGAAGACCGGGGAGCCGGCCGGAGCCTCAGGAGTGCCGGTCTTGCCGACCACGATCGCCGCGGCCGCCTGGTCCTGGGTGGAGAAGATGTTGCAGGAGGCCCAGCGGACCTTCGCGCCGAGCTCGACGAGCGTCTCGATGAGGACGGCCGTCTGGATGGTCATGTGGATAGAGCCGGCGATCCGGGCGCCCTTGAGGGGCTGCGACGCGCCGTAGCGCTCGCGCATCGCCATCAGGCCGGGCATCTCGTGCTCGGCAAGCTGGATCTCGAGGCGCCCTGCGGCGGCGAGGGAGATGTCAGCGACCTTGTACGGAACGGCGGTCGTCGTCAGGGTGTCGTCGGGCGTCTCAAGGAGATCGGTCATGGAGCGGATCATACCTGGGCCGCCGCGTGATCGACTCATCCGTTCCGGCACGGCATGCCCGCCGCTGCTACCCGAGCGGTGTCGCGGCCGCCTTCTGCGCGAGGTCATACCAGTCGCTGGAGGAGGATCGCGGCACGCGTACCCAGCCGTTCATCTTCCGTCCCGCCATCGGCTCGAACATCGCCGCACCCGGCAGCGCCAGCGCCTCGGCGAGCTCGGCGCCAGCGAGGCGGAACACCATGTCGTCGCCCCACAGGGACATGAACGGCTTGCCGCCGTCGTGCCAGATCGCTGGGCAGCCGAACAGCGGGCGTCGCGTGACGAGCTGGACCGCCCCCACGGCGGACGCGAGGTCGTCGAGGTCGGCGAGACCGGCGGCGGTGGGCGGCGGCATCGCCATGTCAGGCCTGCGCGGCGAAGTGGGTCAGCGCGAGGTCGTACCCCCCGAGGCCGAGTCCGACGATGACGCCGGTCACGTACGGGGAGACGACGGAGTGCCGGCGGAAGTCCTCGCGAGCATGAACGTTGGAGATGTGGACCTCGATGATGTTGTCGACCTGTACGACGGCGTCGGCGATCGCGATGGAGTAGTGCGTCCAGCCGGCGGGGTTGATGACCACGGCGACCTTCTGCTCGGCGGCCTCGTGGAGCCAGCCGATCATCTCGTGCTCGGCGTCGGTCTGGCGGACCTCGACCTCGAGCCCGAGCCGCGCTCCCGTCCCCATGAGGTGTTCGGCGAGCTCGGCGTACGTCACATGGCCGTAGATCGCCGGCTCCCTCTTGCCGAGCTGGCCGAGGTTGGGTCCGTTCAGGACGAGCACGCGGGTCATGGCCGACATCCTGCCAAACCCTGTGCCCCGGCGCCCACAAAAGCCTCAGTGGGGCGTGGTCGAAGTTCTCTCAGGAGGTCGGCGTGAGACCCAGCGAGAGGTACGCGGCGCCGAACAGGCCCCTCAGCAGGAGCACGGAGTAGCGCTCGACATCGTTGCCCGCATCGTGCCGAATCGTCCGTACGCGCACGTCGTGCCGCTCAGCGAGCGCGAGCAGCTGGCTGCGCGTCCGGAGCACCACGGTGTCGTCGGAGTCGTCGTCGAGGACGATCAGCGACGTACAGAGCCCGTCGTCCGGGTCGTCGAACGGGTCAGCGAACGGGTTGCGGCTGCGAGCAGCCTCGATGACCGGTACGAGGTCTCCGGCGTCGGCCGCCAGCGCCGGCAGCCCACTGGCCTCACGGAAGGCCTCCGCGATGCGCCGTGACGCGCGTGCCGCGAGCACGGAGCCGCCCCACACCAGGGGCAGGTCGTCGCCTATCGTCAACGCGAGGTCCTTCGCGGGGTTCGTCGCGAGCGTCTGGTGGGGCGAGCACGACTCGGCCACGGCGTCCATGGCCTCAGCGACGCGCTCGATGTGCACCTCGGGGCCCAGCCCGACCCGGCTCAGTCCGTCGAGGACGACGATGGCGGCGGCCAGCGGGTCGCCCGTACGCAGCGGGATGATCGTCGTCGACGGCCCTTCGGCCTGCTCGGCGACGGGGGAGCCCTCGGGACACGCGACGATGACGCGGGCGCCCCTTCGTACAGCCTCAGCGATCGTCCCGCTCACGTCGGGGTCGTACGTCTTGTCCGTGAGCACGATGACGAGGTCGAGCGGCCCGACCCATGCGGGCAGCGCGTGCATCGGCCAGGCAACGAACGGTACGGGGCAGGACGGCTCGAGCACCGCGCGGATCAGCCGTGCCTCGGGGCCGGACGCGATCACGGCGCGCGGCCGGTACCGGTCACCCAGGTCACCCAGCGTCGACAGGTCCGCTTGCCCGGCCTCGATGCGTAGCCGGGCACCCGCCTGCGCGAGGTGCCTCAGCGGTGCGTCGATGCCCGCCAAGGCGTCAGGATCTTCCAGCCGGGAGTCGTCGAACACGGCTCACTCGTCCTCGTCGCGGGCGACCACGTGGGTCTCGTCGTCGGCGGACGCGTCCGAAGGCACCTCCACCCGCCGATGACCCGGCGCGCGGGCTTCGTCCACGAGCAGGATGGGAATGGAGTCCCTCACCGGATAGGCCAGGCCGCACTCCGGCTTGGCGCACACGAGCTCGGACGCCTCGTAGTCGACCACCAGCGACGATCGGCAGTTCGGGCAGGCCAGGATCCCCAGGAGGGCCTCGTTGAGCTGCGTCATGCCTTCCCCTCGCCTCGTACCAGGGCCAGCGTCTCGTCGCGCCAGGCCACCATCGTCGCCTCGTCGGCCGCCTCGACGTTCAGCCGCAGCAGAGGCTCCGTGTTGCTCGATCGTAGGCTCACCCACCAGTGCTCGCCCCGTACGATCAGGCCGTCCTCCCAGGAGACCGTGCCGCGATCGGCGTACGCCGCCGCAACCTTCTCCATCATGGCCTGCTGGTCCTCGACGTGGGTGTTGATCTCGCCCGACGCCACGTACCGCTCGTACTGAAGGGCCAGCTGCGACAGCGGTACGTCTCCGTGGCCGAGCAGCCCCAGGACGTGGAGGCCGGCCAGCATGCCCGTGTCGGCACCCCAGAAGTCGCGGAAGTAGTAGTGGGCGGAGTGCTCGCCGCCGAAGATGGCGCCGTACTTGGCCATGAGCGCCTTGACGTACGTGTGGCCGACCTTGCTGGTGACCAGCTTGCCGCCGTTCTCGGCGACGACCTCGGCCACGGACCGCGAGGTGATCGTGTTGATGACGATCGTCGACCCGGGCTCACGCTGGAGCTCGGCGGCTGCGATCAGGGCGGTCACCGTGGACGGAGCGACCACCTCGCCGCGCTCGTTGATCACGAAGCAGCGGTCAGCGTCTCCGTCGAAGACGAGGGCCAGATCCGCGCCGTGCTCGATGACGGCCTTCTGCGCGTCGACGAGGTTCTCGGGAGCCAGCGGGTTCGGCTGGTGGTTCGGGAACGTGCCGTCGAGCTCGAGGAACAGGCCGATGACCTCGACGTTGAGCGGGCCCAGCACGCTGGGGACCGTGTGCCCTGCCATGCCGTTGCCAGCGTCCACGACGACCTTGAGCCGGCGGATGCCGTCGAGGTTGACCAGGGAGCGGAGGTACGAGCCGTACTCGGGGAGGATGTCCTGGGTCGTGATGGTTCCGAGCTCGGCGACGGGCGCCGGGAGACCTTCCGCGTCGTACGTCATCGCGAGGGTCCGGAGCGCGACGAGGAAGTCACTGGTGACGGGCTGCGCGCCGACCTTGCAGAACTTGGCGCCGTTGTAGCGCGCGGGGTTGTGCGAGGCGGTGAACTGGACGCCCGGGAGCCCGAGGTGGCCGGAGGCGAACCACAGGCCGTCGGTCGATGCCAGGCCCACGTCGATGACCGAGGCGCCTCCCTCGGTGGCGCCCGTGGCGAACGCCTTCGACTGCTCGGGACCGCTGGTGCGCATGTCGCGGCTCATGACGAACGTCTTGCCGGCCAGATCGAAGAGCTCGACGTAGGCCCGACCCAGCGCCCGAGCGCCCGCGGCATCCCACTCAGCGTCGGGTCCACCGACGATTCCTCGGATGTCGTTGGCCTTGAAGATGGGGGTTGTCAGCACGGTTGTGAGCCTAGTGCCCAGAGTTGTGTCCGCTTTGGCACGGTGGGCGAGTTCTTTGAAATCCAGCGGACTCCGACTAGCGGGGCACGCCGGCGGTCGGGCCCGCGTCCGTGAGGAGGGTGAGGTGTCCGCGCCGTGCGACCTCGACCACGTTGGCCGGGCGCCTCGGCGCAGCCTCCTCGTTGATCCCGGCGGCCTGACGGACCGCGTCGGCGAGGGCCATGAGGTCGTCGCTCGAATGTGTCGGCTGGTTCTCGTCGAGCGGGAGCCGGATGACGTCCCAGCCGCGCGGGGCGGACATCGACTGAGAGTGCGATCGGCACAGGTCGTAGCAACCAGGTTCGGCGCGGAGGGCGAGGGGGCCGAGCACGGCCGTGGAGTCGGCGTAGACGTACGTGAGGGTCGCGACCGCCACCTCGGAGCATCCCGTCCTGGAGCAGCGCCTTCTCACGTTGGCACGCTAGCCCTCCGCACCTTGTGGTCCGCGGATTGCCGCAGCATGTCGCCGTCTTGCCGTGTCCCGACAACTACAGTGATCGGCATGCCCGACCGTCGCGACCGCCACCAGCGCGGGATGCGCGGACCGCTGGCGCCGGCCAACAGCGTCGCGGGACGCGCGTTGCGACGCGAACGCCCGGTGGCCCGAGGCGAGTTCTTCGTCCAGAGCCTGTCCGAGTCCCTGGCGCGGATCACCGCCGCGGCGCCGGAGGCCCTGGTCGGCGTGGAGGTCGGACTGGAGGATGTCCCCGACATGGCCGGCCAGTGGTCGACGCGGGTACCGCTCGCAGCCGCGCAGGAAGCGACGTCCACGACACCGGCACGGATCGTCGTGTACCGCCGTCCCATCGAGCATCGCGCCACCACGCGGCGACAGCTCCGAGCCCTGATCCACGGCACGCTCGTCGAGCAGGTGTCCGCGCTGACCGGGATCCCCGTGGAACGGCTGGACCCCGACGACGAGGACGACGAGGACTGACTCAGGCGAGGTTGGGGTCGAGGGTCGGCGAGACGTCGGCCTGCCCCGGTCCCCCTGGACCCCACGCGGCGACCCCGAGACCGGTGACCCCGCCCAGCGTCGTGACGAGCGTCGACAGTCGCAGGTCGGTCGAGTCGGTGGTCAGCTCGACGGCCGTACCGGTCGTCAGCGGCACCTGCAGGGTCGTGCCCGGGTTCACGGACAGCGTCTGGGCGTCGACCGTCGCGCTTCCGTTGAGCAGGGTCACGGAGAGGGAGGCGGTCGCCGTGCCGGGGTTGGACGCGACGAGCACACTGCCCGCGATCAGCGGGACGACGGATCGTCCCTGGAACGCCGGTCTCGCAGGTGAGACGGCGAGATCCCCGCCGGTGCTCGTCGACCACAACGCCGCAACCACTGGCTGCGTCGCGGTGATGCGCAGGCCGGAGACGTCACCCCCGATCGCCGCGTCGAGAGGGATCGTCACTGTGGACGCGGCTTCGACGGCCACGGACTCGGCGCCGGCCGCGGAGAACGTCGAGCTGGCCGCGAGCACCTCGACGCTGACCGTCGTGCGGCGGTCGGACGTGTTCGTCACGACGAGGTTGCGCGCTCCGGTGCCGCCGGGAACCCCAGCGATCGTGGCGACCGTCGCAGCGGACGCCGAGGCGGAGACCCAGTCGGACCCGCCGGCGCCGGTCACACGGGCGTATGTCGACGCCCGTCCCTGCGACGCGGTCACCACGGCGGTCACGGCCCCCTCGCCGTTGACGAGCGGAGCCAGCGCGAGCTGCCTCGTGCTGTTGCCCAGCACGGTGAGGCCACGGGAGCCCTGGGTGGTGATCCGGCCCTTGGCGCCGTAGAACGCGATGTCGACCGTCGCCTGCGTGGGGTCGGGGTTCGTGATGAGCAGCGACACGGTGTGCGTCGTGTCGGCCACGAGGCCCACGAACGACTGCTCCACCGCCGCAGGGCTGCATGCCGCCATCCACAGTCCCTTGAGGTCGCCTGAGCTCGCGGTTGCCGAGGACAGGCCGCCGATCGCCTGGCTCCCCGACACCACGTGCGGCTGGGCTGTACCGGTGACGCCCGCGGCCGGGACCGTCGCGGATGTGGTCCCGTCGATGGCCCTCCCCGTGACAACGCCCGTGTCGGTCGCCCGTACGGTCGTCGACAGCACGGCCGGGTCCTGGGACGGGCACACCAGCGACTGGGTGCCGGTCACCACCACCGACGTTCGGGGCACGGTCCTGGACGGGACGAAGGTCAGGCCAGCGGCAATCATGGCCACGATCACGAGGCCCACCGCGGCCCGCCACAACCGAGGGGTCATGCGACTCCCTCCATCGAGTGGCGGCCGACGCTGTCCTCGGGCTCCGCGGAGCGGCGCCCCGGACGGAAGTCGTCGGACTCGCGACTCACGGCGGGAGCGGCGAAGAGGGCCAGCAGCAGGAGTGCCAGCAGCTGCGCCAGGGCGATCCACCCCGACCAGGGCTCAGGCGCCAGCCGTACGGTGACCTGTCCGGTCTGGCCGGTCAACGCGAAGGCGGGGCGCCAGTCCGGCGATGTCGTACGTTCCAGCGCGACGCCGCCGACGCTCACCTGCCACCGCGGGTCCGACGCCTCGGCGAGCAGCAACGTGCCGTTCGCCGCGCTGTCGATCGACGCCGTCACCGACTGCGTGCCGTCCGCCTGAACGAGCAGGACGCGGGACGGGCGGCTCGTCACTGTGAACACCGTCACCCCGCTCGTCTCGCCACCGCGCGAGATGCCGGGAGACGCGGCCAGGGCCCCGCTCACCTCGGGCGTGACGCCACGCACCTGGACGTATAGGACGCCCAGCGCGCTCAGCTCGGTCGCCACCTCGTCGTCCTGCCGGGCGGCCGCGATCTGGGCCACGACCGTCTCGGCCGCGGCGCGCACCTCCGGCTGCACGGGCGACAGCCCCGTCTCGCCGTCCCCCCAGACCGTGTCGTCGGCCTGGTGGAGCAGCCACGTGACATGGGAATCGCCAAGATCCACGATGAGCGTGCGGGCCTGCAGGCTGCTGCGCTCGGTGTCCGAGATGTATGGGGGCAGAGTGCCCGACTGCCCACGGTGGAGGGGCGCGCCGAGTCCGCCGACCACGTACCACCCGAGCGCGGCCAGCGTGAGGAGGATCCCGACGCCGGCCACGGTGGCGCTGACGGCCTGTCCGATGCCGAAGCTCTGTGCGGCGAGGCGTCGTCGTGCCTGGTCGAGTCCGGACACCATCGAGACGACGAGGCAGCCCAGTCCCGCCACCAGCCACACGGTGACCTCCGGCCGTACATGTCCGGTCGCGACCGGCACGACCGTACGGCTGAGGAGCGCGGCGAGCACGACGAACGCCGTGCCGACGGACGCGAAACGCCAGCTGCCGGCGGTCTGCGCTGTCGCGAGGGTGGCGCCGAGCCAGATCAGGCCGACAGCGACGGCGGACAGCCACAGCGGGGGCAAGCCGACGCCGGCCGAGCGGCCGAGGAACAGCCACCACGCCGGCACCGTGTCCGTGCTCGCGAGCAGGGGATCCGGTCCGGTCACCAACCGCCAGGGGTACGCCACGAGAGAGGGCAGCCACGATGCGAGGACGACGAGCGGCAGCAACGCCGCCACGATCGAGCGCATCAGACCGTCACGACGGATACCCACGACGATCAGGGTCGCCGCGCCGACGACGTACGAGATCGGCGCGATCGCCGCCGCGACCGTCAGCAGGAGCGCCGCCCACGCGGGTTCACGCAGCCGGTCCACGACGGTGCCGGAGCCGGGCCAGCGGTCGAGGCACGACCCGTACAAAGGGAGCAGGACGACCCAGACGGCCAGCCAGACCTGCCCGCGTGCGTAGCCGCCCACGAGAGTGGGCAGCAGCGCGTACGCGAGGGCGGCGGTCCAGCGGAGCGGTGCGCTCCGTACGAACGGCTGAAGGAACGAGGCCATGGCGAGGCTGGCGGCCGGCACGGCGAGCCACAGGGCGGCCACGGCCGCCCAGGTGGGGAAGATGCCGACAACCGAGCCGATGGCCGCGAGCCCCTCCCAGGGAGCCGACGACACCGCTGCGCCGGCGGGATGCTGGATGTACGCGCTCACGGCGGCGGCCACCGTGTCGGGCGCCGAGAGCAGGTCGGTGGAGGTGAGCACGCCGTTGCCGATGAGGCGCCGGCCCGCTACTACCAGTGCCACCAGGCCCACCGCGCCGGCGACCCACGGCCAGACAGCCTTCGCCCGGATCGGACCGCCCGCGTAGTCGTCTCCTGTGAGCTCGTCCAGAGACATGTCGCTCGAGGCGGCGAGCAGGCGCAGACGGTCCTGCGACTTGGCCCACACGCCGTCGGCCGCCCGTGCGATCCCTGAGAGCGTGTGGGGTCGTAGCGAGGCGACCTTGCGGCGGGTCTCCTTCGTGACACCCAGCGCGGTGATGCGCCGCCGCAGCGCGCTCGTGCCGCTGCCCGACGCGATGAGGTCCCTGAGTGCCTGCAGCTCCTCCAGGCTCGCCTCGGGCCGCTTGCCGAGAAGCAGCCCCAGCGCGCGCGCCAGCGTGCCGAGCGTGAGGCGGAGGGCCACACCGACGGCGACCAGCCCGCGATGGTGCGCGAGGACCGTCCGCATGCCGAGGAACTGGTCGTAGCCGGTCTCCGTACGGTGCCGTTGCTCGGCGAGAGTCCCGGCCCTGAGCCCACGCAGGGAGGCCTGGCGATGAACGATCCGGGCGTCAGGGCAGGTCATCACGGTCGCTCCGGCGAGCGTCGCCCGCCATCCCAGGTCCACGCCGTCGCGATGCATGGGGATGGCCGGGTCGAACCCTCCCAGTCGCTCGAACATCGACCAGCGCACGAGCATGCCGCACGTGGAGCCGCCGAGCACAGGTCCGGGATCGTGCTGGCCCTGGCCGATCTCCCCGGGTTCGAGACCCAGCTCCCGATGGCCGGCGTGGGAGATCGAGACCCCGAGCTCCGAGATGCGTGGCGCGTCGTGGCGGCGGCTCGGCCGCAGCAGCATCGGGACGATGACGTCGGCCTCCGGGGAGCGCGCCGTCTGGGTGAGCAGGCGGTTCAGCGCATCGGGAGCGATCCGGACGTCGTCGTGGAGCAGCCAGAGCCAGTCCGTCGGCTCGCATCCTGCAAGGGCCTCCGCGACCGCCTGGCCGAACCCCCACGTCGCGTTGCCCTCGACGACGACGTCGACGGTGGTGCCGACAGCCTCCGCGAGGATCTGGGCTGTGGAGTCGTCCGAGCCGTTGTCGACGGCGATGACGCGTCCGGGACGCGTCGTCAACGTGGCCAGAGAACGGAGGGCATCTCTCACCCAGGACTCGGCGTTGCGCGCCACCAGGACAGCCGTCACCACGGCCCCTGCGGGCACATCGGGTACGTGCTCGGGCTCGGCATCGACCCAGCTCCAGAGCTCCGCGGTGGTCTCGGTCATGCGCTCCCTCGATCGGCGGACGGTTTCCCGGCCGCGACCGGTCAGCCTACACAACCCCTCTGATGGGGCCGGGAATCACCTCGAGCGCGGCCCGTGATCGACGGGTGCGCGAGGCGAGGCGTCAGACCGCGCGCTTCTTGAGCCGGCGCCGCTCGCGCTCGCTCAGACCGCCCCAGATTCCGAAACGCTCGTCATGGGCCAAGGCGTATTCGAGGCACTCCGACCTCACATCGCACGAACGGCAGACCTTCTTCGCCTCGCGGGTCGAGCCACCCTTCTCAGGGAAGAACGCCTCGGGATCCGTCTGGGCGCACAAGGACCTCTCCTGCCAGCCCAGTGTGCCTTCGTCGGCGTCTACGCCGACCTCCCACACCTGCTGCATGCTGCCTCCCCGCCAGTTCTTGCGACCACCTAGGGAGAATTACACGCGTGTGACTCGCATTAGTCAACCGGAATGGACGAATCGACAAAGATCCTCATGTTCATGTGAGGTACGTCACATCAACGAGGGGGATCTTGGTCCCCTTCACGGGGCTCGCGATCCCGTCTGGTGACGTCGGCGGCCGGGTCCCAGCTGGGCGGACCGGATCGAGGCGGGGACTGCGTCGAGTGGGACCCGATGATCCGCGGGCTGGTCGGCTGGTCGGTCTTGGTCCGTCGTACCGGGGGCAGCTCCGCCGCCTCCTGCGGTACGTCCCAGCTCCCGCCCGACGATGTGTACGTCCCGGCGGCTGCTCCGCTCGCGGCGTCCGACGCGCTCCGCCAGACCACGCCCGTCGCCTCGTCGGCCTGCCAGATGGGACGACTGGAAGGTTCGTCGGCCGGCGGCTCGGGAACCTCAGGCACAGGCGTCGCGGGCACTGCCTCAGGCAGCGCCCCGGACCCTTCGGCAACGCGCCTACCGAGGAGCAGCACGTACCCCATCAGCCCCCTCAGAACGATGTCCGTCAGACCACCGATCGACTCCAGGATCCGCGACACGGACCCCTCCCCCGCTGCGAGCAGGGACAGGACGAGGAAGACGAGACCGACGACGGCACCGAGCCACAGCAGGAGGGACGCGGCCAGCGTGAGCTGCCGAGCGTGACGGGTCTGAGGTCCCACCAGCACGCACGCGAGCGCCAGGACGGTGAGAACGAGCGCGTCGACGAGCCCGTACAGCCCCGTGACTCCGCGCAGGACCTGGGCGAGCGGATACGTACGGAGGTCTGTCGCGATCCGCCCCGAGGTCGTGGCGATGCCCACCAGGACGACGACGATCGCCACGATCGTCGCGGGCTCCCGGAATGCCTTGATGCGGTCGATCATGCGTAGGTGTCGCCGGCGGCGTGCATCACCGAGGCGACCAGCTTCTTGACGTCCTCAGCACGGTCCTTGGGGCAGACGAGGGTGATTCCGCCCGCGGTGACGACGACGGTGTCGGTGAGGCCGACCACGGCGACGAGCGCATCGCTGCCGCCCCGGTTGACGATGACGTTCCCCTCGCTCTCGAGGGACACGACGCGTCCCTCGACGGCGTTGCCGTCCTGCTGCGCCAGGTGCTCGGCGAGAGCCGCGTACCCGCCGACGTCGTACCACTCGATGGGCAGCCTCACGGCCACGACGTGCGCCGAGGCCAGCCCGTTGGAGACAGGCTCCATGACGGCGAAGTCGACGCTGTTCTTGGGCAGCGTGGGGTAGATGCGCTCGAGCGCCTCGGGATGGTTCGCGAGCTCGATGACACCCGCGTACGTGACGGGCTGGAGCACCTCGAGCTGGTCCAGGAGGGTCTGCGCACGCCAGACGAACATGCCGGAGTTCCACCAGTAGTCGCCGCTGTCCACGTACGTCACCGCGGTCGCCTGGTCCGGCTTCTCCTTGAACTCCTCGACCACGTACGTCTCGGGCAGCCCTTCAACCTGGGCGCCGCGCTTGAGGTAGCCGAAGCCGGTGTGCGGCCCGGTCGGTACGACACCGAACGTCACCATCGCCAGAGGATCCGTCTCGGCGGCGCGGAACGCCTCGTCGAGTGCGTCCTGGAAGGCCGGGATCGGACGGATCACGTGGTCCGCGGTGAGCGTGGCGACGACGGCCTCGGGGTCGCGCGCTGCCAGCACGGCGGCCGGCCAGGCGACAGCGTTCAGCGAGTCGCGCCCGACGGGCTCGCCGAGGAGGTTGGCGATCGGAAGCTCGGGCAGCTCACGTTCGACGACATCGAGGTAACCGGCTCCGGCGCACACGAGGATGTGCTCGTCCGGTACGGCTCCCGCCACCCGCTCGTACGCGATCCGGAGGAGCGACTTGCCGCCGATGAGGCTCAACAGCTGCTTGGGCATGCCGTGACGCGAGAGGGGCCACAGGCGGGTGCCGGCGCCGCCGGCCATGATGACGACATAACGCATGACTGGCAGCCTACGGGCGAAGCCGTCGCCTGTCCCGACGGGACCCGGCCCGGCGTCTACGCTGACGCCCATGACAGCGCTCGTGGCCGCGCTCGGTCGGCGCGTTCGCCGCGACGGCGCCCGGCCCCTCATCACGTACTACGACCTCGGCACCGGCGCCCGTACAGAGCTGTCGGGACGTACGTTCGCGAACTGGGTCGACAAGACGTACCACCTGCTGGTCTCCCTCGAGGTCCAGCCCGGAGACGAGGTGGCCATGCCGATCGCCGCGACCCATCCGGGGCACTGGGTGACGTTCGCTCTGACCGCTGGGGCGTGGCAGGCGGGCGCGGTCGTGGTGCCTGGCGCCTCGGAGCGTGCCGTGGTGACCGCGGTCGGTCCCGAGGGCGTGACCACCCCATCGAGCGGCACCGTCCTGGCATGCTCGCTGCACCCGCTCGGCTTCGGTTTCACAGAGCCGCTGCCGGCAGGCGTCATCGACTTCTCCATCGACGTGCGCAGCCAGCCGGACGCGCACGCTGAGGAGCCGGTGCCGGAGTCGGCGCCCGCCTGGCGTGACGGTAAGGAGGTGCTGAGCCATGCGGACCTGTCCGCGGCGTACCCGGTCTCAGAACGGGTCCTCGTGCGTCCCACGACCCCTCTCGCCACGCTGACCGCCGGCTATCTTGCCCCGTTGTTCGGTGGAGGGTCCGCCGTGGTCGTCCTCGGCGACGACGAGGACGCGGTCTCCCGCATCGTCACCGAGGAACGCATCGGCTAGCTGTCACCCTCCCGGCGACGCGCACAACCTTTGTGGTCACGAAACACGGTCACAAGGGTTGTGCGCGAGCTCGAAAGGTTGTGCGCGCGGCTGACTACACCCGGGCGTTCAGCCCGGCGAGCATGCCTTCGACCTGCTCCAGCGGGATGCCGGCGAAGCCGATGAGCGCGGCCAGCGGAGTGTCGAGCATCATCTTCGTCATCTCCTCGTCGGCCTGGTCGAAGGGAAGGCCCGCGGTCATCTGCGCCATGAGCTCCGGGAACCCCGGGACGGCCATGGCTTCGCGGATCGTGGACTCCACGGTCACGATGCGAACCGGCTCGTTGCCGGTGACGTCGACCGATGCGGAGAGCCGCAGGTCGCGGCTCGACGACCCGACAGCCACCGTGTAACGACCGGACTCCACGACCCACGCCTCGTCGACAACGCTCCAGAAGGCGAGCTCCTCGGTGGGGATCGAGATCTCGACCGTGGCGGACGCGCCGGGCTCCAGCGTGACGTCGACGAAGCCCTTGAGCTCGCGCGGGACCCGTACCACCGTGGACTCCGCGATCGACACGTACGTCTGGACGACCTCACGGCCCGCGGTGGGTCCTGTGTTGGTCACCGTGACCGAGACGGAGATCCCGTCGCTGGTCGCGTTCACGGCCAGGTCCGAGTATCCGAACGTCGTGTACGAGAGGCCGTGGCCGAACGGGTACGCGACTTCGGTGCGCGTGGCGTCGTACCCGCGGTAGCCGACGAACAGGCCCTCGCCGTACCTCACTCCGGTCGTGTCGCCGGGGAAGTTCACGAAGCTCGGTACGTCCTCGAGCCGGTACGGGATCGTCTCCGTGATCTTCCCGGACGGGTTCACGTTCCCGTACAGCACGTCGGCCGTTGCGGGCCCGCCCGCCTGGCCGAGAAGCCAGCCCTCCACGATCGCGCGGACGCGGTCCTTGAACGACGTGACGATCACGGACGAGCCGTTGCTCAGCACGACGACGACGTTCGCGTTGACGGCCAGGATGCCCTCGAGCACGGCGAGCTGCTCGGCGGGCAGGTCGCACGTGGTGCGGTCGAACCCCTCGGACTCGTGCGCCTCGCCCAGACCGAGGAACGCCACCACGACGTCCGCGTCCTTGGCGACGGCGACGGCCGCGTCCAGGGCGCCGTCGGCGACCGGGACCTTCGGGTTGGTGCTGAAGCCCGGCGCGAACGGCACCTCGTGCCCGACGATGGCCGCGATGGCATCGAGGGCGTTGTCGAGCTTCGTGGGGTTCACGTGGGACGATCCCGCGCCCTGGTAGCGGGGCGTACGGGCGAACTCGCCGACGACCCCGACCTTGGTCTCCGGGGCGAGCGGCAGGATGCCGTCGTTGGACAGCAGCACGATCGACTGCTCGGCGGCCCTGCGGGCGAGCGCGTGGTGCGCGTCGACGTCGAACGTGTCGGGCGCTCCGTCGAGGCTCGCCTGCGCGAGCCTCAGGATGCGCTCGATGCGCGCGTACGCGGTGTCGATCGTGGCCTGGTCGATCTCGCCCGACGCGAGCGCCGCGACCACTCCGGCCTCGTGGCTCGCCTGCGCGGGCATCTCGAGGTCCAGTCCCGCCTTGAGGGCCCGGACGCGGTCCTGGACAGCGCCCCAGTCGGACATGACGAACCCGTCGAAGCCCCACTCGTCCCGCAGCACCTCGGTGAGCAGGAAGTGGTTCTCGGACGCGTGCGTGCCGTTGACCTTGTTGTACGAGCACATGACGGTCCACGGCTTGGCCGTCGTGACGACCTTCTGGAACCCGCGCAGGTAGATCTCGCGGAGCGTACGGATGTCGACCTGAGAGTCGCGCCGCATGCGGTCGGTCTCCTGGTTGTTGGCCGCGAAGTGCTTGATCGACGTGCCGATGCCCTGGGACTGGATGCCGTTGACGAGTGCGGCAGCGAGCTCGCCCGCCACGTACGGGTCCTCGGAGAAGTACTCGAAGTTGCGCCCGCACAGCGGGGACCGCTTGATGTTGAGGCCAGGGCCCAGCAGCACACCGACCTTCAACGCGCGGCACTCCTCGCCGAGGGCGTTGCCGACCTCCGTGAGCAGCGCGGGGTTCCACGTCGAGGCGAGGCCGACAGCGGGAGGGAAGCACGTGGCCGGTATGGAGTCGTTGATGCCGATGTGGTCGGCGGAGCCGTCCTGCTTGCGTACGCCGTGTGGCCCGTCGGTGAGCATCACCTCCGGCAGCCCCGCTTCCGGCACCGCGTGGGTGTGCCAGAAGTCCGACCCTCCGGTCAGTGCGATGGAGGCCATGATGTCAGGCATCGAAACCCTTCTCTCTCGTGAAGATGTCAGGGGCGGGTGACCCGCCCGGAGCTCGGTAGGACACAGAACACCGCGCGGTACGTACGCCCGCGCGGTGGCCTGTTCGTTAGTTCGTCAACTCAGTGCGTGCGCTTCTTCAGGCTGCCCTTGAGGTCCGGGACGTCGGCCAGTAGTCGCTTGGTGTAGGCGTTCTGCGGGTTGAAGATGACGTCGTCGGTGATGCCCCGCTCGACGATCAGGCCGTTCTCCATCACGACGACCTCGTCCGCCAGGTAGCACGCCTGGCCGATGTCGTGGGTGATGAAGAGGACCGTGAGGCCCAGCCGAGAGCGCAGGTCCTGAAGCACGTTGAGTGCACTGACACGCAGGGACGCGTCGAGCATCGACGTCGCCTCGTCGGCCAGCAGCACCTTCGGGTTCATCATCAGCGCCCGTGCGATCATGACGCGCTGACGCTGTCCGCCGGACAGCTGGTGCGGGTACTTGTTGACCGCGTCCGCCGACTTGAGGCCCACGTAGCTCAGGCAACGCTCGATGAGCTCGTCCAGTGACTCGTCACCCTGCTTCGCCGACATGCGGCGGCGCAGCGTCTGGCCGACGGTGAAGAACTGGTTGAACGACGAGAACGGGTCCTGGAACACAGCCTGTACGTCGCGCCAGTAGGCGCGCAGCTCGTTGCCCTTGATGCGCGTGACGTCCTTGCCCAGGTACTTGATCGAGCCGCTGGTCACCGGCATGAGCCGCAGCAGCATCCGGGCCAGGGTCGACTTGCCCGAGCCGGACTCCCCCACGACGGCCAGCACCTTGCCGGCGTGGAAGTCGACGCTCACGTTGTCGACGGCGGTGATGTGACCACCGGCGACCTTGAACTCCTTGACGACGTTGACGGCGGACAGGACGGGCACGGTGCCGTCCGGAACCATTGCCGCGTTCTGGCTTGTCGTTGCGGTCATACCGTGGACACCTCCATCGGGACAGTCACGCCCGGGTTCTTCTCAGCCCACCAGCAGGCGATCTGGTGGTTGCCCTCGGACAGGAACGCCGGCTCCGTCGTCACGCACTCGTCCATGGCGAACTGGCAACGTGGGTGGAACCGACAGCCGGACGGCGGGTTGGCCAGGTTGGGCGGCGAGCCGGGGATACCCAGGACGTGCTTGGTCCTGGTCTCGACCGTCGGGTCGAGCACGGCGGCGAGAAGAGCCGACGTGTACGGATGGCGCGCATTGTGGACGAGGTCCTCGGTGAGCCCGTTCTCGATGATCTTGCCCGCATACATGATCGCCAGACGATCCGTGACCATCGAGAGGACGGGCAGGTCGTGGGTGATGAAGATGACGCCACGCATGATCTTCATCTCGATCATCTGCAGCAACATCTCGATGAGCTGCTTCTGGCTCGACACGTCGAGCGCAGAGGTCGGCTCGTCCGCGATGAGGAGCTTCGGGTCGAGGAGTGTCGAGATCACCGTGACCATGCGCTGCTTCATGCCGCCCGACAGCTGGTGCGCGTACTGGTCGAGCACCCGGGTCGGCATGGACAGCATCTTGAGCCGGTCCGTTGCCCTGTCCAAGGCCTCGGCCTTGGT
>Ga0182021_10003554_pt1 | contig 18319 bp, 15 predicted proteins | sample 612E3MmetaG_FD_120493 | JGI IMG/M metagenome (GOLD analysis project Ga0182021, IMG submission 120493) | Permafrost microbial communities from Stordalen Mire, Sweden - 612E3M metaG (Illumina Assembly) | ecosystem: Environmental > Terrestrial > Soil > Wetlands > Permafrost | place: Sweden... | reverse complement strand
GAGCGTGAGCAGCGCCGCGGCATCGTCGTCGATGCGCAGGTCGCAACTGACGTCGCGTCCGGCACAGAGCTCGTCCGTCAGACTGGCGAGCGCCTGTTTGAAGCCGGAGCGGAGGAGTCTCTCGGGGGTGAGCCCGCTGATGTAGCCGCGCACGTCGCGGATGGTGGCATTGATGGCCTCACGCGTCTGTTCGAGCCGACGGTCGGCCTCGGCCGGCGCGGTGGAGACGAGGGCACGCGCCGCCTCCAGGGTGAGACCCGCGGCGTAGAGCGACTGGATGATGCCGTCGTGCAGGTCATGCCCGAGACGGATCTTTTCTTCCAGGGCTTGGGACAGCAGCTGGCGGTTGAACTGCAAGTCCTGCTCGGTGCGCTGACGTTCGTCGCGTTCGCGGACTAGCTCTTCGCCGCGGGCCACCGAGGTTTTGGCCAGGTGCTCGAAGCTGCGCATTTCGGAGCGCGCGGCGGCGAAGGGCGGGAGGCTGTCTTCGTCGGTCGCATCATGCTGTCGAAACCAGACGAACCCGACCGCGGCCACGACCACCAGCAGGCCGAAGGCGAGCACGAGGAGTGCCATCAGGGTGTAAGTGTGCAGGAGCAATAGCTGGCTGATGGGCGGCAGGGCAAAGGTCACGCGCAAGGCCGGGGCGGCGGCCTCCGGCCCCGTCGCGCCCGCGGCGGCTGGCACTGGGTAATCCAGACAGAGCATGCGGTCGCTCGCCCGCGGCGCCGGCGGCAGCGTCTGGAAGCGGTGCACGGCGCCACCGATCAGCTCGCCCACCTCGCGCAAGTCGGCCTCCGACCAGTCCGCGACGGGCCGCGGGTGCAACGCCACCGCTCTGGCGATTCGGACATGCATGGCGGTGACGGCGTCGGCTTGCAGCCGGCGGTTCTCCCGGTGCAACCACGCCTGCGCCCCTATTGCCACCGCCAGGAAAAGCAGCAGAAGCAACACGGCGAAACCGAGAAGGCGGGTCAGCGAATTCATCCGGCGGAAGCGGTGCGCCACGGGGCGCGGGCGGCAGAGTGGGGGCGCCGGGCGCCCGCGTCAAAACTTTCGACATTGGCGATTGTACCGTTTTGTTTACCTGACTCCTCCCATGAAGTCCTTCTACATCACCACCGCGATCGATTACGTGAACGGTTCGCCGCACCTCGGCCATGCCTACGAGAAGGTGCTGACGGACGTCATTGCCCGGTTCCGGCGGCTGATGGGCGACCGGGTGCATTTCCTCACCGGCGTCGACGAGCACGGCCAGAAGGTGCAGCAAAGCGCCCGCAAACGCGGCGTGGAGCCGCAACAATTCGTCGACGAAGTGTCGCAGGAATTCCGCGACCTCTGCAAACATCTCAACATCTCCAACGACGACTTCATTCGCACGACCGAGGAGCGGCATAAGAAGGTCGTCCGGCGGATTCTCCAGCAGCTCTTCGACAAAGGCGAAATCTACAAGGCGGACTACCGGGGCTTTTACAGCACGCGCCAGGAGCAGTTCCTGCAGGAGAAGGACCGCCTGCCCGACGGCGCGTGGCCGGAGATCTACGGCGACGTCACCGAGATCGTCGAATCCAACTACTTTTTCAAACTGAGTGCCTATCAGGAATGGCTCGTCGATTTCCTGAAGAAGAACGAGAACTTCGTGTTCCCGCGCTACCGCCAGAAACAGGTGCTCGAGTTTCTGAAGGAGCCGATCAACGACCTCTGCATCTCGCGGCCGCGCGAACGGCTTTCCTGGGGCATCCCGCTGCCGTTCGACGAAGGCTATGTGACCTACGTGTGGTTTGACGCGCTCCTGAACTATTACTCCGCCGTCGAGGGCACGGATTTCTGGCCGGCCGATTTCAACGTGATCGGCAAGGACATCCTTGTGCCCGCCCACGCGGTGTATTGGCCCATCATGCTTCACGCCGCCGGACTGCCGCTGCCGAAGGCGCTGCTCGTACACGGCTGGTGGTCGATCGCGGGCAACAAGATGTCGAAAAGCACGGGCAATGTCGTCAAGCCGCTGGAGTTCGCCGACCAGTTCAGTGTCGATGCACTACGCTATTTCCTGATTCGCGAGATGAACGTCGGGCAGGACAGCGATTTTTCCACCGAGCTTTTCCTCATCCGCTACAACAGCGATCTCGCTAACGATCTCGGCAACCTCGTCAACCGCGCGCTCAACATGACCAACCGGTTTGCCGCGGGCGCCATCCCCGTCGCCGAGGTGGCCGAGGACCCGGAGCGCGAAGTGCACGCGTTGTGGGAAAAGACCCGCGACGAAGCCCTCCAGCTGTGCGAGGGCCTGCAATTCCACAGCGCGCTCGACCGCACGTTCACCTTCATCAAGGCGATCAACGCGTACATCGAGAAACGCGCACCGTGGAAACTCGGCAAATCGGCCGACCCGGCCGACCAGGCGCGGTTGCGCACGTCGCTGGCGACGATCACCGAGGCGTTGCGCCTCGGCTCGACGCTGCTCCAGGCCGTCATGCCATCGACCACGGAGAAAATCCAGGCGGCGCTGGGCTACACGCCCGGCGCCGTGTGGCGCGACGAACTCACCTGGGGCAGCCGGCTGACCGGCTGCAAGGTGCAGGCCAGCCTCGTGCTCTTCCCGCGCCCGCAGCCGGCGGCCAAACCCGAACCCGAGAAAAAGTAGTCGTTCTTCGTTCTCTTTCTCGTTCTCGAACCCTATAATTCCTAGGAGAACGAGTACGAGAATGAGAATGAGAACGAGTATGAGCTGCCGATGACGATCCTTTCGCTCGATCCCGCCGCCAATGCCACGCCGGAAGCCCTGCGGGACTTTTTGGAGCAGTGCCGCGCGGTCGCGGCGCGCGCCGGGCGAGCGCAGCTGGTGAGCATCTCACTGGAGGTCGGCGCGCTCGATCCGCTCGCGGTGCTCGAATCGATCTTCGAGCCGGGCGAACTTCATTGCTACGTCGAGCGCCCGGCCGAGCATCTCGCGGTGGCCGGCGCCGAGGCCGTGCTGAGTTTCACGGCGGCGGGCACGGATCGCTTTGCCGCCTGCCAGCGTTTCATCGATGAGACGCTGGCCGCCACCATCGCGGTTGGCGATCAGCGGGCGCCGTTTGCCGGGCCGCATTTCTTCATGGCTTTCACGTTTCTCCCGGAAGTGGAGGCCGGCGAAAGTTTTCCGGCTGCCCAGGTGTTCGTCCCGCGCTGGCAGGTGGGCCAGCGCGACGGACGTACGGTCGCCGTCGCGAATCTCGTCGTCACCCCGGGCGCGCCCATCGAGGCGTTGGCGGAACGTGTCTGGCGGGCCCACGCCAAGTTCGCCCGATTTGAGTATGGGGAGAGAAATATTGCGGGAGCTTGTCTGGGTGGCACGGGCGTCCCGCCCGTGGGCTTGAAACCGACGCCGGAACAACACGGGCGGGACGCCCGTGCCACCATGACTGCCTATGCCGTGCGCGAAGTTGGCGACGACGACCATTATCGCAAAGCGGTGACCCGGGCGCTGGCGCTCATGGCGGAACACGTTTTTGAGAAGATTGTGCTCGCCCGGGCCAAGGAGCTGCAGGCCCCGGAGCCGTTTCACCCCTTGCGCGCACTCAACGGTCTGCGCGAGCGTTACACCGACTGTTTTGCCTTTTCCGTGGCCAACGGGCGCGGGCAGAGCTTTATCGGCGCCAGCCCCGAGCGACTGTTGCGAGTGCACGACGGCCGGCTGACCACCGAGGCGCTGGCCGGCTCGGTGCGTCGTGGGGTCAGCGCGAGCGAGGATGCCGCGCTCGGCGGCGTCCTGCTGGGCGACGAGAAGGAGCTGCGCGAACATCGACTGGTGATCGATTCCATCGAGCGGCGGCTCGCCCCGCTCGGCATCAGGCCGGAGCATCCGGGCAAGCCGGCGCTGTTCCGCCTGGCCAACGTGCAACATCTGCATACGCCGGTGCACGCGGTCTTGCCGGCCGGAGTGCGTCTGCTGGATGTGCTCGCCAACCTGCATCCGACTCCGGCGGTCGGCGGAACGCCGCGCGAGGCAGCGGTGCCCCACATCCGCGTGCTGGAGGGATTTCCCCGCGGCTTGTACGCCGGTGCGCTCGGCTGGATAGACGCTCATGGCGGCGGCGAGTTTTTTGTCGGCCTGCGCTCGGCGCTCATCGATGGCGCCCAAGCCCGTCTTTACGCCGGAGCCGGCATCGTTGCCGGTTCATCGCCGGAGAAGGAGTTTGCCGAGACGGAACTGAAATTCCAGGCGATGCAGGAGGCGTTCAAGGACGGCGTGACAGCGTGAACGTTTGGAACCACCAATTCATTGCGAAACACCAGATCCACACGATATGGAAAAGGAAGTTTACCGCGAAGGAACGCGAAGAGGCGCGAACATCGGATTCGCGAGTCTTCGCGTTCCTACGCGGTTTCAACCTGCATCGTTCCGGAATAGTGATCATTAGTGGTTAAACATGCCTTCTCCCACGCTCGATTTCCGCAATACGAACACTCTCTGGTCGAGCGTGCTCGTCGAGACGCTGGCCCGCCTGGGCGTGCGGCAGGCGGTGACGTCGCCCGGCTCGCGTTGCGCGCCGCTGACCTTTGCGTTCGCGCGGCATCCGCAGATCGAGGCGATCCCCGTGCTCGACGAGCGCTCGGCGGCATTTTTTGCGTTGGGGCTGGCCAAGCAGCAGCACCGTCCCGTCGTGCTCGTTTGCACGAGCGGCACGGCGGCGGCCAACTATCTGCCGGCCATTGTCGAGGCGCACGAAAGCGGCGTGCCGCTGCTCGTGCTCACCGCCGACCGCCCGCCGGAATTGCGCGACTGCGCCTCGGGCCAGACCATCGATCAGCAGAAACTGTATGGCAGTTTCGTGCGGTTTTATCATGAACTCGCCGTGCCCGAGGGGAAGATCGAGCTGTTGCGCTACCTGCGGCAGACCGTGGCCCACGCCGGCCAGTGCACGCTGCAACCCGAACCGGGGCCGGTGCATTTGAATTGTTCCTTCCGCGATCCGTTGGTGCCGGTGGCGGATGGCACGGTGGGACATCTGGTGGGAAAAATCGGCAAGGGTTTTTTCAATCATCTTTCGCCTGTAGCGGAAGCGTTTTCGCTTCCGCGCGGAGCGGGAAGCCGTTCCGCTACGAATGGCTTCGACTTCTCGGCGGTCATAGACCGCCGCACCAGGAAAGGCGTCATCATCGCCGGGCCGGAGGCCGTAGTGGATCCGGAGCGGTATGCGGACGCCGCGCAGCGACTCGCAAGAGCTCTGGGCTGGCCGGTGCTGGCGGATGCGCTATCGCCCGTGCGGAGTTTTCCGATGACCGGAGTAGTGCGGGTCTCGGCCTACGACGCGGTGTTGCGCTCGCCCAAGCGGGCAAAAGCCCTCCAACCCGAGATGGTGATCTGCCTTGGGGGCTGGCCCACCAGCAAGGTGCTGCGAGGCTGGCTCGCGCAGAGTGGGGCGGAGATTCTGTTGGTAGCGCCCACCGCCCGGAATCGCGACGCACTGCATGGACGCACGCGTTGGGTGGCGGCGTCAATTGCGGACACGGGCGAGACGCCCGCGCCACCCGGCAAAGGCGATCCGAGCTATGCGGCCGCGTGGCAGCGGGCCGAGACAGCGGCGCGGCAAACACTCGACGACGCATTGGCCGCGGCCACTGATCTTGTCGAACCAAAGGCAGCGTGGCTGCTTGCGCAGCATTTGCCGGAGGCAACGCCGCTGTTTGTCGCGAGCTCGATGCCGGTGCGCGATCTGGAATATTTCTGGCCGGCGACGCACCGCCGCCATCGGGTGTTTTTCAACCGCGGCGCGAACGGCATCGATGGCACGCTCTCCACCGCGCTCGGCGTGGCGCATGGCGGCCGGCCGGCGGTGCTGCTGACCGGCGACCTCGCGTTGTTGCACGATACGAACGGTTTTCTGCTGACGCCGAAGTTGCGCGGTTCGCTGACGATCGTGCTCATCAACAACCGGGGCGGCGGCATCTTCGAGCACCTGCCGGTGGCGCAGTTTGACCCGCCGTTTGAGGAGTATTTCGCCACGCCACAGGTGGTGGACTTTGCAAAGCTCTGCGCGGCGTACGAAGTCGAGCACACGCTGGTGACCGGTTGGACGCAATTCAGGGCGGCGATATCGAAGCTGCCGGCGTCGGGCCTCCGCGTGCTCGAGATCCGCACCGACCGCAAACGCGACGCGGCCTGGCGCAAGCGCCGGTTCGCCGCCATTCCCGGCTGATTCGCGTTTGCTGCGGTGGTGGGCGCATCTGCCGATTGACGGTGGAGCAAGTGGCATGGGCATCTTGCCCGTGTCCCGGGGGCTTGACCCAAGCCCACGGGCAAGATGCCCGTGCCACGGCGGGCACCCAGATGTTACCATCAATCGGCAGATGCACCCTGCTGCGGCGCCCTCCTGAAATTGGAGTTGCTGGTACGGCAGTGATGCGATATCATAACTGGTTGTAATCGCCTAATCGTCACTCCCTTGTCGCCGGAATACCTGAAAGTTTCAACGGATCCAGTCCCGCAGCGCATCGAGACTTTGCTGCGGGGATTGCAGAATTCGGAGCTGCGCTACCGGCGGCTTTTCGAGGCGGCCCAGGACGGTATCTTGATCCTCGATGCCCACACCGGGCAGATCACCGACGCCAATCCGTTTTTACTGGAGATGTTGGGCTACACCCACGAGCAGATGTTGGGCAAGCACTTGTGGGAGATTGGATTCTTCAAAGACCGCGCCTTGTCCGAGTCGGCCTTTGCCGAACTGCAGCAGAAGGGTTATATCCGCTATGAGAACCTGCCGCTTGAAACCAAGGATGGGCGGCGGCGCGAAGTGGAGTTTGTCAGCAACTTGTACGAGGTCGATCACGAGCAGGTGATCCAATGCAATATTCGCGACATCACCGAACGCAGTCGCATGGAGGCCAAGTTGCAGCAGGTCCAGAAAATGGAGGCAGTGGGTCTGCTCGCGGGCGGAGTGGCGCACGACTACAACAACATTCTGACCTCGACGCTGCTGTTGCTCAGCATGCTGTTGGACGATCCGAATCTGTCGGCCCGCACGAAAAGCCTGCTCGAGCAACTGGAGAGCGATGCCAAACGCGCGGCGAGTCTGACCCGACAGCTGCTCTTGTTCAGCCGCCAGCAAGCCATGAGCCGGCAGCCCGTGGATTTGAATGCCGTGCTGTCCAACCTGCTCAGCATGTTGCAGCGGTTGCTGAGTGAGGACGTCCGGTTGGTCTATTTGGCGGGGAACGATCCCCTCTGGGTTGAGGCGGATACCATCATGATCGAACAGGTGATCACGAACCTGTGTTTGAACGCGCAGGACGCGATGGCACCGAACGGCGGACCGCTGACGATTGACCTCAGACTCGTAAAACTGGACGCCGGGGCGGGCCACGTGAATCCGGAGGCGAGTCCGGGAGCGTTCGTGTGCCTGGCGGTGACAGACACCGGCTGTGGCATGGATGCGGCGACGTTGCGGCGTCTCTTTGAACCCTTCTTCACCACCAAGGCCATGGGCAGGGGCACAGGCCTCGGTCTGTCGACCGTCTATGGGATTATCAAACAACATCGAGGATGGGTGGAAGTGACCAGCCAGCTGGGCAAGGGCAGCACTTTTCGCGTTTACCTTCCCGCCCTGGCCGATGTCTCGCCGATCAAATCTGAAACGCCCGCCGTGGAGGTCAGGAAGGGGAAAGAAACGATACTGTTGGTGGACGATGAAGAGTCCGTTCGGGAAATGGTCGCGCTGGGTCTGCAAATCTATGGATATCGTGTCCTCGAGGCGGGCGATGGCCCGGAAGCGATTCTCGTTTGGGATCAGCACGCAGGGGAGATCGACCTGTTGTTCACCGACATGCAGATGCCCGGAGGCATGACGGGAATGGATTTGTTCGAACGATTGAAACAAAACAAAGCCACCCTAAGAGGGGTTATCTCCAGCGGTTATAGTGAGATGATTGTGAAGCTACGGGAACGGATGATCCCCGGGTTAACTTTTTTGCCCAAACCATATAACGTAAAGACTCTGGCCGGGACGGTGCGCACCTGTCTGGATCAAGCGGATCCGCCTCGTGGGTCGGCCCCCTTAGGTTGAATGCGTCCTGCTCCGCGGTACCGACAAGATTGGACCGGTCCCTGGTCGTCGCGCTGCGGAGATAGTGAACGACGCGCGGGCTACCGGAGCGCCTTCTGCACAACCACCAGGTCTTCGCGTGGGACCCAGCCTTCGCGCAACCAGAAGGCGCGGCCGGCGGCGTTGTCGGCGTAGAGGAAAATGTTGCACTTCTGGATGCCGAGGCGGCGGAGGCACCCGAGCGTGGCGTCGACCAGCGAACGACCGAGGCCGCGCCCACGGTGCGCGGGAGCAACCGCCAGATGGTGCAGGTAGCCGCGCCGGCCGTCGTGACCGCCGAGGATGGCGCCGACGACTACGCCGGCTTCGTCCGTCGCGACGAGGCTCAGGCCGGGATTACGAACCAGATAGGCGGCGATGGCCTCACGCGTATCGGATTCGCTGAGGCCGATGCCTTCACACGAGCGCCACAACGCGAGGACGGAGTCGTAGTCGGCGAGTGCGAAATCGCGCAGACGATAAGGGGACGGAGGGGATTGAGGGAGTGAGGGAATGGGGGACTGAGGGACTGAGGGAGGGAAAGTGAGAGTGATAGGGAAAGGGGGGTGGAGCGAAGAAGATCCACTTGCCCACGCTCGTGGCTACACGGAGGACGGACCTGCCCTACAACTGGATGGGCAGGCCGATCTCGATGATCTGCGTGGGCATGATTTGATAATAGTCTTTTACCGGGCGGGCGTTTCGGCTGAGGAAGGCGTAGAGGCCTTTCTGCCATTCCCACATCCGGGCGTCGCCCCCGGTGATGATCATCTCGCGGTTGAAATAGAACGTCGTCGCCATCGGATTGAGCGGCACGCCCTGGTTTATGATGCGCTCCACGATCTTGGCGACGTCGGGCGACTCCATGTACCCATAACGCCCGGTCGCCCGCCAGACGCCCTCGCCGAGCGAATCGAGCGTGAACCGTTCCTCCTCGTCGACGTGCGGCACCTCCTCGGTCAGGATCGTGAGCAACACGACCGTTTGCTGGAGGCATTTGTTGGCCTTGAGGTGGTGCAACAGCGCGAGCGGCGTGCCCTTGGGCGTGGCGACCATGAAAACGGCGCTGCCGGGAACGCGGATGATATTTTTGCTTTTCGCGACGCTGGACAATTCGAGCTCAGTGACGGCCACGTTGTAGACCTTTTCCTGGATTTCGTTGCGCCCGAGTTTCCAGGTGTACATCACGGCCAGCAGGCCGAGGGCGAGGGCGAGCGGCAGCCAGCCGCCGTCGCCGAATTTGTGGAGATTGGCGGCAAAGAAAACGAGGTCGAAGGTAAGAAATGCACCGCACAACAGCTGGGCCTTCCAGCGGGGCCAGCGCCAAAGCAGCAGGGTGACGCGATAAAACGCAAAGGTCGTCACGGCCATCGTGCCGGTAACGGCGATGCCATAGGCAGCCGCCAGACCCGCGCTGGAACGAAACTCGAGGACGACCAAGATCGTGGAGATCGCGAGGGCCCAGTTGACCAGCGGCACATAGATCTGGCCGGCCAGTTCGGCGTTGGTGTGGAGAATCTTCAGCCGGGGGAAAAAGCCGAGCTGGATCGCCTGCCGGGTGAGCGAGTAGGTGCCGGTAATGAGCGCCTGGCTGGCGATGATGCCCGCGACGATCGAAAGCACAACCAGCGCGAGCTGGGCCGGGCCGGGCGGAGCTAGGGCAAAGAACGGGTTAGTATTGGTTTCTTCGGGATGGGCGATCGCATGGGCGCCCTGGCCAAAATAATTGAGGAGCAATCCCGGGCAGACGAAGAAAGTCCAGGCCTGGGAGATATAGCGGCGGCCGAAATGCCCCATGTCCGCATAAAGTGCTTCGGCCCCGGTGATGGTCAGCACGATCGCGCCGAGCAACGCCGCGGCTTTCCCGGGATAGGTGATCAACAGTTGCAGCCCCAGCAGGGGATTCAGGGCTTTGAACACAACCGGGGCGTCGAAAATATGCCACGCGCCGAGTGCTCCCAACGTCACAAACCAGACCAACATCACGGGGCCGAACACGCCGCCGATCGCTTTGGTGCCTTTGTGCTGGCAAAGAAAAAGCGCGGTCAGGATCGCCACGGCGCCCGGTATTACGTATTCACCAAATTTTGGGCTGAAGCTCTTGAAGCCCTCCACGGCACTGAGGACGGTGATGGCCGGAGTGATCACACCGTCACCGTAAAGCAACGCCGCGCCCGCCATCACGACCACCGTGGTGAGCCCGAGGCCGCGCTTCCGGCTTGTTCCCTTCGGGTGGGAGAGCGCGAGCAGCGCGAAAACGCCGCCTTCGCCGTGGTTGTCGGCGCGCATCACGAAGGTGAGATATTTGAAATTTACCGCGAACATCAGCGCCCAAAACATGAGCGACAGGACGCCGAGGATGCCATCCGTGCGTTGCTCGCCGGCGGGCAGGTGCTTCAAGCACTCCTGCATCGTGTAGAGCGGACTGGTGCCGATGTCGCCGAAGACCACCCCGAGCGCGCCGATGCAAAGCGCCGCGTGGGCGCGCGTCGAAAGCGGACGGGAGGAGGGGTCAGTCATTTAAACTGCCTTTCTTGGCATAGGCACCGGCAAAGGTCCAAGCACCTTTTCGTTCGCGATGGGTCCGATACCCCGAAGCTCGCCCACCACGGCGGGCGAGCTTCGGCTTGGTTGAGCTGTAGCCACGAGCGTGAGCGAGTGGCTACTCGGAGGATGAAGAGGAGGAGCGGGAATTGTCATCGAAGAGGTTTGCTCAAATGCCGCGAGGCTTGCCCCGGGGATGGGTACTTTCATTTCCGCCGTGGAGCGTGGGGGTGGGCGAGACCTCACCCGCCGTCGGGCGGACGATCGCCTGCGGCGATACGTCCGCGCTCCTCCGAGTGTCGGACCACAGCAGAATGAAGTGTATGCCTCGATTTCGTTTTTATGCGGCCGGCTCTGTTTTTGTCCTTCGCCACCGCCACGGCTTTTCGAACAATACCACTGCTGGTCCAACGCCCTGCGTTGACCTCGTCCGCCTTCTGCGCTCCCGTTGGCGGTCAACCACCATGAGTTCTCCGCACTGGCAGGCCGCCAAAACGTACACCGACATTCTTTACCACAAGGCCGATGGCGTTGCGAAGGTCACCATCAACCGGCCTGAGAAGCGCAACGCCTTCCGCCCGGAGACGGTGGCGCAGATGATCGACGCCTTCAGCGATGCGCGCGAAGATCCGTCGATCGGCGTCGTGCTGCTGACCGGGGCCGGCCCGCACACCGACGGCAAATACGCCTTTTGTGCGGGCGGCGATCAGAGCGTGCGCGGTCCGGCCGGCTATGTCGGCAGCGACGGCGTGCCGCGCCTCAACGTCCTCGATCTGCAAAAGCTCATCCGCTCGATGCCCAAGGTCGTGATCGCGCTGGTGGCCGGCTATGCCATCGGCGGCGGGCATGTACTGCATCTGGTGTGCGACCTGACCATCGCCGCTGACAACGGGGTGTTCGGCCAGGTGGGGCCGAGGATGGGCAGTTTCGACGGCGGTTTTGGGTCCACCTATCTGGCGCGCATCGTGGGCCAGAAAAAAGCGCGCGAGATCTGGTACCTGTGCCGTCAGTACGATGCGTGGCAGGCGCTCGGGATGGGGCTGGTCAATGCGGTGGTGCCGGTGGCCCAGCTCGAGGCGGAGGGCGTGAAGTGGGCGCGCGAGATTCTCCAGCACAGCCCGCTCGCGATCCGCTGCCTGAAGAGCGCGTTCAACGCGGAGCTCGACGGCCAGGCCGGCATCCAGGAGCTCGCCGGCAACGCCACGCTGCTTTATTACATGAGCGACGAGGCGAAGGAATTCCACCGCGCCCAGCGCGAGAAACGCCCGCCGGAGGCCCGGAAGTATCCGTGGCTGCCGTGATTGCACGGCCGGCTACTCGGCGCGGCGGATGACCTATAGGACCTATAAGACCTATAGCACCCATGGGACCGATACGACCTGCGTGCTGACCGACGACTATTTTGCGACCTGCAGCCGCTTCAGAATTTCCTCGGTGATTTTCTGCACGAGTGCTTCGATCTCGGGGGCGGGCGCAGGCTCGGCGGGAGAGGCGGGGGCAGTGGCTTCGCAGACCGCGCCGGGGCGAAAATCGTTGGTATCGCAGAGCTCGCATTCCTTCAGGCCGGCGCGCGGATCGGGCATGCCGAGTTTGTTGCGGAGATTGATGAGTTCCTTGGCCTGGCCGCCGGTAAAGCGGTGCACGCCGAAGCCGAGGCCGGCGGCAATCCACACGGTACGGCAGTAGGAGTCGATGTTCTCCATCTTCCAATAGGCGTCCTCGACGTCCTTGCCCCAGACGATGACACCGTGGTTCTGCATGAGGACGGCCTGGTGATCCTTGCCGACCTCGCCGACCTCGTCGGCATTGGCGGCCGAGCCGGGGGTCTTGTATTCCGCAACGCCAATCTTGCCGAGGAACACCTCGGCCTCGGGAATGAGGCAGGACGGGATGTCGACGTTGGCGATGGCAAAGGCGGTGGCATGCGGCGGGTGGGCGTGGACGCACGCCTTGGCCTTGGGCTGACGCTTCATGATGCCGAAATGGGTCTTCGCCTCGCTGGTGCGGACGCGCGTGCCGGCAAGCTGATTGCCGTCGAGATCGACGAGGCACATGTCCTCCGGCTGCATGAAACCCTTGCAGATGAGCGTGGGCGTGCAGAGCGCGAGGTTGTCGCCGACGCGGATGGTGATGTTGCCGCCGTTGCCGTCGGTGTAGTCGCGCTGCCAGAGGCGGCGGCCCATGTCGCAGATGCGGAGTTTCAACTCCTCGACGGGCTTGGAATGGAAGAAGCGCTCGATGTCGGCGGGCGTTTTCGGGTCGGAGCCGGGCTGCCACCGGAACTCGTAGTCGGGAATGGAAGGCTCGGCCTGGGCGGTCTTCTTGCCGCCGGCGAAGGGCGCGAGGACGGGTTGACGATTACGCTTTTGGTCGTCGAGGAAATCGCGGGCCGAGGGCGTGAGCTTGGCGCCTTCCGGCAGCGGCTGGCCGGAGCGCACGAGGGCTTCAACTTCGCGGGCAGTGAGGAATTGAGACATGGTGGTGAAAGGGATGAGGGAGTAAGGGAAAAGGGACTGAGGGAGTAAGGGATGAGTGAAAGTGAAAGTGAGAGTGAAAGGGGAAATGTAGGAGCGAGCTCTTGTCCCGCCAAAGGCCGGGCGACGGCGGATGCTCGCGATGGCTGGAGGATCGCCTGCAAGCAGGCTCCTACAGGCAGATCGGAAAGGTTACTTGGGCGGCTGGTAATAGATCTCGTCGATGATGCAGGCGTTGTAGGCGTCGACCGGCGCGGGGCCGTCGAACGGTTGCGTGGCTTCCGCGCCTTCGGTGAAGCCAATGATCGAGCCCTGACCGGCGCCGAGCTGGTCGAAGACCACCAAGCTGACGCCCTTGGCCAGCGGCTGGGCGGGCGCTCCGGCGAATTGTTCCTTCGACAACGGCTGCACGATCAGCAACCGGCTGCCCGAGTAAACGGGTTCCTCTTGCGAGAGCGTGACACGACCGATGACGGTGCCGAGGCGCATAGCTGAAAAAGGCTGAAGGGCTGAAAGGCTGAAGGGCTAAATGTGGAAGGTTGGAAGGGGGAGAGAGGCGGCGGAAAATCCGAAATTCGAATCTCGAAATCCGAAACAAGCTCGAAATTCGAATGGCTGAAAAAACCGGACGGCGGAACTGCCCGGAGAGACGGTTTCGTTTATGCCCGTTTTCATTATTGCGGATTGTTTCGGATTTCGGATTTCGGATTTCGGATTTCCGATCCAGCAGGATCGGTGATTCCGATGATGACGTTGCGTAGCGGAGTGTGGGGATCGCCCACCACCTGGCGCGTGGTCGCGCCGTCGGTGGAAAGAATCACCCGCTGGTGCAACGCGGCTCCGAGCGGATCGATGGCAAGGATGGGCGTGCCTTCCTCGCGGCCGTCGGCATCGAGCGGCTGGCAGATCACGGTGCGCCAGCCTTCCATACTTGGATGGCAGGCGGCCGAAACGATCGTGCCGTCGATGCGGGCGTATTGCATGAGGAGGAGTGAAAGGGAATTAGGGAGTGAGGGAGTGAGGGAGGGATGTAGGAGCGAGCTTGCTCGCGATGGTTGGGAATCGTCTGCAAGCAGGCTCCTACAACGGAGGTCAGTAGATGCGGAGGTTGTCGACCATCACGCAGCGGCGGGTGCGGGTGAAGGTGCGCGGGTTGGTGATCCCTTCGCCCGTCGTCGTGGCGATGGAGTAGCTCAGGTAACCTTCGCCGCCGAGACCGAGGCCGGCGGTGCAGGGGCCGTTCTTGACGAAGAGCGTGGTATCGAGCGCGCGGGCCATCGCGGTCATGTGCTCGACGTTGAGCGAGTGAATGATCGAGGAGTGCTTGTAGCCGTGTTCGGCGCGCACGGCGGCGGCAATGCCTTCCTCGACGGTCTTCACGCGGACAATCGGGACCATCGGCATCATCTGCTCCTCGATGACGAAGGGGTGTTTCCCGTCGGTCACCGCGTAAAGCAGCTGGGTGTCGGTGGGGACCTCGGTGCCGGCATGGCGGGCCAGCACGGCGGCGTCGACCCCCACGAGCGCGCGATTAAGCACGGGATGGGAACAGCCGCCGGCGTCGGGCTTCATGGTGAAGGCGACCTTGGTCAGCTTGTCGAGTTGGCCGTCGTTGAGGCGGCGGGCGCCGGCGCGGTTCATCGACTCCAGGAAACGGTCGAAGATGGAGTCGAGAACGAACACTTCCTTTTCGCCGATGCAGAGGAGATTGTTGTCGTAGGCGCCACCCTGGATGATGTCGCGGGCGGCCTTGTCGAGGCAACCGGTGCCGTCGACGAGCACGGGTGGATTGCCGGGGCCGGCGCAGATGGCGCGTTTGCCGGACTTCATGGCCGCGGACACGACGGCCGGGCCGCCGGTGACGCAAATCAGGCGAACCTCGGGCGCCTTGCAGAGCGCGTCGAACGACTCGATGGTCGGTTTTTCGATGCAGGTAATGAGATTCTCGATACCGATCTCGGCAAAAATGGCCTCGTTGTAGGCGCGGACGGCGAGGGCGGCGGAGCGGGCGCCGCCGGGGTGGGCGTTGAAGACGACGGAATTGCCCGCCGCCACGATGTTGACGATGTTGCCGGAGAGGGTGGGGATCGAGTGCGTGACTGGCAGAATGGCCGCGACGACGCCGTAGGGCGTGTATTCTTCGAGCGTGATGCCATGGTCGCCGCTGCGCGCGTCGGGATGCAGCCACTCGACGCCGGGCACGAGCTTCACGATCTGGAGCTTTTCGATCTTATGCGAGAGGCGGCCGATCTTCGTCTCGTCGAACTCAAATTTGCCCCACGCCTCGGCGTTGCGGGTGACGAGCGTCTTGACGATCTCAACGACCTTGGCGCGACCCTCGACGCCTTTGATGCGCAGTTGCTCGAAGGCGGCCTGGGCGGCGGCGCAGGCACTGGGCGCATCGGGAAAGATGCCGAACCGGCGGCCGGACGACGAGGTCACGACCGCGGGCGCTACGGCTCGCGGGGCCGGTGTGGCCGGCGGCGCGGCTGGTGCGGCCGAGGCCGTGCGTCCGAAGGTCCGAACGACTTCCTCGACGACCGAGCGGACGAGGGCTTCATCGATTTTGAGAGGAGCGGACATGGAAGGGAAGCGGGAGTAAGGGAGTGAGGGAGGAGGACGGAACGGTCGTGGACGGTTGGACGGTCAGACGGTCCAACGGTTGGGCAGGGCCGTTATTTGGGCGGGGGCGGCAGGGGAACGATTTTGCCGAGGACTTCGATCGTGTCGACGAGGCCGACGACGGCGGCGTCCACCGGCAAGGTCTTCAGACCGGAGCCCTGACGCGCGGAACTACCCTGGCAGAAGAGCACGACATCGCCGCAACCGGCGCCGAGGGTGTCGACGGCGACGACAGTGTTCGTGCCCGGACGGAGCTGCGCGGGGTTGGCTTCGTCGACGAGCAACGGCCGGAGCAGCAGGAGTTTGCGACCCCGCATGTTTTCGTCTTTTTTGGTGCAGACGATCGAACCGAGGACACGGGCGAGGAACATGGCGATTAAAGGGCTGAAGGTCGGAAAGACTGAAGGGCTGAAGCCGGCTGGGGACGTCCGCCAGGGGCGGCGCAGCAGTCCTTCAGATTTTCAGCTTTTCTTGGCGGCGGCGGGCTTGGGCAGCACGATGGAAACATCGTCGTGCGGGCGGGCGATGACCTGCACGCTGACGACTTCACCGACGGCACGGGCGGCGGTGGCGCCGGCTTCGGTGGCCGCTTTCACGGCGGCGACATCGCCGACGACGACGGCAGTCACGAGCGCGCTGCCGACTTGTTTCATCGGGCCGGCGAGGGAGACATTGGCGGATTTCAGCATTGCATCGGTACCGGCGACGAGCGCCGTGATGCCGCGAGTTTCGAGAAGACCTAGGGCGAGTTGAGCCATGGGGGAGGGAGGGTTAAGGTTTAGGTTTAAGGTTAAAGGGAGTGAGGGAGTGAGGGAATGAGGGAGTAAGGGATGAGGGGGTCAGGCGGTGGGGCGGAGGGAGGCGATCAGGCGGGCGGCTTCGCGGGCCACGACCAGCTCTTCGTTGGCCGGAATCACCAGCACGCGGGTACGCGAATTATTGGCCGCGAGATCGGTTTCGGGCGGGGCGGAGGCGTTGCGCGTCGGATCGAGGACGAGACCGAGGTCCGCTAGTCCGTCGCAGACCTCAGTACGCAGCCAGGAATTATTTTCGCCAATGCCGGCAGTGAAAACGAGCGCATCGCAGCCACCGAGCTCGACCCAAAACGAGCCGATCCATTGGCGGATGCTGTGCACGTAAACGTCAAGGGCGAGGCGGGCGCGGGCGTCGCCCTGGTCGGCGGCGGTCTCGATGTCGCGGAAGTCGTTGCTTTTGCCAGAGAGACCGAGGAGGCCGCTTTCCTTGACGAGCTGGCGCTCGGCTTCGGCCTGCGTGAGACCGAGACGGCGCATGGCGCAGGGCAGGGCGGCGGAATCGAGGTCGCCGACGCGGTTGTTCTGCGGGAGGCCGGATTGCGGACTCAGGCCCATGCTGGTGCCGATGGCGACACCGTTGAGAATGCCGGTGGCAGAACTCGAGCCGCCGAGGTGGCAGGAGATCACGCGGAGCGGTTTTCCTGGAAGCGGGCGAGGGCCGTCGAGGTAGAGTCGGCGCACGAGGGAGGCGAGCTCGTCGTGGCCGAGCAGCTCGGCGGAGCGTTCAGCGACGAATTTGTGGCTCGCACCGTGGAAACCGTAGCGGCGGATGCCGGCCTGGTACCACGCCTCGGGCACCGCGTAGCGGCGGGCAGACTCCGGCACCCACTGGTAGAAAGCCGTCTCGAAGAGCGCCACGCGCGGCACCTTGGGCAGGCGCTCGCGGAAGATGCGCAGGCCTTCCGCGTAGGGCGGATTGTGCGCGGGCGCCAGGTCGGCGGTGTCGCGCAGGGCTTTTTCGACCCGCTCATCGGCGAGCAGGCAGCCAGTGAGGTCGCCACCGAGGACCGTCTTGAAGCCGACCGCATCGAGGATGTCGGGCGACGACAGATGGCCGGAGGCGGCGAGTTCCTGCAGCGCCCGGTCGATCGCCGCGCCATAGTCGGTCACGCGTTCGCTCCCGCCCCGCGTGAGCAAGCGCGCCTGTTCGCCGTCGAGGGCGAAGAGACGGTACTTGAACGACGTGGAGCCGAGATTGGCGACGAGGACGTGCATCGAGGATTTTCGGGTGGGACGGGTTGAGGACAACACGTCAGCCGGGCGCGCGGGCAAGAACGCGTTGCGGTCAACGCGTTCCACCGGTTCGCAGCATCAGATCCAGCGGCCGAGTCCGGAGAGTTCCTCGTGCGGGCGCGGAATCACCTGGACGGCGATCACCTCGCCGACGTGCTTGGCGGCTTCGGCGCCGGCATCGACGGCGGCCTTCAGCGCGGCGACGTCGCCGCGAAAGAACACCGCGACGTGGCCGGAGCCAATCGTTTCGTAGCCAGTCATGGTGACATTGGCCGCTTTGAGGGCGGCGTCAGCGGCCTCGAGCAGTGTGCAGAGACCTTTGGTTTCAATCATGCCGAGAGCATCTTGGGCCATGGAAGGGGAAAGTTAGGAGTTAAGAGTTGTGAGTTGGAGATCGGCCGGCGGCTCAGACGCCGAATTGTTTGAGCAGGTCGGCGTGCGGACGGGCGATGACGTGCGCGCAGACGAGCTCACCGACGCGTTTGGCGGCTTCGGCGCCAGCTTCGACGGCGGCTTTGACGGAGCCGATGTCGCCTTTGACCAGCACGGTGACGAAGCCGCCACCGAT
>Ga0182021_10003553_pt1 | contig 18324 bp, 15 predicted proteins | sample 612E3MmetaG_FD_120493 | JGI IMG/M metagenome (GOLD analysis project Ga0182021, IMG submission 120493) | Permafrost microbial communities from Stordalen Mire, Sweden - 612E3M metaG (Illumina Assembly) | ecosystem: Environmental > Terrestrial > Soil > Wetlands > Permafrost | place: Sweden... | reverse complement strand
CATCGAGCCGTTCCGCAAGATGGTCGCCGAGCTTGTGCCGGATTGCGCGTACTACGAGCCAGTGATGAGCGAGAAGTTCACGGCGGCGGAGGTGCTCGAACGCGACTAGCTCCGCCCGACAGACTGGGCCTTCATTCATACATCGACCTCGCGATCTTGAGCATCTCCTGTATCCCCGTTTCGATGTCAGGGGTGAACGCCTTCTCATCATTAATATCCAGGCCGTAAACAGTCTTTCCTTCCCACCATAGCAGGCCGGGAAGGACCTGTGTCGGCAACCCGGTGTAATCAGGGGGGGTCTGGATATGTCTATCTTTTCGCACTATCAGCAAGCCCTTGTTGCCGGCGATATCCACGGGAACCGCCTCGAGCCCGGCCTGGTCGATCTCGAGACTACCTTTCTGATAGGCCGCCAGAGCCTCCTCATAACTACCGTAGCTGATGATACGATTGCGAGAGTTGCCGCTCTTGTCTACAGATATCCCGAGCTCATTCGAGTAGCCGTAACTCGCGAACCTGTCGTTGAGACTCTTGCTCACGCCGGTCAAAGTCCCCCCGGCAGTGTACCTGGGGACCCTGAATTTGAAACCCGTCGCCTTCTCGGCTGTCTTAAAATCGACATAGCTGGGTGGAACGCTTATCCTTTCGCCTGGGGCCGGAACCCGCGTCGCACCTGAAAACGAATCCGCGATCTTCTCGAGCTCAATAAGGGCCTTTAAACCGTTGCCCTTGAAATCGAGTTTGCCCGTTGTCAGGTCATATCTTATGCCTTCCTTCCACCACGAAATGACGGGAGCGGATCTCCGCCCCAGTCGCTCATCATAAGAACCAGGCCACAAGAGGCCTATCGTGCCCGGGACACTCGTGAAGTAAGGCAACTCTTCGGACCCAAGATCCCCTTCCTGCCTTATCCTGTGATAACTCCTGGAGAAGTCCGGTCTTGTGCTCGAGACCGAAGCTCTGAAAACGATGCCGTTGGAGTAAACGATGTCCATCGTTGCCGACGTTGCAACCTGCCAATTATCGATAACGCAGACTCCCAGGATTCGACCGCCAATCGCTTTCGAGGGAAACTGGGGTCTGAAATGCTCAAGTTCTATTACCTTTGAAACGCTGCGAAACTGTTCGCCACCCCACTTCTCGGGACGCGAATTAGATGATTCGGGAAACCATGGGGCTCGTTCCCGTGGCCCTATCGAGCTCAGCGGGGCATCAATGCTTCGCGGCAAACCGGGTTCTTTTACGAGTAGCTTTTCAGAAGAAAGGAGGCCGGTCTTACTGCTCATGTCTCCAGCCCACCACGATGCAAAAGTCACTGCCACTAACAGAAACAAGCCGACGGTCGCGATTGACACCCATCTATGCCAGGCCGACGTTGAAGCTACTGGAGATGTGGTCTCAACACGTGACTGGAGCCTCTCAAGGCTCAGGCGCAGGGAAGCACGATGCGATGGAACTTCGATCATCGGGACGGGGCAAAGAGAAGAGGGATCCACCTCAATCCACCTCCTCATGCGATATCGTCATACCGGCAGTTGAATCCATTTCCTGGTTAATTAAATGCTCGTCGGCTCCCGATGGTTGCAGCTCCGTGCGAAGGCGTTTGAGGGCGCGGTGGAGCTGGGCTTTCACGGTGCCGGTGGGGCGGCCGAGTGACCCGGCGACATCCTCGATCGAAAGACCCGCGAAGAAGCGCAGGAAGACTACCTCCCGGTATTTCTTAGGGAGCTTCTTTATGAGGGGCGAGAGAACGATGAAATCCTCGCGGCTTTCGAGCTCTCGCTTTGCGACAAAGACCTCTTCGTCGATCACCTGCCGCCGCACGCCTTCGTTCTCGTCGGAAAACTCGGCCGGGGCCGCCCACCTCTTGAGGCGCCCCTGCCTGCGGAAGTGCATGGCGAGCTCGCGCGACGCTATCTTGAAGAGCCACGCCGAGGGCGGGACGCCCCTCTGCTCGAAAGCCGGCCACGCACGGAGCGCCTTGAAGAAGGTCTCGGAGGTGAGGTCCATCGCGGTTTCGATGTCGCCGCAGCCGTACAGGAGGTAGTTGAATATCCGCTTGTAGTTGTCTTCGTACAGGCAGGAGAAGTCGGCGCGCGCGTTTTTATCGCAATCGCGCGAACCGGCGTCGCTATCGTTGACGGGCAGCTGCCGCATCTCTCGAACCGCTCCCTCCACCGCCTGCAAACGTTTCTGGCCTACGGCCAGCAACTCCTCCACCCCTGATAATGCATTACAGGTCTATTTGGTTGCCCCGTGGGGCTCGTGATCGTTGCGCCTTTCACAAAGCGCGAGCGTGGCGTATCGTCCCACGTTCCAGTGGACGCGACCGAAGCGGGCTTGAAACGCGAGAGTTTTGTCATGTGTGAACAGTTGAGGAGCATCTCGAAAAAGCGCTTGCTGAAGCGAGTGGGCAACCTCGGCGACAAGACCATGTGTCGCCATCCCCGGTCCTACAGACCGAGCTTGCCCGGGTTCATGATGCCCGCAGGGTCGAGAGCCTTTTTCATGCCGCGCAAGAGCTCCATGCCCTGGGGCCCGTACTCGCGCTCGAACCACGGCGCGTGCTCGTAACCTACGCCGTGATGGTGAGTGATGGTGCCGCCGTTTGCAAGGATGGTGTCCCCCGCCGTTCTCTTGACGTGCTCCCACTGCTCGATCTCGCGTCCCATGGCGATCTTGCCGAGGAAGATGAAATAGAGGCTCGAGCCCGTGACGTAGGAATGAGAGAGGTGGCACGTGACCATGGACCGCGAATCGTAGTCGGCCAGCGCTCCCCGTATCGATTTCTTGACCGCATGGTAGAGCGGCATTATGTTATCCCACGTCGTCGCGGTCTCAAGCGTGTCCGTCATCACGCCCCAGCCGAACATTATGTCGCGCAGGTACGGGTTGTCGTAGCGCGTCTCGAACCACTCCATGCCGGCTCCCTTGCCGAGCGGCATCGCGCCGTTCTTACGGCAGATAGCCTGCATGCGTTTCATGCGGACCGCCACATCGACCTTTTTGCCCTCGCACCCCAGGATCGCGAACGCACCTGTCTCGAACGACCAGCCGAGTCGGCTCAGCCCTTTGAGCGCGCTCTGCATGGCCTGTTCCTTGGTGGGATTGCTGGAGGGCCTGCGCACCCGCATGGCCATGGAGCTTTCCTCGTCGTCGGATATTCTTATGGTTTCGGGGAAAAGGCCGTGCTGCAGTATCTCGCGCACCGCCTGAACTCCGCCCTCGAAAGTCTTGAAGAGCTGGCCGCGGTAATCGTAAGCCTGCGGCAGCGGGTGTACCTTCATAGTCGCCTCAGTGATAATGCCTAGCGTACCCTCGGACCCACAGAATATCCTGTCGAGGTCGGGCCCGGTCGCCGAGGCAGGCACGTCCCTGGTCTCGATCACGCCGCGGGGAGTCACGATGCGGACGGACTCGATCATCTCCTCTATCTTGCCGTAGCTGGTCGATTGGCGGCCTGCTCCCCGGCTCGCTATCCAGCCGCCGAGCCCGCTGTAGAGAAAAGACTCGGGCGCGTGCCCCAGGTACACCTTGAACTTCGCGAGCTCGTCCTCGAGCTCCGGACCCCAAATCCCGGCCTGGATGCGGGCGGTGCGACTCTCGACGTCGACCCGCAGCACTTTGTCCATGCGCCTCAGGTCGACGGATAGCGTGCCGGCGAAACCCTCGATGTCGAGTGGCTCGACACCGCCGACGACGCTCGAGCCCCCGCAGAAAGGCGTGACGGCAAGCGACCTATCCTCGGCCAGCTTCAGCAGCTCGACTACCTCGTCTTCCGAGCCCGGGAATATGACCGCGTCGGGCGGGTGTTTTATCTGTCCCATGCGCGCAAGCAGACAGTCGCGGTAGCTCCTTCCTATAGCGTGCATGACGCGGTCCCGCCTCGTGGTCGAAACGTTGTCCTCCCCTACTATCTTCTTGAGCGCGTCGATCGCGTCAGACTGTAACCGGGACTCACGCAACTCCAGCTCGCTCATGTCGGGATCCGGGGTGCGGACGTGCTCGACTTCAACGTCGAGCTTCTCTTCTATGAAAGGCACGTAGGTGGGACGTTTCTCGACTTCGTAGGTCTTGTTTATGTCGCCCCAACCCCACCAGCGTGCTTCAATCTCATTCGACTTCGGCATGACAAGCCTCCTTGCCGGTTGCGACTAAGGCTCGGGCCGGGACAAGAGCCCCGGCCCGATTATTTTACAACGTTATTCCGGAGCGGCGCATCGTAGCGCCCGCGCCAGCACCTGCCTACCGGCCGTTCTTCTTCATCCGCTCCATTTCTTCCTCGATCATACGATCCCTTGTCGTCTTTCTGGCGCCGGAGGTCAGACGCCGAGGAACTTCTTGATGACCCGGTTGAGGTCTGAGACGTCTATTGGCTTGAGCAGGAACTCGTCGGCTCCCACCTGGGACATCTTCTCGCGCGTGGCCGCCGCGAGGCTCGCCGTGATAGCCACGACGGGCACATCCTTTGTATGCACGGTGTCTTTTATGCGTCGGCACACCTCGCTGCCGGAAAGACCGGGCAGGAGCACATCGAGCAACACCATGTCGGGCTTCTCTTGCTCGATCTTGTCGAGGCACTCGTTCCCATCCCGCGCGATCTCGACTCCGTACCCCATCCGGTCGAGGACCACCTTGTACGTAGCGATGACATCGTAGTTGTCGTCAACTATCAGTATTTTTTTCTTTTCTCTCATCGGGACCCCGAACCGGCACCCTGAAGGTAAACGTTGTGCCTTCTCCAACTTGACTCTGGACGGTGATGCTTCCCCCGTGCGCTTCTACTATACCTTTGCAGATGGCCAGACCCAAGCCTGTTCCCCTTTTTTCGGAGCGCGTATCGGCATGCGCCTGGGACCACTTTTCGAAGATCGTGCCGATGGCTTGCGGGGAGATACCCGGCCCGGTGTCGGTCACATCCACCTCGACCCAGTCATCCCTGCGGTCTATGGAAACGGTAACGATACCCTCGTCCGTATAGTTGATCGCATTGCCCAGCAGGTTCTGCAGCACCTGGTACATGCGGTCCCGGTCGCACCTCGCTGTCACCGGTCCGTCGCGGGATATGACCTCGAGTCGCAGATTCTTGGCCGTCGCTTCGGGCTCATCACTCTCGACCACCTCACTGGCCAACTCAAAGAGGTCGTGTTCGTTGAGCTCTAGATCGAGCTGCCTCGCCTCGATCTTGGTCAGGTCCAGAAGGTCAGTGGTCAGCTTGGTCAGCCTGTCGATGTTTCTCTCGGCAATGGTCAGCATCATCTTCTGCTCGTCGTTCAGGGAGCCAACCATCTCCCTGACGACGGTGGCTACACCCATCTTCATCGACGATAGCGGCGAGCGAAGTTCATGGGACGCCATCGAGACAAAATCGCTCTTGAGCTCGTCGAGTATCTTCAGTCGCTCGTTCGCTTCCTGAAGCTCTCTGGTTCGCTCATCGACTTTCTTCTCGAGTGTCTGGTAGAGGTCGTCGAGCCTTCCCGCCATCTTATTGAACTCATTCGCGAGGGTGGTGACTTCGAGGCCGTCGCTTATCGTTACCCTTGTGCCCAGTTCGCCGCTGGCGAGCGCCTTGACCCCGTCCTGCAGCTCCTCGAGCGGACGGGCGACCGACCTGGCGATAAGGTAAGCCAGGGCGCACCCCCCGATGAGCAGGACGACTATCACAAGTATGTCCACGTTCCTCAACCTGTATATTGGCGCAAAAGCTTCTTTGCTATCCGCCGAGACAGTTATTCCCCAGTTGCTTACAGCCACGGAATCGAATGAGACCACGAGGTTTGCTGAGCCCTCTTTGGCCTGTATCTCGCCCCGCTCCCCATGCGCCGCCTTTACGAGAGCGGATCCCGAACTGCCGGAAAGGGTCGCAAGGACAAACGTGGTCGAACGCGGTTTCTCGGCCGGGACGGCGGCCTGAATCTCGCCATCCGCAAGCTTGCTTAGCACAATCTTTCCGGATGGGCCTAATCCCGACGTATCCGTCAGCTCTCTTTCGAGGTCGGTTGCATGCCTGTCTATCACGAGCACTCCCACGAGTGAACTCGAGCCCTGACGGTAGACAGGTGAAGCGGCGAAAAGGATTATCTGGCCGTTCCTCACCGTGAAATCGTAAGCCGTCCTGCCGAGAGCCGCACGGGCTATCATCTGATCGGAGCCAGAGACATTGAGACCCGATGTCTCGGCGGTCTGGGTGCTCTGGGCGATCACGTCGCTGTTGACCGTTACGAGCACAAGCCGATCAGTCAAAGGGATGGATGGCTTCGTTAGATCGAGTAGACCGCCCAACTGCGCGGCGAGTACCACCTTGTCGGCGGTACCGTCGGCGTACCGCGTCACACCCTGCTGTACCTGCGGCAGCGAGGCCACTTTGTCCGAGAAAGACCCGAGCGTCTCGGCCGAAGCCTGCACGTCGAGCGACGTGCGCGTCACCACACCCTCGAGCGACTTGAACACCTGGTCTCTCAGGCTCGTGCGCGCTATGAAGAACCCGAACAACAGCACTACCGTGCCGGTGACCACGATGGCTACCGCCGTAAGGATCGCGAGTCTTCCCTTAAGGCTTCTGGCGAACCTCATCCAAGAACTCCTGGAAGCTGGTTTTCCCATCCATCGATATCCACCAACCGAGGACGGGACTGGACGTCTGTAATTCTGACATATTTGCGAGTGATAAGCGCGGGTCGAGTGCGGATTGACCGAACGAGAACCCTCACTTTATACTTCGGACATGGTGAGTAACTATGGTTAATACGGGAACTCAGAAGCTGCTGCGCGTGGGGGAGCTCTCGCGACGAACGGGAATCTCGACCTCCGCGATCAACTACTATGTCAGGGAGGGGCTCTTGCCGCCTCCCCTGAAAACCGCGCCGAACATGGCCTACTACGACCCAAGCTACGTCGACATGGTCAACTCGATCAAGGTCCTGCAGCGCGAGAAGGGACTCTCGCTCCAGGAGATCAAGGACCTGCTGGACCGTGGCGAGTTTCGCTGGACGACCGGCCTCCCTCACGAGGATTTCGATGGGGCTACCGGTGCGGTGAGCGGGACCAAGAGGGCTCTCGACCGTCGCAAACACATAATGGGCGTCGCCTCCAAGGTGTTCTCGGAAAAAGGGTACTACGCCACAACGATAGCAGACATAGCTTCCACTGCCGGCATCGCCAAAGGCACTATCTACTGGTATTTCAATAACAAGCGCGCGATCATGATCGCCATCCTGGACGACATCTCCAACGAGATCGCCGAGACGTTCGGCGGAATAATGCAGGCTGCCACAAACGGTCTCGATGCCGTTCTCGACTGTGTCGGGCCGGCTTTGCGCCTCCTCGACAAGCATGGTCCCATCTACCTCATGTATTTCCTCGAGATAGGCTCGACCGACCGCACCATCCAGGAGAAGTACAGGAATATCTACAAGCTGGTCCACGCCGGGACCCGGCTTGCCATCAAGCATGGCATGGACGAAGGTGTGGTCCGGGACGTCAATCCTGACCTTGCCGCATACGCGGTAATGGGGCTGGTCGAAAGGGTCAGCGAGATCGGGGGCAAGGGACTATCCGGAGAGCAGATAACCGTAGAGGACAAGGCGGCCCAGACGCGAGAGATGGTGCTCCACGCTCTGACCTCGAAGTGCACGTCCTCGCGGAAACCCGCAAAAGCCAGGGGGAGGGGCAAGGCGGCCGCACGAGGCTGACCCCGGCCACAGCATATTTCACCTGCTATCACGTGCGCAGGCTCTCGTACGCGTCGGTGAAGAGCCAGGTAGACAAGTAGCGCTCCCCGGTATCAGGTAACACCACCACCACCATCTTGCCGTCGTTCTCAGGCCGCTTCGCCACTTCGACGGCCGCCCACGTCGCGGCTCCGGAAGAGATGCCCGCCAGGATTCCTTCGAGCGTCGCAAGCTTCTTCGTCATGCCTCCGGCCTGCTTATCGGTGACCGTTACGACCTCATCGATGAGCTCCATGCGGAGCACCGCGGCCACGAAACCCGCTCCTATCCCCTGGATCCCATGAGGACCCGGCTCGCCACCCGAGAGCACAGGGGATCCCGCGGGTTCCACGGCCACCGAGTGAATAGCGGGCTTCTTGTCCTTCAGCACTTCAGAGACGCCGGTGATGGTACCGCCGGTGCCGACCCCGCAGACCAGGATATCAACGGCTCCGTCCGTATCGTCCCATATCTCCAGAGCGGTGTGCTCTCTGTGTGCGCGCGGGTTGGAAGGGTTCTTGAACTGCTGTGGTATGAAGCTGCCGGCTACGTCGGCCGCGATCTCCTCCGCCTTTGCGATAGCTCCGCGCATCCCCTGGCTGCCGGGAGTGAGCAGGACCTCCGCACCCATCACTGCCATCAACTGCTGCCGCTCAACGCTCATGGTATCCGGCATCGTCAGGATAAGCTTGTACCCCCGCGCCGCGCAGACCATGGCAAGACCTATGCCTGTGTTTCCGCTCGTCGGCTCAACGACCGTGCCACCCGGTGAGATCCTGCCCGCCTTCTCGGCGTCTTCGATCATAGCCACGGCTATGCGGTCTTTCACATTCGATACCGGGTTGAACGACTCCAGCTTCCCATAGACATCCGCGACACAGCCCTCTGTAACGCGATGCAACTTAACGAGCGGTGTGTTACCGACGGTCCTGGTGATGTCTTCGAACAACTTTGCCATCTCTAACCTCCGCGAAACTGGTGTCTTTCCCCGTGCGCCCCGAGCGATTCCTCAGCTTGAGTTCGACACCCCCGAGGCGGTTCCCCCTGTATCGCGGGCCTGCAACCTTTCGTCGTGCCGACATACTTACGACCCCGCTGGCGGGGTCGCTTATCCCTTCCGGGCCCGGGACCCGGTTATGCTCAGACTCCACTGTGCCTCGTTACCGGACGAGCCGGTGGTACCTGATCCAATACCAGACCAGCCGTATCACGGTACCCACCTCCAAGTTTCAATAGAGCTTCGGACCCATTGCCGATGTTTCCTTTGATTTCAGATAGCGGGTATCCGAACACGTACTTTCGAGGAGTGAATGCGCTGGTGAGATAATAAGCGCAGGCTGTTTCGGCGAAAGCGCACGCCCGCTTAGCTCAATGGCCGTAGAGATACCGGGGAAAGGAGACGTCGTGAGGATTAAGAAGATCGACCACGTAGGCGTCGCGGTGCGAGACAAGGCTTACGCCGAGAGATTCCTGACGGAGATGCTGCAGGCCCGCAAGATTGTCGATGAGTCCTGGGTCTACAGCGGGCAGGAGTTCAACTGGGCGTACTTCCTCCTGGGCGAGCAGGGGATGATAGAGCTCATAAGCTCCCCCGACCCGGACAGCTTCGTGAACCGCTTCATAGAGAAGAACGGCGAGGGTCTGCATCACGTGACGCTCCAGGTGGAAGACCTCCTGGAGGCGGTCGATTACCTCCAGTCAAACGGCGTGAAGGTCGTCGACGTCAACACGGAGGACCCGCACTGGAAAGAAGCTTTCATCAGCCCGAAGGACTCGTTCGGCGTTCTATTCCAGCTTGCGGAGTTCGACGAAGAGCACTGGCTGAAGAACGAGGGGAAGTAATGCCCTGGTCAGAGTGCCATCCCGTAGTCGGCGTGCTTTTTCACGAAGCCGAGCTTCTCATAGAAGCCCTTGGCGCGCTCGTTCTCGATCTCGACGCTTACATCGAGCTCGTCACACCCCATCGTGCGGGCCAGACGTTTTGCTTCGTCTACCAGCGCCGCTCCGACTCCTTTGCCCTGGCAATTACCGCTGACGATAAGCTCGGTGATGGCGGCATAGTTACCACCGTGGTAGAGAGAAGGAAGGATAAGCAGAATAAGAAGGCCGTACTTCTTTGCGCCTTGCTCAGCGAGAAGGAAAGTCCACTCTGGAGAGGCGATCATCTTTCTGAGGGTGCTGTACCACGATACTGGATTGACGTCCCCGCTGACGCCCATTGCCTGGCCCAACTCCCTTATGAGAACCGCCACGTCTTCTTCGTCCGCCAGAGTCGCCTTGCGTATCTCAACCATGAAACCTCCCCAGCAATCAGTTCCAATGCCGGTCAAAAGAATATCACAATGTCTGGTCGTCTTGTATCGGAAGCCGGTACGTGCCTGAACCGCTCGACGAAGCAGGGAAAGTAGCGGATAAACCAGTGCGTAAGTATAATATAGCTGCTTGTCACTTACACAAGGGGCTGTTATGAAAGGAAGAGGCCACAGCGAAGGTACCCGGCAACAGGTGCTCTCCGCGGCAATGAGAAAGTTCGGTGAAAAGAGTTTCCTCGGCGCGACCACTGCCGAGATAGCCGTCGAAGCGAACGTAAGTGAGAAGACGATATTCGATCTCTTCGGCGATAAAAAGACCCTCTATCTTCAGGTCCGCGATTCCATCCACCGCACGATGTTGCGCGACATGTTGCCGAACCTGCCCCTCGGCGGAGGCGCCCCTGCGGTACTGAGGTCGCTGGGCCGGGAGTTCCTGCGGGAGGTCAGCCAGAACCGCGACACAGCCAGGGTGAGCATCCAGGCTATCACCGCCATCGACGATCCGGACATCAAGAAGAGCACCCAGGATTTCTTCCTTCAGATCCACAGTCTCGTAAAGGGGATACTGGTGGATGGCCAGAAAGCGGGGCTGGTGAAGCCGGGTGTTAACATCGATCAGTTCGCATGGACGTTCACCATAGCGCTACATTCGGTAGGTTATGTGACCCTGATGGAGTTCCCGCCCGAGATGGCGGAGGACCGTGCGCTCTTCTTCCTGAACCGCCTGGTCGACCAGATCGAGCCGGAAAAAGTCAGCGTCTAAGTAGGGACACATCCCGGCGGGACGTTCCACGTGTCAGGACCGCTCTCCCATCGCCTTGATGAAGCGGTCGAGTGCGTAGTCCAGGTCGAACCCGCCCTGGGAGTCCCTGTCCAGATCGAGCAGAACCGCGTAGGCGATAAGTGACGCTAACGACAGGAACAACCAGGCGATGTCCTCCGGATTGGCTGCAAGCTTGAGCCGCCCACTTTCGACGTCTTCGTTGAGCTGTGCCGCAATGACCTCTACATTAGCGGCAAACTGCTTGCTCTGATCTCGCCTTATATCGGGATCGACCATGGAGACGGCTTCGGCATGAATCCTTGCAAGGCCTCGATTCTGGCGTATGAAGCTGCTGTATGACGACAATATGTGTCTTGCCATCATCAGGGAGTCAAGATCCGGCTCTTTCGGAATTCGAGCCAGCACGTGTCTCATCAACTTGCGTGTGGCGTGATCCATGGCCGCAATGAAAAGCTCTTTCTTGCCACTGAAGAATTTGTAGAGAGTCTTTGGTGAGACCCTTGCCTTGCTGGCAACCTCCGACATCCTGGTGCCGTAGTAACCTTCTTTGCCGAAAAGCTGCACAGATGTCTTTAAGATCCGTTCGCGTTTCTCATCATCGTTTTCAGGCATGTGCCGTCTCCCGAGATAAGTCCAATGCTGTCTTATTATTAATAGCAGAATATCAGAATTCGAACCATACCGGAGCAGGGGCCATCAAATAACAGAGGAGAAGTCGCTGGCCACTACCAGAAATTGCCAGCGCTATTTGCATTATTTTCTGATAACAGTGGTATCATTTGTCCGTTGTCAGGTCTGGAGCGCTTACCGCCTGTATTATCTTTGATCATGAAAAAAACGAGCCCGAATACCAGGACCGCAAGAGGACTGTTCGCCCTTGCCATGATAGCCACCGTTTCCACGCTTATTGCAGGTGGGTGCGGCGGAGGCCAGAAGGCGCTGTCTCGTAACAATGTCGAGAACCTCCTCAAGAAGGGGATAAAGCCGAACGAGATGGGAATGGTGATGGTGCTTGAGTATCACCGGGTCCTGGACAAGGAAAGCAACTACACCCGCAGCATCGAGAACTTCAAGAAAGACCTGCAGACGCTGTATCAGAAAGGCTACCGATTGGTGACCTTCCACGACCTGATGACCGGCAAGATAAACGTGCCGGCGGGCACCACGCCAATCGTGTTTAGCTTCGACGATTCGACGGAAAGCCAGATCAGATACCTAAAACAAGGTACCGAGACGGTTCTTGACCCCGACTGCGCGCTCGGGATTATGCAGACGTTTCACAGGAAGCACTCCGATTTCGGGTACGCCGCTCTGTTCAATTACCTGCCTACGCTCTTCGAACAGCCAACCTACCAGAAAGCAAAGGTAGATTATCTCTACCAGAACGGGTTTGAGCTGGGTGACCATACGATAACGCACCCCCTGCTCGCGCGCGATACCGACGAGCAGGTTCAAAAAGAAGTAGCCGTTCCCATCAAGGACATGCGCGCAGTCAATCCGAACGTCAAGGTAGATATCCTGTGCCTTCCCAACGGCTCCATACCGAAGAACCAGGCACTCATGTATGACGGTTCCTATGAGGGAATCACGTACCACAACAAATGGGCGCTTCTCGTTGGTTCCAACCCGTTCTACCCGGTATACCATTACAAGAACCCCGGAAGGCTCGTGCCCAGGATCCAGGCGATGGATTACGACGTTCAGGATGGTTCGGGAGCTGATGGCTCCGGTTACTGGTTGCGCTATTTCGACAACCATCCCGAGCAGAGGTTTATTAGCGACGGGGACAGCGCCACGATCTGTGCTCCCGCTTACATGGAGACGCGCCTGCTCGCCAACAACCTTCCCCATGGTGTTACATATGTCGGATACTAGGATCGCTCGAGCGGGAGACCGGACCTTGAACCGGAGCCGATGAATGGCCAAGAAACAGATTTTCTCGGACAGACGAGGTGGAGACGCGTTTCTGGGTAGCCGTCGACCTTCACTCGATTTCGAGGATGTGGAGAGATCCGTCCTGCCGCGGAAACCACCCGGCCGGCACCCGAGGGAGGGATCGTCCCGGCCTCCCCGCGACCGCTCCCGTGGCAGGTCACAGTCGAGGGGCTTCAGCATCTCCGGCATCCACGTCGCGGTCGGGTTTGTGGCGGTAGGCCTTGCAGCGTTTTTCATCTATTACCTCTTCTTCATCATGCCTTCCCCGATTGGTGGGTTGAGCCCCGCCAGGGGCAACTTCGTCAAGACGCCGGTGACCAACATCAAGGCCACCTTCACCCGCGAGGTCACTCCCTCTCAACTGGCTTTGCTCGTCGATGGCAAAGACTCCATCATGAACGCTTCGATAAAGAAGAAGTCGCTTTCCGCGAACGTTCCGCTCCAGGACGGCAAGCACGTTGCAACGGTACGCCTTGACGGTGGAGGACTCACCGGAAAGCGGACTGCGACCTGGTGGTTCGTGGTTGATACCAAGCCACCACAGCTCAACATTACGAGCAAGACGGTTACGGACATAAAAGGGACAGACCAGGTCAAGATCTCTTTCAAGGGGACGACCGACAAGGGGTCTGTCGTCAAGGTGGATAACACCACGTTGCCCGTCGATTCGAAAGGCAATTTCGAAGGCGCCAGCACGGCTTCGCGAGTGCACAGCCTCAAGATATCAGCGACGGATTCCGCGGGTAACGAAGCGGCCTCGTACGTCGTGACGCAAAAGCCCGTTCAGGCCAAGGGGGCGCATGTCTCCGTTTACATTGCCGGCAGTGATACCAGCATGAGGAAAATGATCGGACTGGTGCAGAGGACCGAGCTCAACGCCCTCGAGGTAGACCTGAAGGACGAAGCCGGGCAGATAGGTTTCAATCTAGACTACCCGCTGGCAAAGCAGGTTGGCGCGACAACGGAGTATATCAGCTCCCTGGAAGACCTCGTCGACCTGATGAGGTACGACGACGTCTACGCGATCTGCAGGGTGGTCTGCTTCAAAGACCCGAAGCTGGCCAAAGGCCGGCCGGACCTCGCGGTGCAGGACAAAGCCGGTGGCGTCTGGGGCAAAGGCGTATGGCTCGACCCGTACTCCAAGGAAGTCTGGGACTACGATATCTCGGTGGCGGTGGCGGCGGCCAAGGCTGGCTTCAACGAGATCCAGTTCGACTACGTGAGGTTCCCCTCAGACGGAAACACCAGCACATGCGTGTATCCGCACCAGGATTCACGCAATCAGACAGAGGTGATTGACGGTTACCTCGCATACGCAAGGGAGAAACTGGCTCCGTACAACGTGTTCATCTCGGCGGACCTTTTCGGGCTTACCGCGAGCAACCAGGGCAGCATGGGCATCGGGCAGGACGTAAAAGGCGTGTCACGGCGCATTGATTATATATCTCCCATGGTCTACCCATCTCACTACAACACCGGCGAGTACGGCATCAAATCGCCGGAGAGCAACCCCGGCGAAATCGTGTCGAAGTCGTTGAAAGATTTCAAGAAGGTCATGGCGGGAGCTCCCGCGACGTTGCGTCCGTGGCTTCAGGATTTCTCGCTGAGGGTCAAGTACACGCCCGACATGGTGCGACGGCAGATAGACGCCACGGAAGCCCTGGGCATCAAGCAGTGGCTGCTGTGGGACCCGGATTGCACGTATAGCGAGACCGCGCTCAAGAAGTCCTCCAAATAGCGAGGAGCCGCCGCGGTTTCATATCACGCAACACCGTGTGGTTGAATATCTTCACTTTTCCAAAGGACGTTCTGCCGAACGACTGCTGCCACCTGCTGAATCTCGCCATCTGCTCGGCGGCGGCCTCCGCCTGTTCCCTGTTGAGACCCCCGGGTTCAGCAAGAGTCTGAGCAATCTTCGCTTTGACCTGGTCCCTGTCCGCGGCTAACTCGTTGCCTGGAGAGACCGCCCTCAGGTGTTTGGTCCGTCGACCCGGTTCGCGGAGAAGAAGTGCGATTCATCGCAGGGTTGTCGTTTATCATTGAGGAGGCAAGCCGAACGAATGTAGCCTTCAAAAGAACGGGTATTCTTCGAACGGAGAAGTGATGAAGGACATATTCGACCAAGGGTTCTTCAGCGAAGAAGAGATCGAGCTTGCGCGCCGCGTCCTCGAGGGGAGTCTTGAGCGGCGCGAATTCATCAAGAAAGCCGGGCTATGGGCGGGGGGCCTTCTTCTGGCGGGCTCGCTGGGGGCACTGGCTGGATGCGGAAAGAAAGCCGAGCCGGTCGTCCGGTCCACGGTTCCTTCCAGCGCCGCTGCGACGCAGCCCGTCGCGACGTCCGCGGCCGACCTCGCCGTCGCGACGGGGCCGAGCCCTGCGGAGATAACGCGCAAAGCGATTGACGCGATCGGCGGGATGGAAAGGTTTGTAAAACCGGGATACACCGTGGTTGTAAAGCCGAACGCCTCGTTCATGGACGGGCCCCAGGCGGGGACGAGCACGCATCCTGAAGTTGCCGCGCAAGTGGTCACCATGTGCCGTGAAGCCGGTGCTACGCGTGTGATAGTCATGGACCATACACTCAGGGGAGCGGCGCAGACCTGCCTTGCGAGGAACGGTATAGGTGCCGCGGTCAAGCAGGCCGGCGGAGAGATCCTGGCTTTTGGAGCAGGCGATAGCGGACATGGAGTTGACGCGGCGGTCCCCAAAGGCATCGCGCTCAAACATACGAACATCTATCCCGAGATCCTCAAGGCCAACCTCGTGATAACCGTCCCCAAAGCCAAGCACCACGGCAGCGCGGGGCTTTCCCTGGGCATGAAGAACTTCATCGGCGTCGTGACCGATATGTCAAACATCCACAACGTCGGTCTGCACCAGGGTATCGCCGATCTCAACACCCTTGTCAGGCCGGGGTTGTCGGTGGTCGACGCGACCACGATACTACTCGACAACGGCCCGGGCGGACCCGGGCCCACGCGCGCAGCCAACACCGTCATCGCCAGCCGGGACGTAGTTGCAGCGGATGCGTACGCATGCACGCTTTTCGGCGTCTCCCCTTCCGCGATCGGATATATCAAGTATGCGAACCGCGCAGGCCTTGGCGAGATCGACTACAACAGGTTGAGCATCGCGAGGGTCTGACTTGGAAGAACTTCACGGAAAACGGGGCAGGGCGGGCGTCTCCATAGCGCGTTGGACGGTCAGGATCACCTTCCTGGCCTTATTTGTTGCGCTGGCCTTCAAGGCGGCTTATCCCCCGATCGCCACGCCTCCGTCCAATCTCATGCTTCGTCTCGACCCGTTATCCGGCATCTACTCCCTCATGACGGCGAGAAGCGCCTCGGCGGCGGCATACTTCTGGCCCGCGTGGGTACTGCTGGGGCTCACCATGCTTTCGAGCAGGTTCTTCTGCGGCTGGATCTGCCCACTCGGCACCTGCTTCGACGTCGTCGACGCGGCCAAGCCCCGGAAGTTGAGGTATTACGAACCCAAAGGCCGGGAGATGAAAGGGCTCCTCGCCAGTGAAAAAGCCGGGCTCGTTCGCAGGCACGTACGGCTGAAATACCTCATCCTCGCGGGCGTGTTCGGGCTCGGCCTGGCCGGGGTAAACCTCCTGTATTTCGCCAGTCCGCTTGTCGTCATGAACCGCAGCGTATATTACGTACTGCTCCCCCAGATCCCATTCCTGCTTCTCGCGCTACTCTTGCTTGCGCTCGCTTACAGGCCCAGGTTCTGGTGCGAGTCGCTCTGCCCCATGGGCGCGCTGATGAGTCTGGTCTCAATGGTAAGCAAGCGGCTGCCTGCCCTGATCAGCCCCGTCTCGGTTGTGAAAGATACGGGCGCTTGCATCGATTGCGAAGCCTGCTACAAGTCATGTGACTTCGAGGTGGTTGAACCGTTCCTGAAGAGAGACAATGGCAAGCTGCGCTCTGCCGACTGCACGGCCTGTGGAGACTGCGTGGCGGCATGTCCCTCGACCGGAGCCCTTGAGCTCCAGAGCTTCCGTCTTCCGGTCTATGCATCCACAGGCAGAGCAGGCCCACGTGCCAGATCGACAACCTCTTTGGGGATTGAACCTCAGGGTGCGGATGGCGTTAGCAGTGTCGAATCTATCGTGCATGCGAATCCAGATCCGGGCCTGAGAGACCCGGCTCGAGAAGGTGGTGACCACGCTCAGGAATGCTTTCTCTCCCCTCGAGCTGCGGGAAGGCTTACTGTGGACAGGCGGGAGTTCATCGGTTCGTTGAGCCTGGGGGCGGTCTTGCTCGCGGGCTATGGGGTAGGCCTTCGCCAGGTGTCGGGTCCCGTGTTGCGGATGCCCGGCGCGCAGGACCAGTCGAAGTTCCTGGCTGCGTGCAGCAGGTGCGAGGAGTGCGTTCGGACGTGCCCGGCCGGCTGTATCAAGCCGATGGGCCTGGAGGATGGCCTGGGCAAGCTATGGACACCCCGGTTCTACCCTCGCACCGCGGGTTGCATATTCGACCAGTGCGATCAGGCGTGTGCGCGCGTCTGCCCGATGAAAGCCATCGAACGGCAGCAAACGCGCGAGGTCAGGATCGGCCTCGCGCACGTGAACAGGCAGAGTTGCCTGGGCTACAGGGGCAGGCCATGCCTCGTCTGCAAGGAGCGCTGCCGCTTTAATGCGATAGACGCGAATGGTTTGCGGCCGGTCGTTGTCGCACACAAGTGTACGGGTTGCGGCGCCTGCGAGCAGACCTGCCCGACGAAGCCTGCGAGCATCCGCGTTTTCGAGCTCGGTCAATCCGCCAGATGGCCTTCGGGTGGTAGTGTCGGAGAAAGGCGCCGCGGCCAGGGGCAGACCTGACCCGGACTACCTGGCCTGGAAGTACGCTTCTATACCCTGCACCAGTTCGACAGCAAGCCGCTGCCTGCCTGCGGGATTGAGAGCGACCGACGCGGGGTTTTCGATGCAGACCACCGGTACGCGTGAGAGCAAGCTGCCGACAAGACAGGTCGGGTGGCCGGGCGGCGTACTGTTGCCCTGGCTCGTACCCCCGGTATCGTCTTTCACCGTGAGTCCAAGCGCGGGCGCGAGATAGGTCGCGAGCTCGTTGCTACCCGCCGCAACGGTCGGGTCTACAACCGTTATCCGCCCCGGGTCGGACGTCGGGCACCTTGCCGCATTTGCCGGTGGGCGCATGACCCCGGTGAAGCCCGTATCGTCGAAATGCAACCGCACCATGATGTCACACGTGTTGCCGATGTCCGCCCGGGTTCGGAGCGAAGCGTAATCCGTCGCACTGCCCTTTGTGAGCCTGACCTCGAACCCCGCTTCTTCCAGGAGAGCTTTCGCCCTGCATGCGAGGTCCCAGTTGGACCCGAGCTCCCCGCTCGCGCCGGTGTTGTCACCGACGTTGAGCCCGGTCGCAGGGTCGATCTCGCTCCCCGTATGCCCGGAATGACCGGGATCGAGACACACCGTCCGGTCCGCGGGCATCCTGAAGTACATCGGTCTTTCCGCGACAACGGGCAGCGTGCTCTTTATGAACGTGGAGACGTCCTGGTTGGCGCCGACGTCCGCGGAGATATCTATCGTGTAGCGGCTCCTCGCGGCGACGGT
>Ga0182021_10003551_pt1 | contig 18329 bp, 19 predicted proteins | sample 612E3MmetaG_FD_120493 | JGI IMG/M metagenome (GOLD analysis project Ga0182021, IMG submission 120493) | Permafrost microbial communities from Stordalen Mire, Sweden - 612E3M metaG (Illumina Assembly) | ecosystem: Environmental > Terrestrial > Soil > Wetlands > Permafrost | place: Sweden... | reverse complement strand
CGTCTACCATGGCACGGCCTTTTCGCCTCCCGGCGAGCCCTGGCCTGGCTTTCATTTCTATGCCGCGGCGGAATTCGACCCGTCCAACCCGTTCTGGTCCGATTTTGGCGCCCTCAACGCCTATGTCGCCCGCATCCAATCGTTCCTGCAGGCAACCAAGCCGGCCAACGACGTGCTCCTGTACTATCCGATCCACGACCGCTGGGCGGAGCGCGGCGACGGCACGATGCCGCACTTCAGCGGCCCGCAGGGCACGACCGCGCAGGCGGCCGGACAGCTGCTGCTCGACCGGGGCTACTCGTTTGACTTTGTCTCCGACCATCTGTTGGCGGACGTGAAATGCGCCGACAGTGTCCTCACCGCCGGCGGCAATCGCTACCAGGCCATCCTGGTGCCCGCCACGAGGCTGATGCCGCTGCCCACGCTGGAGAAGCTTGTGGCGCTCGCCAGGGCGGGAGGGACCATTCTCATCCAAAAGAACCCGCCGGCCGACGTCCCCGGATTTGGCGAACTCGAGGCGCGCCGAGTCCGTTTCCAGAGGCTCTTGGCGGTGATCGGTTCGCCCGCGGCCGACGCGGGCGGGGTCGCCACGGCGCAGGTTGGGAAGGGCCGTGTTCTCATCGCCGACGATCCTGAGAGACTGCTGGCGCGCGCCGGGGTGGGGCGCATGTCAGTTGTGGACCAGGGTCTCGCCTTCGAGCGTCGGGCCCATGAAGGTGGCGATGTTCTTTTCCTGCTCAATCGCGGTCGGGCCCCCTTCGCGGGTTGGGTGCGACTGTCGGCGGGCACGAAGTCGGCGGCCATTTTCGACCCGATGACTTCAGATCGCGGCGTGGCCGCCGTGCGGACTGCGCCGGATGGTGCGACCGAGGCCTGGATCCAGCTGGCCCAGGACGATTCATGTCTGGTCAAAACGTTCACCGCGGCGATCGAGGGTCCGGCCTTTGCGTACTGGAAGGAGCGGGGCGAGGCTCATCCGCTGGGCGGCCCGTGGCAGGTGAGGTTTGTTGCCGGTGGACCCGAACTGCCGGCTGCGGCGGAGGTCAAGGAACTGAAGTCGTGGACCGATTTCGGGGGGGAGGCCGTCAAGGCCATTTCCGGAACGGCGGTGTACATGATCCAGTTCGCCCATCCCGCGGGAGCGGCCGCTGCGTGGCGGCTTGATCTCGGACGGGTCGCGGAGAGCGCGCGCGTCACGTTGAACGGTCAGGAGATCGGCGCCCTCATCAAGGCGCCGTTCCAGCTCGTGATCCCGGCGGACCAGTTGAGGGAGCAGAATACGCTGGAGATTGCCGTCTCGAATCTCGGGGCCAATCGGATCGCCGACCTGGACCGTCGCGGCGTGAAGTGGAAACGATTTTACAACGCGAACTATCCGGCGCATCTGCGGGAGAGCCGCGGTGCCGACGGCATGTTCAGTGCGGCCCGGTGGACGCCGCGCCCGTCGGGACTGATCGGTCCCGTGACGCTGACGCCGCTTGCAATCCTGACGCCTGGAGCAAAGGAATAGGCGATGCCGCTCACCTCAGTCATCGCCGTTGCCGCCACCGTGTGGTTCGGCCCGGCGCAGGTCGCCTTTGACGCCACGATCCCCGGCAATCCTTACGACTGCCGGGCGAATGATGTGCGGGTCGTCTTTTCGGCGCCGGATGGCCATCGGGAGGAGCGGCTGGCGTTTTTCGACGAGGGTCGGTGGAAGGCGTGGCTGACGACCACGCACCCCGGAAATTATCGCGCGACGCTCATGCGCAACGGGGAACCGGTTGCCACACCGGCCGCGGAGGTCGGGGTGCCGGAGAGTTCCCGGCTGGCCGAGGGATTTGTGCACGCGAACGGAACGCGGTTTGTGACCGATTCCGGCCAACCGTATTTCCCGCTGGGTCATGACCTCTGTTGGCGCTATCCGGACATTCCTCCGCTGACCGACCTGCTGCATCGCATGGGTGCCGCCGGCATGAACTGGACGCGCATCTGGGCGTGTGCCTGGGATGGGAAGAATCCGGTTTTGATCCGGCACAACGCCTACGCTGCCCAGGAGAAGGGGACTTGGCGGGAGGCGGCGCCGCTCGGGGAGTTCCTGCCGGCGGCGCTCCGCCAGTGGGACGAGCTGGTCGGCGCGGCAGAGGCGTCGGGCGTGCGCTTTCAGTTCGTGCTGTTTCACCACGGGTTGTTCAGCACCAAAGCCGACGCCAATTGGAACGAGCATCCGTGGAGCCGGGCCAACGGAGGCTTCCTCGACAAGCCCCAGGATTTCTTCACCAACGAAACGGCCCGTGAGTACTCCCGCCGGTGGCTGCGCTATGCGATCGCCCGCTGGGGGCACTCCCCGGCGGTGCTCGCCTGGGAGCTGTTCAACGAGGTGGAGTGGACCGACGCGATCCAGAAGGATCAGAACTGGCCGGCGGTCGATGCCTGGCACAACGAGATGGCGGCCTTCGTCCGCTCCCTCGATCCGTATCACCACATGGTGATGACCAGTTCCGCGATGCAGCACCCGGAGCTTTATGCGACGATGGACTACTATCAGCCGCATGCCTACCCGCGCGAGGTCTTCACGGCGATTGCGGGGAACAAGCCGCTCCCGGGAAAGCCCTGGTTTTACGGCGAATTCGGCCGCGGCACCGTTGAGATCAACCCAAACGAGCGCCTGGTGGTGCGCGATGGCCTTTGGGCCGGAATGCTGGCGGGTCACGCCGGTGCGGCCGGCTACTGGTTTTGGGAGCGGGTGGTGAAACAGGATCTCTACAGCGAGTTCTCCCATGCGGCGAGGGTTTTGAAGATTTCCCAGCTGCCGGCCCATCCGCAAGCGCGCCCCGTGGCGGTGGAGATCTCCGGGGCAAGATCGGCTCCGCTGCTGGTGGCGCCGGCTGGCAGGCGGGGCGCGTCGGCGCGTTCGCATTTCAATCTTCCCGGTGACGCCACGCCCGCATGCCTGACGGAGCTTGCGTCGATGATCGGGCCCTCGCAGGTCGGCGAGCCGGCCCCGCATCCAACCGAGTTTGCATTCACCGCGCCGGCTGACGGTCAGGCGAGCATCGTCTGGGCGGGCATTGCCGGGGCGGGCGCCGGCGTTCGTGTGTTGCTCGATGGGCAGGAGGCGTTTCGCCAGGTCTGGCCGGCGCTGCCGGATCTCAAGTCCTCGGACGTGTGGAGCCGCCAACCCGCCCCGCCGCCCGCCGTGATTCCGTACCGCGCGGGTTCGCACACGATCACGATCGAAGGTCTCGGGCCGGCGTGGGCGCAGCTAGACCATTTGAGCATCGCCGACCTTGGATGCACCCTCCGGGCAAACGCCATCGGGGAAGCCGGTTTCGCCCTCTTGCGGGTGCAGGCGGACGAAGGCGCCGTGCCCGCAACCGTGGATCTGCGCATCGCGGGATTGGCGGACGGTCCGTGCAGGGTGAACGTGATGGACCTGGAGACGGGAAAGGAGCGCGAGCAGGCCACCGCGATCACTGGGGGCGTGCTCCGCGGCATCGCATTCTCCGCACGCGACACCGCGATCGTGGTCACCCGGTAACGGGACGGCGGCGTTGTCGCCGACCTCGCTGAGGCCGGACCGGGGTCGGCCGCCGAGGCTGGCGCACTCGTCGCGACTGCAGCGACAATTGGCTGTCGTCGGCCAGAAGGTGTTTTCCCGTGCTTCCTCCTGGAAAATGACTGGGTTGGGTCCGACGCCCAGGGAATCACCCTGGCGCGCCCACCTGCACCACCAGCGTCTCGCCGTCCAGCGTAACGTGGTCACCGGGCGTGAGCTTCTTGCGCTTCCGGGTTTCGAGGGTCCCGTTGACCAGCACGTGACCGTCGGCGATGCGTTGCTTGGCTTCACCTCCGCTGCCCGCCAGCCCGCCGAATTTCAGGAACTGGCAGAGTTCAATGGGCGTTTCCCGGACGAACACGACGCGAGCGGAGGACGGACTCAGTTTATCCATGGCGGGCATTCTGGGCGCTCGTGGCATCGTGTCCACCCGAAGTCGGCATGGAGGCAGCGATCTTCGTTCGGGCATGGTCATGAATGACGGATGCCATTGACGGCCGCTGATTGTTAGCCGACGTTGCCTAAATCCGCCGAATGGTTGGTCGATAGACCAAGGGGAGATGCTCCCGGCTTTCTCCACGGTCATCTCTGGGCCGGCACTTTAACACTCGACTTCACCATGAATCCCCTCGTCACAACCGCACAGGCGGGCGCAACTGGTCACCCTGAAGCGGGTGACCAGCGGATCGGCTTGGAAGATTTTCAGGAAAGCGGGCTCTACCTCCTTTTTCCGGGAGGAAAGCGGATCGTCCTCACCCGTGAGAAGATCGAATCGTTCACCCGCACCTTCGAGGCGAATCTGGACCAGATTCCGGACAAGATCAGGAGCGCCGTGGCGTTTCAGGCGTGTCCGGTTTGTCCGGAAAAGGAGCGGGCAAGATTCTGCCACGCCCTGCCGGCGGCGCTGGCATTTCTTGAGGCGTTGGAGGGCTACAAATCCCACAGCAAGGTCGGCGCCGCGTACCGGGGTCAGCAGGCCGGGCTGGTCTGGGTGCCTGAGACGACCATGCAAGAAGCGCTGCAGTTCGTGGCCATCCTAAGCCTCATGTACTACTGCGAGGTCGGGAAGAAGTCCTGGAAATTCTTCCTGGGAACTCATCCGCTCCTGAGCCCGCATGAGATGATCGCAAGGATCTACCTCAACGTCTATTGGGACTGTCGGGGCGATCAGGAGAAGGTTGGGCGGGTCCTCCAATCGTTCGCGGACGAGATTACCTGCACCTGCCGCTGCCAGGTGAAGCGACTCGGTCTCATCTGCAAGAATGACGTTTTGATGAGCGCATTTGTGAATATCCAGGCGCAGATCGAGTATCTGGCGATGAAAGGAGAAGCGGTACTCGAGCAGTCGTTCGAGGAGTATCTCGAGGGCCGCTAGCCCGGATGTGCCCCAACGCAGCCCAGGCGCGACCAATCGGGGCGCTGGCCAGCCTCCGCAACGTGCCCGGGGCAAGATTCCCTCCGACCGAACCCCGAAAAAGGGGCGACCGCGATTTGTTGAGGGGCCCTTGGACAATCCTTGATCGAGCGGGGCTCCCTGCTATTATGGGCACATGGAATCTACCCCGTCCTGGTTGCGATGGATCGCGGCTGTCGGCATGCTCATTGGCATTGCCATGGCGGTTCGAGCGGAAGATGGCGCCCCGGTCAGACTGACGGAAGCGGATTACCCGGACTTCGCCAAGCTCCGGTTGGCCAAGGCGGTGGTCGAGGAGAGGAGCATGTTTGCCCATGGCAACAAGGCGAAGCAGGCGGCGATCGAAGCCAAGTTCACCAAGGTGCTGGCCGAGACCGGGTGGACCCAAGAGCGCTTTGGGGCGGTTGATGACGCGGTCGGTTCGATCCTTTCCGTTCTGGGCGATCCAGAGCAAGAGATGGATCCCGAGCTGGACAAGACGACCATTGCGACCGTCAAGGCGCACCGCAAAGAGCTCGCAGATTACAACGGGCTGCAGCAGCGCGCGCGACAGCAGCTCCAGGAAGAGCAGGTTCTTGAACGGCGCGGTCGGGCGCCCACGGCGGCGGAAATCGCCGGGAAATGGGTGCTGAATATCGATCGCAGCGTAGCCTCGATTACCGGGGGTCTGCCGAGCGAAGTCACGAAGGAGGCCCGCGATGCCTTCACCAAGGCGATTACCGGGGCGACCTACACATTCGGGCCCGGAGATACGATGGTGGCTGTCAACCAACGGCCGGGCCTGCCGCCGGAAACGACCCAGGGCACCTACCGGCTCGAGGGCAGCACACTGTTCATCAAGGGGAAAATGGGCACGCGCGACCGAGAGGAAAAGGTGGATGTCGGCATCATGGACGGGCGTCTGCAAATCGGAATGATGGGGGCCTACAGCGTGTTTGAACGGCAGTAGGCTGAACCGCCCACGACGCCGCTTCGCCATGCGAACCCCCGCGAAAAAGAGAAAGATAAAATCCCGCGCCTCGGCCTCCGGCAAGTCTGGTCAGCGCCGCAAGCCAGTCCGCGCTCCGACGAAAACCCGGGCGAAGGGAAAACGGCCGGTTGCCGCGGAAGCGCCACTCTCTCCCGGCGTGCGAGTCTTGCTGGTGGGGAACGATCGGAACCGATTGCTGGCGACCGCCGCGGAGATGGCCGGGAAGCTGAGCCGCAGACTGCTCCCCGTCGACCTGGCCGCCATCGTCAGCAAATACGTCGGCGAGACGGAGAAAAACCTCGATCGGATTTTTGTGCGCGCAGCGGCGACCGACGCCGTGCTCTTCTTTGACGAAGCGGACGCGCTGTTCGGCAAGCGAAGCGAGGTGAAGGACAGCCACGACCGATACCTGAACATCGAGGTGGATTACCTCATGCAGCGGATCGAGGCGTTCGGCGGCTTGGTGATCCTGGGGACTCATTGCAGCGGGGATTTGGATCCGGCGTTTCTGCGACGGCTCCATTTTACGATCCCATTGCCGACTGCGACGACCGGCGAACCCCCACCGCCAAAGACGATGGAGGGCCGGTAATCCTGTCGCGGTCGGAGCCGTGACCCGCCGGGCCGATCCGGGAAACCGCGCGCCGTCGCTTTACAGCTCTGACGCCACACGCTATGGTGCCGTCACTGAGATGGCCCGCACCGCAAGAATCAACCGGTCGGAGGAAACTCCTCGTCCGGAGCCCGCTCCGGAGGTCATGGTGGATTTTATCTTCGACGGGGGCCTGCTGCATATCGCGGTGGCCAACATCAGTGCCCTGCCGGCCTACCAGGTGGTCGTAAAATTCGACCGGCCGTTCCACGGTCTGGGCGGCGGGCGGGAGATGTCCTCGCTGCGGATGTTCCGGCGGATCGATTTTCTGGCTCCGCAAAAACGCATCGAGACTTTGCTGGATACCAGCACGGCCTATTTCGCCCGGCGCGAGCCGACCCGGCTCCGGGCCTTGATCACCTACCGCGATGCGGCGGGGCGGGCTCACGAGCGGAAGATCCAGCACGATTTGAGCATCTACCAGGATCTGGCCTATCTGGCGCGACCGTCGGATCCACCCAGCCCAAACTACCCGCCCGCCTCGACTTTGGGGGAAATCCACATACCCGTGATTGCAGGAGCTCCCCATGGCAGTACTGAGAGAAAGACCATATCCCGACTTCAATTTCCTGGTTGATCTCGGCGCCGGAAACACCGAAGGGCTTCTGGCCGGATTCGAGGAGGTCATCCTGCCGGAGGCCTGGTTTGATGTCTTCGAGTATCGCAATGGCAACGAGAAGGATAACGAGGTCCGAAAACTGACCGGCCTGAGCCACTGCGGAAACCTGGTGCTCAAACGCGGGGTCATTGGCTCACTCGACTTGTACCAGTGGTTCAACGACGTCCGGAACGGGAATCAGGGCGCGCTGCGCTCCGTGACCGTGCAATTGATGACCGAGGACCGCTCGGCCGTCGTCCAGACCTGGAAATTCCAGCGGGCGCGGCCGGTGCGATTGAAGTGGGGGCCGCTGCACGGCCGGGGGCGGGAGCCGCTGGTGGAGTACCTCGAGCTTGCTGTGGAACGGCTGGAGATGGAGTGAGCCATGCGCCGGTTTGGGCGGCGATCAAAAGCGCCCTGCGCGATTCTCCCCGTTGAAGGTGGCGCCGCTGGCCGATGACCGGGCACAAGCCAATCCATCCGCGGGTAGTTGTGTCGGACATTTCCTCCGGGCCACCGCTAATCATCGGCGTTCCCACCGAAATCACGGCCTTTGTCGGCGAGGCGGCCCGCAGCCCTGGCAACCAGGCCGTGCAGATCCAGGGTTTTATCGACTTCGAGCGGGCTTTCGAAGGCTTGGCGCCGACGCTGGAACTCGGTTACGCGGTGCAGCAGTTTTTTCTCAACGGAGGGATGGAAGCATGGGTGGTGGGCGTCGCCCCTGGCGCCGTCGGCGCGCAATGGATGGTGGGCTTGCAGGCGCTGGAGGCGGTCGACCTGTTCAATTTGCTCGTGCTGCCGGGCGTGGCGGATGCCGCGGTGCTGGCCGCCGCGGTTGAGGTCTGCCGGCGGCGGCGGGCGTTTCTGATCGTCGATCCACCGGCGGCCGCAACCACCCCGGCATTGATGGTGCAAGCGGTGCAAAGTGGCCTGCTGCCCAAGACCAGCCAGGCGGCGACTTTCTTTCCGTGGATCAAGATCGCCGATCCGCTCGGGGTCACCAAGGTGCGCCTTTCCTCGCCGGGCGGGACCATCGCCGGCCTGATGGCGCGGATCGACTCGACCCGGGGTGTCTGGAAAGCGCCCGCCGGCCTGGAGGCCGAAATGAAGGGCGTGCTGGATCTGGCCTACGCGCCGACGAACGCTGATGGCGGTCTGCTCAGTCCAATCGGAGTGAATATCCTGCGGAGCTTTCCCGGGACTGCCGGGCCGGTGGTCTGGGGCGCGCGGACACTCGAGGGCGGCAGCGATCCGGAGTGGAGGTACATTCCGGTCCGGCGCCTTGGGTTGTTCCTTGAAGAGAGCCTCTACCGTGGCCTCGGCTGGATCGTCTTTGAACCCAATGGCGCGGCGCTCTGGGAGCAGATCCGCTCCAGCGTGGAAGCCTTCCTCTTCGATCTCTGGAAACGCGGCGCGTTCCTGGGGGCCAAGCCGTCCGAAGCCTTCCTCGTCAAATGCGACGCGACGACGACAACGCAAAATGACGTCGCTGATGGCGTCGTGAACGTCGTGGTCGGATTCGCGGCGATCAAACCGGCGGAGTTCATCCTCCTCCGGATTCAGCAAAAGGCGGGGCCGCCGGCGCCGTGACGATTTTGCGCCTTCAAGGGTGAATCCGGGCCGTCGAGTGGCGCCAGTCTCAGACTGGCGCTACCCTTGGCTTCTGCACGGCGGTGCCCAACTCCCGGGCCGCAAGGAGCGCCGGCTCACTTCGCTTCGTCGATGATCTTGATCATCGTTGCCTCGACTTCCTCGGCGATGGCCTTGAGCTCGGGACCGCCGGCGAGCATCCGGAGCGTGGCGGCGGGGCGGATCATTCCGATCATCACCCGGCCGCCTTCCTCGTAGACCGAGATCCGGCAGGGCAACGCCACGTTCAGCGAGAAATCGTGGCCGAGCACGCGGTTGGCCTGGGCCGGGTTGCAGACCTCCAGGATGATGCACTCCTTGGTTTGCGGAAAACCCTTGGAAGTCAGGATCTCCCTGAGGTTGTAAACATGGAGCGTGCCGAAGCCGTGGAGCTTCGCGATTGCCTGCAGATCGATGGCCGCCTGGCTGGCGCTTTTTGTGGTGCTGATGTCGTAGCGCATATGGGGGAGGGGACCCCGAAATGATATCGAGCGGTGTCCCGAACTGCAAACCGCGCCAGGGCGGGCGGAACCAATGCCAAAGCGCTCCGCCGGAGGCACCGGAGGAAGCGGAGGGATTCAACGAAGGAAGAGAGAAATCATGCGACCCCATGACACCGCCGGAAATCCCCGTGAAGATCACCCGCCAGGTGTCGATCGGGTAGTCCCGTTCCACCGCATTGAGCTCGGCTTCGATCTGCTTCAACGACGGCCCAAGCTTTCGCCCATTGCGAAACTCCTTCGAGGCGGCGACGAGCCGGTGATGTTTGTCCGCGGCGGCCTCCCGCGCGGAGACTCTCCTCGTCGCCGTTATCGTCGTGCGCTCCTTTCGCCGCATCCCCACTCAATTCCGGGTTCTTCCAACAAAAGTCGTGTGCCGGCTGCGCCCGCCGAAGCCTCGGCAAAGGCGGGCTACCGCGGCACACAGCTCTCCGGGTTCGGTCCTCTTTTCATTGGCTCAGAGCAGCCCGGATCATCCGAAGCTTCCGCTCGGTACCCGCGCGGGCGAGGGCGAGAATGTTGAAGAGCAGTAACGGGGTGACCAGCGCTCCCAAAACCGACTCCTTTCCTCTCATCGCTGAGTGCGTGCTTCCAGCCGCAACGAGGACACACGCGACCATCAGCCAAAAACAGACGGTCTTCGTGCGGCCCAAAACGCTCATGGAGCGTTGCGCATTCAGTACCTCATTTTGGGAGTTCATTTCAGGTAATCTTCCCTTGCCGAACGTCTAAAGTTGACTCGCGAGCGACACTGGCACCCGAGGCTGCGACGCAGCCGGAGTGCCAACTGAGGCTGTCGAGTCCGACAACTGGTGTGTGCCCGACATGCGAGTGACCTAAGAGCTGAAAGTCCTCGATGCAAGAATCCAGAATCAAGGCATTCGGCGAAAGCAACCGCGCGGCAGGGAGGCCGATGGGGCCCCTTCCGGGCAGGCGGGCTCCGAGATGTCAACTATTAGTTGACATAGGCCACGTGGGTCGCCGGGTGAGAACAAGGCGGTCGGCCAAGCGCGCGCTGAGGGAAGATCCGCCGGCCTCGGCCGGCACGTGATGGAGACCTGAATCGCCCGGTACGGACCCGTACGCCGGGTGGTGTGGGTGTCGGTGGCTAATCACCACCGGCGGCGCGATTCGGCCCGTGGCGCCATTTGCTTCCCTCCATTTTGACCGCGACCCCTCCTGCCATCGACGCGAATTAATCTGTTCGTTCGCCGGAGCGTTTTCTTGGTGTCTTGAGTTCGGCGAGTTGCTGCTTCGCCCAGCTCTGCCCGGGATCGATCTCGAGGGCCTTCTTAAGGTGCTCGATGGCGACGTCGGAGTTTCCTCGTTGTTTGAAGACGAAGCCCAAACCGGCGTGCATCTGTGGATTGCGGGGGTATTGCGCGACAGCGAATTCGAAAGTCTTCTGCGCGTCGTCGAGTTGCTGGCGGTTAGCGAGAGCCATACCGGCGTCGAAGAGAAGCGCTTCCGGCACCTCGATGGAGAAGCCGTATCGACTGCTGAGCGTCGCGAAATGCTCCTGCAGCGACCGAAGGGTCATCCGCTCAATTCGTGGATTGTAGTCGGGAAAAAGCGCCCGCAAGCCGAGGGGGAAATCCATCTCAGGGACATGTCCCTCGTTGTGTCTGGTCTCCAATTGCCAACGCAGCCAGCTTGGTCCGCATTTCGCCAGTAGATCCGCGAACTTCGGCATCTCGCGTGTGACCCCTCCGATATCATCGTCGCTCCAGATAAGAAAGAGAAAGCGGCTTGGCCGGCTGAAATCAGCGAATGCCAGCCGCGCTTTTTCGGAGAGGAGGTTCGGACACCAGCCGAGCATGGGACTACTGGCGAAATAGGCCTGAAAAGGCAGTTTGCCTGAAAGCAGGGCGTAAACTGCGAACACGCCGCTGTTCGATCCTCCGTAAAGGATACTGTATCCGTTGGTCCGGAACGTCCGATCTACGAACGGAATAATCTCCTCCTTGAGCGCTGCAATGTGCCGGTCGGCGCTGGCCGTGCCGGCGGCATTCTCCTGCGGAACCTGTGCGAAGTTGCCGTGCGGCAGATCGACGCCAATCAAGACGATTGCCGGAATCTGCCCCTGAGCCGTCATGTAATCCAGCGCGGCGGCGGCGAGAGCGAATTTTGCGCGGTATTCCGATCCGAGGAAGACGATGATCGGGTATCGTTTCTGCCCGGACGAGTACTCGGCAGGCAAATGCACGACAAGGTCCACTTTCTCTCCGAGCACGCTTGAGATAACGGAGTGCCTGCGCCCGATGCCAATGACCGGGGATTCAGCATCGGTCGAAACTTGGCCGACGAGCGGCAGCGCAAGGCTTGCCGCCCAAAACAGGGCTGCCATCAGGCCGGCACCGCGGGAAGGTGGTTTCATCGGGTTCAATCCGTGAGGACTCGATATTGCCCTCATGGGCCAACGCTACCGGGCTGCCATGAAGCTGTCGTGCGCGCCGGCCGAATCGGCAGCGGCGGCTTGTCGGTCACCCTCATCTTCGTTCCTTCGCCACGATCGCTCTTGCTAGCAGCGAGAAAAGGAAAAGCACCGCGGCCGCGTACCACGCACCGATACTGAACCGGCTTCCGCACGTCAGGGCGACAAAAACCCCACCGCCTGCAAGCAAGGCGGCGAGCCCCGCGTAGATTCGCATGCCATATAGAAAAACGAAAGGAATGTAGTGGGCACCGAGCAAGATCATCATCGCGGGATAGAACAAAGAGACGCTGTATCGGGTCACGGGGAAAAGTAACAACATGGAAGTCGGGAGGACAAAGGCGATCTGCATGCCGAGTGCGCTCAGCTCGTTCTCCCTGCTGATCGGAGGAGCTCGATTGACTCGGGTGAGTAGCTCCGTGAACGGGAAAATCAGGAAACCACCGAGGACCAGCGTCGTAATCGCGATGGTGGGTGAGGCGAAAGCAGCCAGGGACGCAGAGATTGCCCATAGCACGGACGAGACAAGCTGTCCGTAGAATCCGCCGGAAAAATGGAACCGAATCTCCTTCTGAGCTTCAGCGATGTTCACGAGATTTCATTCCGGCCCACGCTCAACGAACTGCCGCGCCGGGCGGCGTCTGCAGCGGCGGCTGTTGGTCAGCTCCAAATAGTCGTTTCACCGATCCGCGCATCAAAACGATGATAGTAAAAACTCCCAGCACTGTACCAAAGGGCATAAAGGCGCACACCACGCCCGCCATGACAATGCAGAATAGATAATGCTTTCGCTTCCCGAGGAAACGCCCCGACATGAAGACGAGGCCAGCAAAGACCCAACCGAAAATTATCAATGCCGCGGCGAAAATCACAAAAAACCAACCGATGAACGCCGGTGGCGGCTCTCCTTTCCCTTGGAACTTATCCGCCGCGAAGATAAAAATGAGCCCGAAAATGAGATGGAATATCGGAAACAAGGCGAAGAGCCCGGCGAGACCTGCCACAACATAGTGGAATATCGCGAGCAACCTGAGTTGTTCTTCATCCTGCGTCATGGTCTAATCTGGCTGTCTTGATGCCACTGACTATCGGCATATCAAATTCGGTAATCCGCTAGAAGGTAAAAGCTCGACGAAAATCAGGCCTGAAGATCGCTAGAGCAGGGGCGCTATCGGGGATCTTCCGAGAGGTCGGTCCGGGGTCGGCGACCCCGGCTACAAATGTACCTCGGTCGCCGGCAATATGGATCGGATGGGCAGAATGCCCGGCTATGGCAGCTCCTTGAGGCGGATATGCCGATATTCCATCTGCCCGCGGTCGCCCTCCAGACCAATCGGACCGGTCGCGGGCACCGGCAGCGCCTCCTCCAGCACTTCGCCGTTGCAGGTGCAGCGCGCCACGTTGCCGGTCACCGTGACCTCGATCTCGTTCCAGTCCTGCGGCCGGTATTTCGCCAGCTTGGTGTACGGACCGGCGACCAGGTAGTCGCGACACTGAAGCTGCGGTTCGCGGATGAAGATGCCGCTGTCGGCGTTCGGAGTGGCGCGGAACTCCAGCTTCAGAATGAAATTCCGGGGAAACTCGCGGGTGGTTGAAAGCTGCTGGATCTTCCGTCCCTCTGGTGGCGTGGTCACGATGAGCCGGCCGGCTTTCGCGACATAGCGGCCGTCAGCGCTCGCGGTCTGGCCGTCGAAGCTGACCGCCTGCGTCACGACCGGCCAGGCGGCGGCATTCGGGTCGCTGGACTGCCAGCGTTTCGCGGATTGGATGTCGGCTTCGGAGGTGGGCCGAAAACCCCATCCGGTGAGGTCGTGTCCGTTGAACAGGCTGGTGAAGCCCGGCTCCGGACTGAAGCCATCCGGCTCAGTTTCCAGAAAGCTGAGCGTGGCGAGGACGGGACGCAGCGCGGCCGACCATTTGGCGTAGCCGGCCTGATTCAGATGCAGCAGGTCGGGAAACAACTCCGCGGGTGCATCGCCCTGGGCGTTCGCGAACAGCGACCAGGTGTCCAGCAGCGTGACCTGCGGGTCGCCCTTGACGGCGGCGGCATAGAGCGAATTAAGCGCTTTGATGCGGTCGGCGGGACGCTTCTTGACGGCGGAGCTGGGAAAGACCTCGCAGAGGACAATGGGCATCTTCGGGTCCGCCTGCTTCAGCCCCGCAAGGAGGAGCCGCAGGTTGCCGGCGACGATCGCCGGGTCGGCCTGGTCCTCGAGGTCGTTCGTGCCAATCAACAGGACGATGCCCGCCGGGTGGAGCGAGAGGACGTCCTCCTGTAGCCGGAGGAGAACCCCGCGCGTGGTGTCGCCGCTGATTCCGCGGTTGGCAACCTTCACGCCGGGGAAGTGTTGACCCAGGCTGTCGCCCCAGCCCTGGGTGATGGAATCGCCGAGAAAAACGAGGGCGTGCTGGTCCTGCGGGGCTTGCTGGACCCACGCGCGGCGGCGCTCGGTCCAGACTTTCTGGAACCAGTCTGCGCGGCGGAGCGGGCCGGCGCCCGGCAGGCCGGCATCGGTGGCGGGAAGCTGAAACCGCTGGTCCGCCGACGGTGGTTGCGCGGCAGGCTGGGCGGCTGCGGTGAACGCGATAAGAACAGAGGCTGCGAGCAGCGAGATTAGGCGTTTCATGGGATGCGAAAATAGTGACGGCAGATTGAGGTCGAGGCAAGAGGCGTCATGAACTACCGAGCGCGTGGCGGTGGAGCCGCAACCGAAGCCAGTCGAGGCATGATTGAACCACGGAGCCACGGAGAGCGCTGAGCAATCGATCGAAGAGCGAATCTTCGTCCTGATCTCAGGGCATCGCTCGGATTGACTCCCTCGGTGCCTCGGCATCTTTGTACTGCTGTCTTTGGTTGCCGCGATGCCGCGCCAAGGCAGATCCGCGGTTGAACTGCATTTTTCTCGTTGCGCTGGCCGCAGACCGATCTCGCCGTGGCTGATTTTCCCATTGCCGTTTATCCCAGGTCTTGGATTGATACCGACGCAATCAGCGGGGGCCGATTCCTCACCAGCATCTCCCGCGATTAACCCCATTGACCCATGCGTTGTTCATTGCTCATCCCCGTCCTGCTCGCCTGCATCGCCTGCGAGCCGATCGCCCTTGAGAGCCGCGGCGCGCCGCCGACTGCCTATCAGGAGGCACCGCCACCGCCCGTCGGCGTGGTGCTGAGTGACGATGCCATCGTGGTGGTTTTCGCGGATGTATTCGACCGCGAACCGTCGCGGGACGAACTGCGCAACTATGGCGACCGGGCCCGGAGCCACGGGTGGGGCGAGGGCGAGCTCAGCGCTGAATTGCGCCGCAGCGATGAATTCCGCCGGATCAGCCCCGAGCACAGCATTCGGCATATCTGGCGCGAACTCCTCAACGAGGAGCCCGACGACCGCATCCTGCATTTCTATCAGCGGCGCATGCTGGAAGAGGGCTGGACGCCCGGGCAGGTTCGGCGGGCCATCCAGGAGAGCGACGAATATCGGGGGCGCCGGGCCGATCTGATGATCGACCGCGCTTTCCGCGAATTGCTGGAACGGGCCCCCGATCCGGAGGGACGCGAACACTACCGGCGGTTGATTCGCCAGGGCTACACCGACGAACGGGTGCGCGCGGCCATTCGCCAGAGCCAGGAGTACCGTGTGGATTTGCCGGATAACAAGACAAGGCGCGCCTATCAGAATGTCCTTGGGCGCGAGGCGGATCAGAGTGGGCTCGAGAGTTATCGCAAGAAGCTGGTGGACCGGGGCTGGACGGAGAAGGACGTCGAGAGCGACCTGCGGCGCAGCCCGGAATTTCACAACCGATCGTTTGACGAGGTGGTCCGCCGGATCTATCACGAGGTTCTTGGCCGCGATCCCGATTCCGACACGGTCGCGCGCTATGCCCGGCAGATGCGGGACCAGGGATTGACCGAGGCCCAGCTCCGGGCGCAGCTCAAGCCGGCCAGCGGGGCGCAACCGCGCCGGCACGACAATTCTGGAGGCCACTGAGGCGGAAGCGGGCAAATTGTCGGGGCGAGCTTGCTCGCGATTCCGAGGAGAGAATCGCCTGTAAGCAGGCTTCTCCACCGATTACCTGACGGAGAGCCCTTCAGCAGTGAAGGTGTCCGGTCGGGCGGAGTTCATCCCCGCCGAATCGCCGGGCGGGAGAATAGCGGGCGTGAAGCCCGCCCCACCATCTCGTCGGAAGGCCTCGAAAGCGTGATGGAGGAAGCCCGCTCGCGGGCGATTCCCCCTCCGCCATCGCGCGCGAGCGCGCTTCCTGCAAATCGTTCATTGCCGCTTAGGCGTTGCGGCGAGGGCGCGGGGCGCCAACCATGGCGGCCTTATGGGACGCCAGTGGCTTCATGCGAAACGGGCGATCGTCAACCTCAAGAAGGGGCAGGCGGTTGGCAAGCTGGTCAAGGAAATCACCGTGGCCGCCAAGATGGGCGGAGCGGATCCGGCGGGCAATGCCCGGCTGTTTGCCGCCGTCGAGAAGGCGCGCAAGGCCAGCGTCACCCGCGACGTGATCGAGCGGGCCATCGGAAAGGGAACCGGGGCTGGCGGGGAGAAGATGAACCTCGAGCACGTGGCCTTCGAGGGCTACGCGCCGCACAAGGTGCCGGTGATCGTCGAGTGCATGACCGACAACCTGCAGCGCACGGTTCCCGAGATTCGCGTGCTGTTTAGGCGCGGCGGGCTCGGCTCCGCGGGCAGCAACAGGTTTCTTTTCGACCATGTGGGGTTGGTCGAGGCGCACACGGCGGACGCTGCGGTGGACGCGGAGGCGGCGGCGATCGAAGCGGGCGCCAACGACTTCGAGCCGCTGACCCGCGAGCAGAACGACGACATCCCTGAGGGGACGACCGGGGTGCGGTTCTTGGCCGACCGCACAGCGGTGCATGCGGTGACCACTTGGTTGAAGGAACACGGCTGGACGGTGGTGACGAGCGAGCTGGGTTTCGTGGCGAAGCAGTTCCCCGAGCTCACGGAGACGCAGCGGGCCGATGTCGGGGAGTTCCTGCAGACGTTCGAAGATCACGATGATGTGCAGCGCGTCTGGGCGGCGGTGAAATAGCCTTCGCCACCGAGGAGGAGGGGAGAGCATCGGCTGGGCCGGGGCGTCCGCGACCGTTCATCCGATCTTGATCAATGCGACGCTACTGCGTTGTGTGTCTGCCGGCTTCCGCGACCACCGCGCAACGGCGACCCGGCTTTCGCCCCCTGGCAAGAGCCTCGTTCCCCTGAGCCCCAACGACCCCCACCATGAGCGAACTTCCCGACTGCTTCTACTGCCGCAAAGACCAGCGCCTGCATGATTTGATGATCGAGATCGCGCCCCTCGGGGCATCGACGCTCTACCTATTCCGCGAGCAGACGCACCGGGGACGCTGCGTCGTCGCCTATCGCGGTCACGTCAACGAGCTGTTCGAGCTGTCGGAAGCCGAGCTCGGGCTCTTCGCCGGCGACGTCGCTCGCGCGGCCCGCGCAATCAAGACGGCGTTTGGCGCGGCCAAGATCAACTACGGGGCGTATTCGGACAAGCTGCCCCACCTGCACATGCACCTCGTTCCAAAGTACCGGGACGGAGTGAGCTGGGGCTCGACCTTCGAAATGATGCCGGCGAACAAGCGGCTCCTGACCGACGGCGAATACACCGAGCTGATCGCGGCGATCAAGCGGGTGCTCTAGGCGTCGGCCTGCAGCCGCATTTCTCAGCAAGCGATCAACTTCCTGGCCGCCGGGTGCCGGTGCTGCGCCGCGGCAGACGCAGCTCGACTTCCTGCACCGCCACGCGTTTGGGTGGCGGGGGCAGCTTGCGCCACTGGCGCCGCTGGCGCATTCGCCTGAGGTGGGGCAGGGCGATCGCGGTGACAACGACCACCGCAGCCAGCACGGCAAATAGCAGGATGATCAACGGAAGGTGACTCCAAATGGTCGCAAGACGATTCATGGCAGCAGCGGGTCGGGGTTGCCTGTTTCAATCCCGATTTGACCGCGGCGCAAGCCGGCGGATCAGCCCGGCAGGCCGGAGCCGGCCATTTTCACAGGATTCTCAAAATCGGAACTCGAGTGATGCCGAAATGGACTTCAATACGAAGACCCGGCAAATATGCGCAGGACGCGAGGATTTTGGTGACTGCTGACGACGGCAGCTTGCCGCAGAGACACTGCGGCAAGGAGGGACTCGGCCGAGGCGCGGCATCAGGAAGAAACCGAATGCGGTTTCGCCACGAAAGAGTACATAGAACACAGGGGATTTTTTCTTGAGTTCCTTGCGCTCTATCGTGGCCAATCAGGCGATTGCCTCGGACAGAGGCTCGATCTCTGTGCGCTCCGTACCTCGGTGGTTCACGACGCCTTGCCGCATGGGTTGCGGCCCTTTCTCGCCGGCTCAGACGGCAGCTGGCTCCGCCTTGAAATGAGCTTCCCGAGTCAGCCAGCCGCGAAGGAACAAGGCCCCAATGCAGCCGACCATCGCGTAGGCACCCAAGATCAGCCACATGGCCGCGGGACTCTGCCAATAGGGCACTTGGTTTTGCACCATCGCCTGCTGCAAGGGAACCTCGACTCCATTCACCGCGAACTTCTCCGGCGACCAGCGCGTGAGCATGTG
>Ga0182021_10003550_pt1 | contig 18333 bp, 23 predicted proteins | sample 612E3MmetaG_FD_120493 | JGI IMG/M metagenome (GOLD analysis project Ga0182021, IMG submission 120493) | Permafrost microbial communities from Stordalen Mire, Sweden - 612E3M metaG (Illumina Assembly) | ecosystem: Environmental > Terrestrial > Soil > Wetlands > Permafrost | place: Sweden... | reverse complement strand
CGACCACCCAAGTGCCCCGACTGCACCAGCGACGGGGGCATCGCGCAACGGGATAACCGAGAGGAGTGCACGTCGAATGGACGCTGCCACCAAGAAGAAGATCATCGATGACTACGCGACCACACCGGGAGACACCGGTTCGCCCGACGTGCAGATCGCGTTGCTCACGAAGCGCATCGCCCACCTCACCGAGCATCTCAAGGACCACAAGGGCGACCATCACAGCCGCCGCGGCCTCCTGCTCATGGTCGGCCAGCGCAGGCGTCTGCTGAACTACGTCGCCAAGAACGACATCGAGCATTACCGCAAGCTCATCGAGCGCCTCGGTCTGCGTCGGTGACCTCTGGGGTCCGCCCGTCCGGGTGGACCCCTTCTCACATCCAGCCCCGGGTTGCCGGGGCAACAACTCAACACATCACATCGCGAGCCCGGGACGGGCGAAGCGGCGGTCCTCGGTAGTGGGATTCGGGTGGCGGACACGCTCCCCGCGTACCTCGATCGAAGACCAGGTCCTCTTCGCCGGCGGGTGACTACCTGCATGTCACGCTCCTCGCGCGATGAGGAAAGGAATCCCCATGGAGGGACCCGATCTCCGTTTCACCGAAGCCGTCATCGACAACGGCTCCTATGGCAAGCACGTCGTCCGGTTCGAGTCGGGCCTGCTGGCCCGTCAGGCCGCCGGCTCTGCGGTGGTCTACCTCGACGAGGACACGATGGTGCTCTCGGCGACAACCGCCGCCAACAACCCGCGCGACGCCATCGACTTCTTCCCGCTGACGGTCGACGTCGAGGAGCGCATGTACGCCGCGGGTCGCATCCCCGGTTCGTTCTTCCGTCGTGAAGGCCGTCCGGGCGAGGGCGCGATCCTCACGGCCCGCCTGATCGACCGCCCGCTGCGCCCCTGCTTCGTCAAGGGCCTGCGCAACGAGGTCCAGGTCGTGGCCACGGTCATGGCCCTCAACCCCGATGTCCTGTACGACGTCGTGGCCATCAACGCCGCGTCCGCGTCGACGACCCTCGCCGGCCTCCCGTTCAGCGGCCCGATCGGCGGCGTCCGCGTGGCGCTCATCGGCAGCACCTGGGTCGGCTTCCCGACGGTCAAGCAGCTCGAGGACGCCACGTTCGACATGGTCGTCGCGGGCCGCGTGATCGCTGACGGCGACGTCGCGATCATGATGGTCGAGGCCGAGTCCACAGAGGCCACCTGGGACCTCGTACGTTCGGGCCGTCCGGCCCCGACCGAAGAGGTCGTGGCTCAGGGCCTCGAGGAGTCCAAGAAGTTCATCAAGGCGCTGTGCGACGCACAGGCCGAGCTGGTCGCTCAGTTCCCGAAGGCCACCAAGCAGTTCCCGGTCTTCCTCGACTACCAGCCCGACGTGTACGAGGCGGTCTCCGCTGCCGGCACCGACCGCACCCGCGAGGTCCAGTCGATCTCCGGCAAGCAGGAGCGCGAGATCGCTGTGGAGGAGCTGCTCGCAGCCCTTCGCGACGAGCTCGGCAGCCGGTTCCCGGACCGTGACAAGGAGATCACCGGTGCGTACCGCGCGCTGACCAAGAAGGTCGTCCGTCACCGGACGCTCACCGAGAAGGTCCGCATCGACGGTCGTGGCGTTCGCGACATCCGCACCCTGTCGTCCGAGGTCGGCGTGCTCCCGCGCGTCCACGGCTCGGCACTGTTCCAGCGCGGAGAGACCCAGATCCTGGGCGTCACCACGCTGAACATGCTCGACATGGAGCAGAAGCTCGACACGCTGGCGCCCGAGACCACCAAGCGCTACATGCACAACTACAACTTCCCGCCCTACTCGACCGGTGAGACCGGCCGCGTGGGCTCGCCGAAGCGTCGTGAGATCGGCCACGGTGCGCTCGCTGAGCGCGCGCTGGTGCCGGTTCTGCCGAAGCGCGAGGAGTTCCCGTACGCGATCCGTCAGGTCTCCGAGGCCCTCGGCTCCAACGGTTCGACGTCCATGGGTTCCGTGTGCGCCTCGACCCTGTCCCTGCTCAACGCCGGCGTGCCCCTCAAGGCGCCGGTCGCGGGCATCGCGATGGGGCTCATGAGCGAAGAGATCGACGGCAAGACCGCCTACATCGCGCTCACCGACATCCTCGGCACCGAGGACGCACTCGGCGACATGGACTTCAAGGTCGCCGGTACGCGTGACTTCGTCACGGCCCTCCAGCTCGACACCAAGCTCACCGGCATTCCCGCCGATGTGCTGGCCGGCGCGCTGCTGCAGGCCCGCGAGGCCCGCCTCACCATCCTGGACGTCATGGCCGAGGCCATCGACACCCCGGACGAGATGAGCCTCTTCGCGCCGCGCATCCTCACGGTGAAGATCCCGGTCGACAAGATCGGCGAGCTGATCGGGCCCAAGGGCAAGGTCATCAACCAGATCCAGGACGACACGGGCGCCAACCTGTCGATCGAGGAGGACGGCACCGTGTACATCGGCGCCGCCAGTGGCGAGGCCGCCGAGGCCGCGCGCACGCTGGTCAACGCCATCGCGAACCCGACGATGCCGGAGAAGGGCGAGCGTTACCTCGGTACCGTCGTCAAGCTCACCGCGTTCGGCGCGTTCATCTCCCTGCTTCCGGGCAAGGACGGCCTGCTCCACATCTCGAAGCTCCGCCCGCTCGCCGGTGGCGCTCGCGTGGAGAACGTCGAGGACGTGCTCTCCGTCGGCCAGAAGCTCCAGGTCGAGATCTCCGAGATCGACGACCGCGGCAAGCTGTCGCTGATCCCGGTGGTCGAGGAGACCGCTGCAGCGGAGTAGCACCACACTGCGGTCGGGACGCTCGTCCTGACCGTGGCAAGACTCTCGATGACGAGCCGTCCGGTTTCCGGGCGGCTCGCCGTCGTACCGGCCCGCGACGGCGTACGCGGCCCGTGAGAATCTGTCCCTGGCTGGGACAGGTCTTCTACGCTGAGCAGGAATCAACTTGGGAGGTCTCATGCGCGTCGCAGTGTTCGGAGTGAACGGTCGGATGGGTGGAGAGGTGTGCCGCGCGGTCACCACCACCCCGGACCTCGACCTGGTCGCCGGTCTCGACATCGGGGACAACCGCAACGACGCGCGTCGCGCCCAGGTCGTCGTCGACTTCACCCATCCCGATGCCGTCATGGACAACGTCAAGTGGTGCATCGACAACGGGCTGCACATGGTCGTCGGCACGACCGGGTTCACCGACGAGCGCTACGACCAGGTCCGTGCCTGGCTCGGCGACGCGCCGACGGTCGGCGTGCTCGTCGCCGCCAACTTCTCGATCGGGGCCGTGCTGATGATGCACTTCGCGTCGATCGCCGCCGCCCACTACGAGAGCGTGGAGATCATCGAGCTTCACCACCCGACGAAGGCCGACGCCCCGTCCGGTACGGCTGTGGCTACCGCCCACCTCATCGCCGACACGCGCGAGGCGGCCGGGCTGGGCGCCGTGCCCGACGCGACCGTGCAGGAGCTGCCGGGCGCGCGTGGTGCGGTGATCGACGGGATCCACGTCCACGGCGTACGGCTCGGCGGGCTCCTGGCCCACCAGGAGGTGCTGTTCGGCTCGACCGGGGAGACCCTCACGATCCGCCACGACTCGATGGACCGCGCGTCCTTCATGCCCGGAGTGGTGAGCGCGATCCGGTGGATCCCGACCCACCCTGGACTCACGATCGGGATCGGCCCGCTGCTCGGTCTGGAGGGCTGAGCTCTTGGCAGACGGCCCCCGTCGTACGCGCAGAGCGCTCATCGCTCTCGCGGTCGTCGGCGCGCTGCTGGCAGTACTCCTCGGCGTCGGAAACACGACGGGTCGCCACTACGTCGAGAACAAGGCCGCGCAGGCCATCCTCCAGCGCTCAGGGCTGGTCTCGAGCGTCAGCATCACCGACGACCTGTTCGTCGTGTCACTGCTGCGCCAGCACTTCGACAACGTGGACGTGGACTTCCCGGCGCTCCCGATCAGCGCGCGCAGCCGGTCGCTGACACCCAAGGTGAGCGTCAACCTGACCGACGTGGTGGCCGAGGACAACTACACGCGGCTGATCGCGGGCAAGGCGACCGCTGTCGCATCGTTGACGTGGAGCCAGGTCTCGACGCTGGCCGGCTACGCCATCTCGCCGGACGGTACGGGGATCGTGGTCGTCCTCACGTACGACCTCTACGGGATCAAGGTGACGGGCACCGTGACCGCCACCCCGACCATCACTGCCGGCCAGCTGGCCCTGACGAACACCACGCTCAAGGTGGCCGGCATCGACGTCCCGAGCGCCATCAAGTCGTACCTCCTGGCCGAGGCGACCGCGCCGATCGACCTCGGGCTCCCGAAACCGTTCGTGGCCACGTCGCTGGCGGTCACGCGCGACGCTCTCACGATCACCGCGCAGGGGACCGACGTGGATGTCACGTCCCTGGGCTGAGCCGGGTCAGGCCGCCGAGATGTCGGTGTGGAGCCGTACGAGCTTGAGCTGGCCCGTAGGACCTTCCGCCGCCGCGTGCACGCCGTCGGGTGCCCACCCCATGTCCTGAAGCCAGCCACGAAGGTCGTCGGCGGTGCTCGGCAGCCACCACGTGGCGTGCGTGAAGCCGTCGGCGCGCATCGTGTCTACCGCTGCCTGTACGAGGCGGCTGCCATGGCCGTGCGACCGGGCGGGCGGCGAGACCATGAGCTCGACGACCTGACCGTCCTCGGCGCCTGCGTCCTCGTCCTCCGAGGGGGCGACGGCGACCATGCCGACCACTGCGTCGTGCTCGGTCGCGACCAGGACCCTGTACGAGGCCAGCGGCGGGCGCGTGATCGACCGGTGCCACACCTCGGCGAGAGCGGCGACGTCCGCCTGTTCGTACAGACCGTGCAACGGGTGGGCCGGGTCGGCCATCAGCCCGTACTGGATCGTCGCGATGTCGTGAGCCTCGCGGGGCAGTGCGAGACGTACGAATCCGGGCTCATGGAGGTTCACCGAGCGGAGCCTACCCGGTCCGCACTGACGCTCACGGGCGCCAGGAGTCTCGCTGGTGTCAACGGGCCACTAGGGTTGGGGAGTGCCTAATGCCGGTCTGCGTACCCCTCCCACTCTCGCCCACGACACACTCCGGGTAATCCCTCTCGGCGGTCTCGGCGACGTGGGCAGGAACATGACGTGCTTCGAGATCAACGGCAAGCTCCTCCTCGTCGACTGCGGCGTGCTGTTCCCCGAGGACGACCACCCCGGCGTCGACCTCATCCTGCCGGGCCTCGATGCGATCGCGGATCGGCTGAACGATGTCGTCGCTCTGGTCCTGACGCACGGCCACGAGGACCACATCGGCGCGGTCCCGTACCTCCTGCGCCAGCGGGAGTCGATCCCCATCGTCGGCAGCTCGCTCACGCTCGGGTTCCTGCGTGAGAAGCTGCGCGAGCACCGCCTCCGCAACGTCGAGTTCACCGAGGTGGCCGAGGGCGATCGCATCCCGCTCGGGCCGTTCGACGTCGAGTTCCTCGCGGTGAACCACTCGATCCCCGATGCGCTCGCCGTGTTCATCAGGACCGCGGGCGGGACCGTCCTCCACACGGGCGACTTCAAGATGGACCAGCTGCCGCTGGACAACCGGATCACCGACCTGCGCGGCTTCGGGCGTTTGGGCACCGAGGGCGTCGACCTGTTCATGACCGACTCCACCAACGCGGAGAACAGCGGCTTCACGCCGTTCGAGCGCGAGACCGAGCCGGCGCTCGAGCGCGTCTTCCAGACGTCGTCGCGGCGGATCGTGGTGGCGTGCTTCGCCTCGCACGTCCACCGCGTCCAGCAGATCATGGACCTCGCGGCCCTCCACCAGCGCAAGGTCTGTTACGTGGGGCGCTCGATGGTTCGGAACATGGGTGTCGCCCGTGACCTCGGCTTCCTCAAGGTGCCGGGCGACACGCTCGTCGAGCTGGCGGCCCTGAAGGACCTTCCCGACGACAGGATCGTCATCCTGTCGACGGGGTCCCAGGGCGAGCCGCTGTCCGCGCTCGCGCGGATGGCGAACCGCGAGCACCCGCACGTCGAGCTGGGCCCGGGCGACACCGTGCTGCTGGCCTCGTCGCTCATTCCCGGCAACGAGAACTCCGTCTACCGGGTCATTAACGGCCTGTCGAAGCTGGGTGCCCGCGTCGTGCACAAGGCCAACGCCTTGGTCCACGTCTCCGGCCATGCCAGCGCGGGAGAGCTCCTGTACTGCTACAACATCGTCAAGCCGCGCAACGTCCTGCCGATTCACGGCGAGGTGCGGCACCTCATCGCGAACGGGAACCTCGCCATCGCCACGGGTGTGCCCAAGGAACGGGTCATCGTCGCCGAGGACGGCGACGTGATCGACCTGGCAGACGGCAAGGCGCGCATCGTCGGACGGATCGACGCCGGCTACATCCTCGTCGACGGCGCCAGCGTGGGCGGCCTGTCCGAGGAGGCGATCGCAGACCGCAAGGTGCTCGGTTCCGAAGGCTTCATCTCGATCGTCGCCGTCATCAACCTGCATGCCAAGCGCGTGGTCTCCCTCGACATCCACGCCCGTGGCTTCGTCGAGGACGACAACGTCTTCGACGATGTACGGCAGCAGCTGATCGACGAGCTGCGGGCGGCGCTCAGCGACGGTGTCGACGACCAGCACAGGCTCCAGCAGCTCATGCGCCGTACGATCGGCCGCTGGGTGTCCGGTACTCACCGGCGCCGGCCCATGATCGTCCCGGTCGTCGTCGCCACCTGAGCCGGTGAGGGTCACCCGCGACCTCGGTGGTCTCCTGCTCGGCGTGGTCGTGAACTTCCTGCTGCTGTACGGGGTCGTGGTTCTCGGGTGGTCGCCCGGCAGCATGTTCCTGCTGTTCCCGGTGGAGAGCATCGGGCTGGGCGTGGTCACGGTTGTCCGGCTGTGGCGCCCGGTCGCGCCGGACGACGACGTGCGGATCGGTCCGGTCCCGCTGGGCGTCTTCGTGTTCGCCATGATCTACGGGGTCGCCACCATCGTGCAGATCGTCTTCGTGGTGATCGTGGTCTCGGCGATCGGTGTGGTCGCGGACGGCCCCAACCTGTGGTTGCCGCTCGCCCTCGTCCTGGTCAGGCTCGGTATGGACCTGTGGCTGTCGACACGGCAGTCCGCCGGGGCCGCTGCGATCGTCGTACCGCCCATCATCCGTGGCCTCACGCTGCAGCTCGGGGTCGTCCTGGGGATGGTGTACGTCACCGACGGCCAGCCTCTCGACCTCGTGCGGCACACGGTCGCCGGTCACGGGCTGACGACAGCGATGATGCCTGTCGTGGTGCTCCTCATCGCGAAGACGATCATCGAGGTCGTCGCCCTGACCGGCGTCTTCCTGGGCCCGCGGCTCGTGGACAAGATGTTCGACGCCGCAGGTGCGTCCGATTAGCACCCGCCGTGCCCGTACGTTATTCTTTCCAGGTTGCGTGGGCGCCGGACGGTGCCCCTTTCCCACAGTTCGAGGAGTTGTCCCATGGCCGCCGTGTGCGATATCTGCGCCAAGCGCCCCGGTTTCGGTCACAACGTGCCGTGGTCGAAGAAGAAGACCAACCGCCAGTGGAGCCCGAACATCCAGCGCGTCCGCGCGGTTGTCAACGGCACCCCGCAGCGTCTCAACGTGTGCACCGGGTGCCTGAAGTCCGGCAAGGTCACCCGCTGACCCCAGTCATACAGAAAAGAGCCCGCCGGTAACGGCGGGCTCTTTCTGCGTCTGTTGTCGCCTCCGTGCGGGCAAGGGGACACCAGCACCGCACGGAGACGGATCAGGGGGTCGAGCGCTCAGGAGGCGACGGCTCGACGGGGGGCGGTGAGCTCCTGCAGCCGCAGCTCGCCCGACAGCACGTCGTCGAGGTCCTGCCGCAGAAGGTCGTCTTCGACAGCGGCGCGCGCTGCCTTGAGCACAGCACGTACACGGCGTTCCGCCGACGTGCCCAACACTTCGGGTGTCACCCGCACGGTCTTGCTCGCTCTCGCGGACATGACTCACCATCCGATGCTTCTAGGCCCGAAGGCCGGTGGATCCGGTTGCCCGGGGGGAAGTTCCACACACGGTGTCACCACCGCTTGCGCCGACAGTAGCGGGGTACGCGTCCCAAGCGCCAGACGATGAGCGGGACACGCGGGCGGAGTCATCCAGATCGGCTGTCGGAGGCCGCGTCTAGTGTTCCGGGCGTGATCACCACCCTCGCCGTCCACGGCTACCGGTCACTGCGTGACCTCGTCGTCCCTCTCGGAGGGCTCACCGTCGTCACGGGTGCCAACGGCAGCGGCAAGTCCAGCCTCTACCAGGCGTTCCGGCTGCTGTCCGACGCCTCGTCGGGCGGGCTGGTCTCGGCGCTCGCCGAAGCCGGCGGCCTGTCGTCGGTGCTCTGGGCAGGCCCGGAGACGATCTCGCGGGCCATGCGCAGTGGCGGGGTCCCCGTACAGGGCACGAGCTCCCGTCACCGTCCGGTCTCGCTCATGCTGGGGTTCGCGACGGAGGAGTTCTCCTACCTGGTCGACGTCGGGCTCCCCACCCCGAGCCAGAGCCTGTTCGCGCGCGACCCGGAGCTCAAGCGCGAGCTGGTCTGGGACGGGCCGGTGCTTCGGCCGGCCGCCACGTTGCTGAACCGTCTCCGGGGCACGGTGAAGGTCCGTGCCGAACGCGGATGGCAGACGGTGATGGAGGACCTGGGACCGCGCGAGTCCGTACTCACGACCCTGTCCGACCCGCGAGGCTATCCCGAGCTCTCGTTCGTACGATCCGCGGTGTCGTCATGGCGCTTTCACGACCACATCCGTACAGACCGGCACGCGCCGGCGCGCCAGCCTCAGATCGGCACGTGGGCGCCGGTCCTCGACCACGACGGCCGGAACCTCGCGGCGGCTGTCGAGACCGTACGGGAGTCGGCGTGGGCCTCCGTGCTCGACGCCACGATCGCCGACGCGTTCGACGGCACGACGCTGGAAGTCACCGCTTCGGAAGGTCTGTTCTTCCTGAGCCTGCGCCAGCCGGGCATGCTGCGACCGATGGGCGCCTCCGAGCTGAGCGACGGGACGCTGCGGTACGTGGCACTGGCCACGGCGCTGCTGAGCCCGCGGCCACCGTCGCTGCTGGTCCTCAACGAGCCGGAGACCAGCCTTCACCCCCAGCTGACCCAGCCGTTGGCGCGCCTCATCACGGAGGCTGCCCGTCGCACACAGATCGTCGTGGTCACTCATTCGGCCGCCCTGGTGGCGGCCATCGGCGAGGCGGCTCCGGAGGCGCTGCAGCACGAGCTGGTCAAGGAGCTCGGTGAGACGCACGTGGGGGACCAGGGCCTCCTGTCCCGGCCGACCTGGGACTGGGGGAGCCGCTAGGCGACCCTGGAACGGACCCTGGTCAGGCAGTCATGGCTTGCGCCGGTACATTCCTGGCATGGCATCGAGCGAGAAGTCCGCAGAACCGTCGGCGGTTGCGAAGCTGTCCCTCGGACTTCTCGTGGCGATCGGCCTGGTCCGTACCGTGGCGCTGGCGCTCGGCAACGGCATCTCCCTGGGGGCCTTCGCTCTCGCCGGGAGCTCGCGGCCGCTGACGCTCACGCTCGCCGGGACGAAGGTGTGGATCGTCGTCGTCGACGTGCTGACGGTCTACCTCGTGATCAGGCTGCTCCGGCGTGAAGGCGCCTCGTTGACACCGTTGCTGACCCCAGAACCCGTCGCCAAGAACCTGCTCAGGGCGCTGGGCGGGCTGGTCATCGTCTACTTCGCGTTCTACTTCGGCGGTTTCGCCGGCAACCTCCTGATCTACTACGGCGGTGCGCCGGACTCGGACGCCGTGAGGCTGCCCCTTGCGCTGAGCGTGGTGCGGCTGCTCCTCGTCCCCATCACCGTGGCGGTCGCGGAGGAGACGCTGTTCCGCGGCTACCTGATGCCGCGTCTCCAGGTCCTCATGGGCCGTGTGGGTGCCGTGATCGTCTCGTCGCTGCTCGCGGCGGCCCAGTACTTCGCGTTCAGCATGGGGAACTGGGACGCCATCCTCGCCGGCTTCATCGGCTACTTCATCGTCAACCTCGCCTTCGGCTTCCTCTACCTCTGGTTCAAGCGGCTGGCGCCCCTGATCGCCATCCACTGGTTCTTCGAGGCGGTCGCCGGGTACGCGATCCTCCGGGTGGCGCTCGGGCACTGACGACTACGCGCCGCGCTCCCGATCGCCCTCGGTCGAGGAGTCACGACACGCCGAACCCCCCGCGCCTGGGCGAGAAGCGACCCCTCAACGCCCGTCCGCGGTCATATGTAAACGAACCTTGACATTGAGTCAAGCGTCCTTTACTTTCGCAGGCATGGGCGCGCCTCGAGTTGAAACCTCCAGAAGACCAGTCGATCGATACCTGATCCGGTTCGCGGTCGCGATGTGCTCCTTCGCGGTGCTGGAGCTCGTCGGAACCCTCCTCGCCCACGCTGCAGGACCCTCACCTTGGCGCTTCGCGGCGATGGCACTCCCCGTGCCAGCCCTGACCGGAAGTGTCTGGGGCGCCCTCGGCATCGTCCGTGTGGCCGACGAGCTGGAGAGGCGGTCGATGGTCGAGGCCCTTGCCGTCGGGTTCGCTGGCGGGTCGCTGACGACGATCACGTACGGTCTGATGCAACTGGTCGGCGCTCCCCAGGCCAACTGGATTTTCGTGTGGGGCGTCTATGCCATCTGGTGGGGGGTCGGGGCCGTGACTGTGCGTCGTCGTTACAGCTGATGCGCAACCGGCTCAGAGAGCTTCGTGCGCGGGCCGGGCTCACCCAGGCCGATCTGGCGGACGCGCTCGACGTCTCGCGCCAGACGGTCAACGCGCTCGAGTCCGGAAAGTACGACCCGAGCCTGCCGCTGGCGTTCCGCATCTCGCGGACGTTCAAGCTCCCTCTCGACGAGATCTTCTTCCCCGACCCGGACTGAATGGCGCGGCACTGTCAGCCGCGTTCCCTAGTCTGGGGGCGTGGCTGACGTGTGGCAGACCCCGTTGTACCGGGCTCTCGAGGAACCCGTCACGCGCCTGGTGGGCGACAAGACCGGCAAGGCGTTCGAGGTTCTGGGCATCCGCACCGTCCACGACGTCCTCCGCCACATGCCGCGCCACCTCATGAGCGGCACGGACACCACCGACCTGGCGCAGCTCATGGACGACTACCGCCGCGGCGTCGTCGACGACTACGTGGCGATCATGGCGAAGATCGCGTCGGTGAAGCAGGCGGGGGACCCGTCCCGGCTGCGTCTCGAGGTGCGCCTCACGGACGGCACGGGCTTCCTCGACGTCACATTCTTCGGCAAGAAGCACATGATCGACTACTGGCAGAAGCTGCTGAGCCGCTCGGAGCGGGGGATCTTCGCGGGCAAGCTCGGGTGGTTCCGCGACCGGCCGCAGCTCGCGCACCCGGCGTTCGCGATGGATACCGCCGGCGGCTGGGTCGGCAGCGCAGACAGCATGCGCGTGGCCCGGCAGGTGACGCGGTCGAGCTACATCGGGCTCTACCCGCAGTCCGCCAAGCTGCCGACCTGGACGATCTCCGAGTGCGCCGAGCTCGCGACCGAGCACATCGCGGGCCTGGACGACGCTCTGCCGGAGTGGGTACGGGACGCGGCCGACGTCATCGACTTCGAGGCGGCTGTCCGCGCGGTCCACGCGCCCACGAGCCGCGAGGAGCACGCGGCCGGGAGGCGGCGCCTCATCTTCGACGAGGCCTTCGCCACGCAGGTGGCGATGGCCTACCGGCGACAGGATGCGCGGCTGCACAAGGCTCGCGCGTGGCCGCGACGCTCGGGTGGCCTGCTCGACGCGTTCGACGCGCGGCTGCCGTTCACCCTGACCGAGCAGCAGGTGGCCGTGAGCGAGGAGCTCTTCAGCGAGGTCGGACGCGCTCGCCCGATGCAGCGCCTGCTGCAGGGCGAGGTCGGCTCCGGCAAGACCGTGGTCGCGCTGCGGGCCATGCTCACCGTGGTCGACGGGGGCGGTCAGACGGTTCTGCTCGCGCCCACCGAGGTGCTCGCGCAGCAGCACCTGGCGACCGTACGGGGGCTGCTGGGGGAGCTGGGAGCAGGCGCGACCCTCGGCGCCCCGGACGGCGCGACCGACGTCGTGCTCCTCACGGGGTCGACGCCGGCGGCCCAGCGGCGGGACGTGCTGGACAAGATCGCATCCGGGGAGGCGGGCATCGTCATCGGCACCCACGCCCTGCTGGAGCAGCGCGTCGAGTTCGCCGAGCTCGGGCTCGTGGTCGTCGACGAGCAGCACAGGTTCGGCGTGGAGCAGCGCAACGCCCTCGGCACCAGGGCAGGCCAGCATCCGCACGTACTCGTCATGACCGCCACCCCGATCCCGCGCTCGGTCGCCATGACCGTGTTCGGCGACCTCGAGGTCTCGACGATCACGGAGCTGCCGCTCGGCCGAGCCGAGATCTCGACCACGGTCGTCGACCAGGTCGCGCGCTCCGCCTGGGTGGACCGCGCGTGGCAGCGGGTCGCCGAGGAGGTCGCACAGGGGCGCCAGGCGTTCGTCATCACGCCGCGCATCACCGCCAAGGACGATGCCGTGGGCGCGTCGGTGGAGGAGATGTACGCGAAGCTCTCGTCCGGCCCGCTGAGCGCCGTGCGGGTCGCCATGCTGCACGGGCGGCTTCCCGCCGACGAGAAGTCGGACGTCATGCGCCGCTTCGCGGCCGGCGACCTGGACGTACTCGTCGCCACGACGGTCGTCGAGGTCGGCGTCGACGTACCGAACGCGACGATGATGGTCGTCTGCGACGCCGAGAGCTTCGGCATCTCCCAGCTCCACCAGCTCCGCGGCCGCATCGGCCGGGGGAGCCATCCGGGTGTGTGCCTGCTCATCACGTCGGCGGAGGTGGGCACGAACGCGCGGGAGCGGCTGGATGCCGTCGCTGCAACCCGCGACGGCTTCGTCCTGTCGGACGTGGACCTCCAGCAGCGTCGTGAAGGGGACGTTCTCGGGAGCAGCCAGTCGGGTGGGCGCTCGAGTCTGCGACTGCTCCGGGTGCTGGAGCACGCCGACGAGATCGCCCTCGCCCGGAGGCTCGCCGAACAGGTGGTCGAGCGCGATCCCGGACTCGGCGATCCAGGCGTCCGCGACTACGTGACCCAGGTCGAGCTCCTCGCCGAAGGGGAGTGGCAGGAAGCGACCTGAGCCGGTTCGCGGTAAGTACCGTCAGGTCCCTACGGTGGGGCCATGCCGGATCACGAGAACCTCATCGCCACGCTGCGTGAGCAGGAAGAAAGCCTTGTGCTTGCGACGTTCGACCAGGCCGACGCCTGGTCGCTCGGGCGCAGGATGGCAGAGAAGGCACTCGCGGCCGGCCTCGGAGTAGCCATCGAGATCCGTCGTCCCGGCTGGGTCCTGTTCAGCGTCTCCCTTCCGGGCGCGTCGCCCGACCGCATGGTCTGGGCCACCAAGAAGGGCTCGGTCGTGCTGCGGCTCGACAAGAGCAGCGCGCTGGCCGCCGCGGAGTTCGGTGGCTTCGACCCTGCCACGATCGGCTGGCTGAGCCACGAGGAGTACGCGGTTGCGGGCGGGTCGTTCCCGATCCGCGTCAAGGGTGTGGGGCTGGTCGCCGCCGTGTCCGTTGCCGGGCTCTCATCCGAAGACGACCACGCGCTGGCCGTCGACACGTTGCGTGAGTGGCTCGCGAACCCGGAGGCTCCCGTACAGGCCTAGACGGGCCGCTTCCCGTACCGGTACTCGGGCAGCGGGTCGGGGCCGAACTCGAACCTGCGACCGGTGATCTCGGTCGGCGTGATGCGCACGAAGTTGGTCTTGATGGTCGGGACCCACGGACGCAGCGGGAGCGCCTCGGCGCGGTCATGCGCCTCGCCCGACTCCACCACGGCAGCAGAGCCCTTGATGACCACGCTCCAGCCGCTGTTGTCGTTCCAGCCGTCCACCTCGAAGGCGACCTGCTCGTTGATGACGAGCTCGACGAGCTTCGAGCCCTCGGCCGTGCGGAAGACCAGGCTCTCACCGTCGACCACGAAGTTGAGGGGGAAGATCTCGGGCATGCCCTGGACCGCTGTCGCGAGCCGGCCGACGTCTTGGCTGGCAAGCAAATCCCAGCAGCGGCTCTCTTCGAGGACGGTCACAGGGTTCGTGGATTCGGCCATGGCACATTCAAACACGCCCCTACCCTGAAGGTGTGAGCAGGGTGATCGCTGGACGATTCAGAGGGCAGCGGCTGGCCGCTCCGCCGGGGGACCGTACACGTCCGACGAGCGACCGTGTACGCGAAGCCGTCTTCTCGTCCTTGGTGTCCTGGTGCGGCACCGGTGACCTCTCGGGGGACGAGGCACTGTCCGGCATCAGCTTCCTCGACCTGTACGGAGGCAGCGGAGGGGTCGCGATAGAGGCGGCCAGCCGCGGGGCTGTCCCCGTACGGCTCGTCGAGCGCGACGGAAAGGTCGCCGGCATTGCCCGCCGCAACGCCGACCATGTCGGCGCGAGCGTTCAGGTCACGACGTCGAGCGTGAGTGCACTTCTGTCGGGAACGCCGGACCGGGCGTACGACATCGTGTGGTTGGACCCTCCGTACGCCCTGGGCGCGGAGGAGCTCTCCGCCGCTGTCGAGGCGGTCCTCGAGCGAGGCTGGCTGGCCGAGGACGGACTGCTCGTGATCGAGCGCTCGAGCCGTACGCCCGACCCGGTTCTCCCCGCCGAACTGGCTGAGGTCTGGGGTCGCCGCTACGGTGAGACGACGGTTCACTACGCCACGAGGAAGGCCGGACAGTGAGAGCAGTCGTGCCGGGGTCGTTCGACCCCATCACGAACGGTCACGTGGACGTGATCAGGCGGGCCCGGGCGATCTTCGACGAGGTGGTCGTGGCGGTCGGTGCCAACTCGAGCAAGAAGTACCTGTTCGAGCCGACCGAGAGGCTCGAGCTCGTACGGGCGGCCACGGCCGACATCGAGGGGGTCACCGCCGACCCGCTCACGGGGCTGCTCACCGACTTCTGCCGCGCGCATGGTGCGGACGCCATCGTCAAGGGGGCGAGGGGAGCCGTCGACTTCGACTTCGAGGTCGGCATGGCACGAATGAACCACTCGCTGACCGGCATCGAGACCGTCATCCTGCCTGCCGCCGCACAGTGGTCCTACGTATCCAGCACACTGGTACGAGAGATCGCAACGTTGGGAGGCGACGCGACACCGTACGTACCGGCCGTTGTCGCCCGACGACTCGCCACGAGGAGGGCACATGACTGACAACACTGCTTCGGACACGGACACCGAGCTCTCCACGACCGAGAAGGACCTGGCGAAGCTCAGGGGCATCGTCGTCGACGCGCGGAACGTCCCGATGTCCGCGAGCTGCATGGTCAACCGCGCCGAGGTCCTGAGTCTCATCGACCGCATCGTCGCCGGGCTGCCGGAGGAGATCGAACGGTCCCGTGCCGTCATCAGCGAGCAGTTCTCAGCCCACGCGCATGCCCGTGAGCAGGCGGCGGAGATCATCGAGAGCGCCCGCAACGAGGCCAAGGAGATCGCCAGCGTCTCCGGTGTCGCACGCCAGGCGAACGAGTACGCCGAGACGACCAAGGCCCAGGCGGACGAGGAAGCCCGCCAGATCCGCATCGAGGCCGACATGTACGTGGATGGCCGGCTCGCCGAGTTCGAGGCGTCGCTGCAGAAGACGTCGAGCCAGGTCGTGCTCATGCGCGAGCAGCTCGCCAAACGGTCCAAGCTCGACGACAGCGACGTCGAGGCGCTCCCCAGCATCTAGTGGACCGTGCCCACTCGTGGCGCCAGGGATCATCGATTAGCAGAAGCCACGCAGCGGCAGGTAGGGTTGACCCTCGGTGTCACCAAGCCCGTCCGGAAGTTGAAGGGGTACGAGATGACTCACCGTCGTCAGCCTGACCCACGCTCAAGTCTCGTCTTCGAGACCCACGAGCTGGCGAGGTCGACTGGGACGATGAAGACTCTTCGTCGTACCGCTGATGCGCCAGCGGATCTCGGGATCGGTGTCATCGGAGTACCCGAGGGTTCTCCGGTCGAGCTGGACCTCAAGCTCGAGGCGGTGGGCGAGGGGGTGCTGGTCACCGGGACCGCAGTGGTCGCGTTGGCCGGGGAGTGCACACGCTGCCTGAGGCCGATCTCCGACACGATGGAGATCGACATCCAGGAGCTGTTCTACTACCCGGGCAACGAACCCGACGACGAGGCGGCACGGAACGAGGCTGAGCTCATCAACCTCGAACCGGTCCTCCGCGACGCCGTGGTGCTGGACTTGCCGTTCGCACCGCTGTGCCAGGAAGATTGTCTGGGCATCTGCCCGATCTGCGGCGCAGATCTCAATGACGATCCTGACCATGGGCACGACGAAGAAGGAGATCCCCGCTGGGGAACTCTGAAGCAGTGGTCGGCCACGCAGGACTAGCAGCATCGCCAGGCACAGCGCCTGGTCCGGACGAGGAGTAACACATGGCGGTTCCCAAGCGGCGGTTGTCGCGCAGCAACACGCATTCGCGCCGGTCGCAGTGGAAGGCCGCCGTGCCTACCCTCGTGACGTGCAGCAACCCGGCGTGCAAGGCTCCGCACCTGCCCCACACCGCATGCCCGACGTGTGGCCAGTACGGTGCCAAGGGCACCCGCCGGCAGGTGCTCGAGGCCTGAGAACCCGGCCATGAGCCAGGTTCTCGCCGTTCTGAGCCAGCTGGGGATCGAGCTCGAGCCCCAGCTGTATCGCCTTGCCGTGACGCATCGCAGCTGGGCGTACGAGAACGGTGGCGTCCCCACCAACGAGCGTCTCGAGTTCCTCGGCGACGCGGTGCTCGGGGTCGTCGTCACCGAGTACCTCTATCTGACGTACCCTCGCGAACCCGAGGGCATCCTCGCGAAGCTGCGGGCGGCGGTCGTCAACGCGCAGTCACTCGCGGCTGTCGCGCGCTCCCTGGACCTCGGTCACGAGCTGCTCCTCGGACGCGGTGAGGCCACGACGGGTGGCCGGGACAAGGCATCGATCCTCGCCGACACGCTCGAGGCGGTCATCGGCGCGGTCTTCCTCCAGCACGGCATCGCGTCCGCCGGCCTCTTCGTCCATGCACTGTTCGACCCCGTCGTCGCGGATGCGGCCACGCTCGGCGCCGGCCTCGACTGGAAGACCAGCCTCCAGGAGCTGTCGGCGATGCTCGCCCTCGGCGTGCCCACCTACCAGGTGAGTGAGTCCGGCCCGGACCACGACAAGCGGTTCGAGGCGTTCGCCGTCGTGAGCGACGAGCTGTACGGACCGGGGCACGGCCTCAACAAGAAGCAGGCCGAGCAGGAAGCCGCGGCCGCAGCGTTCGCGGCCCTCAAGAAGCTCTGGGACTCCCAGCACACCGCCGTCGCCGGCGGGATCGGTGCCTGAGCTACCAGAAGTCGAGACCGTACGTGCGGGTCTCGCCGGGCTGATCACCGGTCGCACGATCCTCGCGACCCGCGTCCTGCACCCACGACCAGTTCGGCGCCACGTTGCCGGCCCCAACGACTTCGAGGCCGTACTCGTCGGACGCCGGTTCCTGGAGCCTCGGCGTCGCGGCAAGTTCCTCTGGTTGCCGCTCGACGACGGCGATGCGATCGTCGCTCACCTCGGCATGAGTGGGCAGTTCCGCAGCGACTCCCCGGACACGCCGCTGCAGCCGAACACCCGAGTGGTCTGGGACCTCGACGACGGCCGACAGCTGCGCTTCGTCGACCAGCGCATGTTCGGCGGGGTGTGGCTCAGCCCCGGCGGGGCGGACCTTCCGCCGGACGTCGCTCACATCGCCCTGGACCCCTTCGACGAGGGCTTCGACCCGGTCGCCGTGGCGCACCGCATCGTGCGCCGCCACGCCGGGATCAAGCGCCTCATCCTCGACCAGACGCTGGTGTCCGGCATCGGCAACATCTACGCCGACGAGTCCCTGTGGCGGGCGCGGCTCCACTACGAGACGCCCAGCTCCGACCTCACGGTGCGCAGGGTGGCGGGGCTTCTGCGTCAGGCGCGGGATGTGATGGCCGACTCGCTCGTCCAGGGCGGCACGTCGTTCGACAAGCTGTACGTCGACGTCAACGGCGAGTCCGGCTACCACGAGCGATCGCTCGACGTGTACGGACGGGCCGGGCTGCCGTGCCGACGGTGCGGCCACGCCGTGGTGCGGGAGGCGTTCGCGAACAGGTCGTCGTACCTGTGTCCGTACTGCCAACGACTACCCGGTACGCTGGTTCGACCGTGACAATCACCTCAGCATTCACCCGCCACCGTCGGTCCTTGCGCCAGTTCGTGCAGTTCGGGATCATCGGTGGCGGCGGCGTCGTCGTGAACATGGTGGTCGTCGCCATCTGTGCCCAGATCGGCACCCACGTCCTCCACGTGCACGACTACAACCCGGCGT
>Ga0182021_10003549_pt1 | contig 18336 bp, 14 predicted proteins | sample 612E3MmetaG_FD_120493 | JGI IMG/M metagenome (GOLD analysis project Ga0182021, IMG submission 120493) | Permafrost microbial communities from Stordalen Mire, Sweden - 612E3M metaG (Illumina Assembly) | ecosystem: Environmental > Terrestrial > Soil > Wetlands > Permafrost | place: Sweden... | reverse complement strand
TAAGCATTTCCTTCGCCGCCTTGTTGGTGAAGGTCACCGCGAGGACGCCGAGCGGGCTGACATTGCCGGTCTGTATCAGCCAGGCGATGCGCGTGGTGAGCACCCGCGTCTTGCCCGAGCCGGCGCCCGCCAGAATCAGCGCGGACTGGTTCGGCAGGGTGACGGCGGCGAGCTGTTCGGGGTTGAGATTGGCGAGTAGCGACATCGTGCGGGACGCGTTTCTTTACAACCGCGATTCTACCGCAGCGGCAAGCGGGGGCAGCCGGCGATTTCGCTTATTTCGGAACGACAAACGCGAAGTCGACCTACATCGAGACCTTGGGCGCAGCGACACCCATCTTGCCGCGGATCGAACCGGCCAGCGCCTCGGCCTCGGCCTTGGAAGGCAGATGCGCCAGGCGCACGTCGTAGATGCGCTTCTCGCCCCGCATCGCCGGCCGGATTTCGGCCGCATAACCGGCGGCGCGCAGCGCGTCGTACAGCCTGAGGGCCTCTTCCTGGGTATCGGCGCTGGCGGCAATCACTTTCCATTTGCCGCCGCGGTAGGCCGCGCCCGATCCACGCGCAATCTGGGTCTCCGCCGCCCAGATCCTGAGTTGCTCCGCATCGACCGGAGCCACCGGCAGGGCCGGCGCGCCCCTGGGCGCGATGTAGAAAGACAGCGGCTGGTCCATCACGACGGGCCGCTCCTGCCCGCGCTGCACCTCGATTTTTCCTTCGATCAGGCAGACGATGTCCTTGTCCGCCGCGGCCTTGCCCCAAACGTCGGTGCCGCGTATGCCCGCGGTCACCGTGGCGATGGTGATATTGATGCTGCGCCGGCGCTGCGCGCGCAGCGCGTCGGTGGTGAAGCGGAACGCCCCCTCGAACACGTTCATCGCGGCGGAGAAGACCCTGTCCCCGCGCTGCGCCATCTGGTCCAGCCGCAGCGTGCCGTTCTCGCCCAGCCTGACGAGGGAGCCTTCGGCCATTTTCAGCAGCAGCTTGGCGTTGGCGCCGGTGCGCAGCTGATCCCTGTCGTGCAGTTCCATGCCCGGTGCGAGCGGTATCCTCTCGCTGCCGCGCTCGATCCAGGCGGGCATTTGCACCGCCTCGACCAGCGCATTCGGTGTGGCGGCCGCTGCCAGCCGGGCCGCCAGGAGGGCGATGCCCGCAATCCATAAACAAAGCGATTTGGTCATGATGTATTCCTCCCGAGTGCGCCTGCTGGTTCCGGTTTAGTCTGGATCGATGGGCGGCCTTGTATAATGCCAGTTTGTCATTGATCGAAGCGTCCATGCAACCCCAGTACCACGCCGAATCCATCGAACGCGCAGCCCAGAAGCATTGGGCGCAGACCCACGCCTTCCGCGCCACCGAGGAGCCGCCGGGTAAAGGCGCCCGCCCGAAATATTATTGCCTGTCGATGTTTCCCTACCCCTCGGGCAAGCTGCACATGGGGCACGTCAGGAACTACACCATCGGCGACGCGCTCACCCGCTTTCACCGCATGCGCGGCTACAACGTGCTGCAACCCATGGGCTGGGACGCGTTCGGGCTGCCCGCCGAGAACGCCGCAATGGCCAACAGCGTGCCTCCGGCCAAGTGGACCTACGACAACATCGCCTACATGAAAAAGCAGCTCCAGTCGCTGGGCTTTGCCCTGGACTGGTCGCGCGAAGTCACCACCTGCAAGCCCGAATACTACAAATGGAACCAGTGGTTGTTCCTGCGCATGCTGGAAAAGGGCCTGATGTATCTCAAGACCGGCACGGTCAACTGGGATCCGGTCGACCAGACCGTGCTCGCCAACGAGCAGGTCATAGACGGCCGCGGCTGGCGCACCGGGGCCCTGGTGGAAAAGCGCGAAATCCCGATGTACTACATGAAGATCACCGCCTACGCCGAAGAGCTGCTCGCCGCGCTCGGCTCCCTGCCCGGCTGGCCCGAGCGGGTGAAGACCATGCAGGCCAACTGGATCGGCAAGAGCCACGGCGTGAATTTCGGCTTCCCCTACGCCATCGGCGGCGAACAGAAACTGCTCAAGGTGTTCACCACCCGCGCCGACACCATCATGGGCGTGACCTTCTGCGCCGTGGCGGCCGAGCATGCGCTCGCCAGCCACGCGGCGAGGAACAATCCGCAACTCGCGGCTTTCATCGAGGAGTGCAAGCGCGGCGGGGTGCAGGAGGCCGATCTCGCGCTGCAGGAAAAGAAAGGCATGCCTACCGGCCTCACGGTGACCCACCCGATCTCTGGCGAAAGCATCCCGGTGTGGGTCGGCAATTACGTGCTGATGAGCTACGGCGAAGGCGCGGTGATGGGCGTGCCGGCGCACGACGAGCGCGACTACGCCTTCGCGTTGAAGTACGGCCTGCCGATCAAATGCGTGATCCGCCATCCGGCGGGCGACGCCGTTCCCGAGCCGTGGAAGCCCGAATACGCCGAGTACGGCAGCTGCATCTACTCGGGCAAATACGACGGCCTGGATTACCAGCAGGCGACCGACGCCATCGCCGCCGACCTGCGCGCCAAGGGCCTGGGCGACAAGCAGGTGGTGTGGCGCTTGCGCGACTGGGGTATCTCGCGGCAGCGCTACTGGGGCACACCCATTCCGATCATCCACTGCGACGCCTGCGGCGCGGTGCCGGTGCCGGACAAGGATTTGCCGGTAACGCTGCCGGAAGACCTGGTGCCCGATGGCTCGGGCAACCCGTTGAACAAATATCCCGCTTTTCGCGACTGCGCCTGTCCCCGCTGCGGCAAGCCGGCGCGGCGCGAGACCGACACCATGGACACCTTCGTCGATTCGTCCTGGTACTACATCCGCTATGCCTGCCCCGGCGCGGCGCAGATGGTGGACGAGCGCGTGAACTACTGGCTGCCGGTGGACCAGTACATCGGCGGCATCGAGCATGCCATCCTGCACCTCCTGTACTCGCGCTTCTGGACCAAGGTGATGCGCGACCTCAAGATGGTCGAGTTCGAGGAGCCGTTTGCGAACCTGCTCACCCAGGGCATGGTGTTGAACGAGATTTACTTCCGCAAAAGCGGCGCGGGGCGCATCAGCTACTACAACCCGGCGGAAATCGAGTGGCGGCTGGACGACAAGGGGCAGCGCGCCGAGGCCGTGCTCAAGGCCGACGGCGAGGCGGTGGAGTCCGGCGGCATCGGCACCATGTCCAAATCGAAGAACAACGGCGTCGACCCGCAGTCGCTGATCGAGAACTACGGCGCCGACACGGCGCGCTTTTTCATGATGTTCGCCAGCCCGCCCGAGCAGACGCTCGAATGGTCCGACTCCGGCGTGGAAGGATCGCATCGCTTCCTGAAGCGACTGTGGGCGTTCGCGTATGACTACCGCGGGGCGTTGGAGGGGGCATCCAAGAAGCGGTCGGGAGATTTTTCGGTCTACGCCTACCCGCAGGACTTTGCCAAAGCCCTGCCCAAGCATGCGGCATTGCGCCGGGAAGTGCACATGCTGCTCAAGCAAGCCACCTACGACATCCAGCGTAAGCAATTCAACACGGTGGCTTCGGCCGCCATGAAGATGCTGAATGCACTTTACAACCCCCTGGGATTCGAGAAACTCGATGCCGCCGCGGATAACCACGCAAGCGAGGTTCCCGCGCGCGCGCTGCACGAGTGCTTCGGCATTCTGCTGCGGACTCTGTATCCGATCACTCCGCACATCTCACACGAACTGTGGCGTAAGTTGGCCTATGCCGGAGACATACTCGATGCACCGTGGCCGGAAGTCGACGAGTCCGCGCTGGAGCAGGACGAGATCGAACTGGTGGTGCAGGTGAACGGCAAGCTGCGCGGCAATATCCGTGTCGCCAAGAGCGCAGCCAGGGATGCCATCGAAGCGGCCGCGCTGGCGAACGAGCAAGTGCAGAAATTCGTCGCCGGGCAGGGCGTGAAAAAAATCGTCGTCGTGCCCGGCCGGCTGGTGAACGTGGTGGTTTGAATGCCTAAGGCTTCTGGAGCGGTCATGCGTATTCTGGCGATTCTGGTGTTGGCTCTTGTGACCGCCGCCTGCGGCTTTCAGCTGCGCGGCCAGGCCAAGCTGCCGTTCGACACCCTTTACGTCGACATCCCCGACGCGTCGCTCGTGGGAACCGAGTTGAAGCGCAATATCGTCGCCGGCACCCACACCAAACTGGTGCGCGATCAGGCCGAGGCGCAGGCGATACTCCTCCTGACCTCCGAACAGCGCAGCAAGACCATCCTCTCGTTCGACACCAGCGGCCAGGTGGCCGAATTCCAGCTGCGCTATCGCCTGAGCTTCCGCTTGCACGACGCGAAAGGCCGCGACTACCTGCCGCAGAGCGAGATCCGGCTCACGCGCGATGTCTCCTTCAACAACGCGCAGGTGCTGGCGAAGGAATCGGAAGAGCAACTGCTGTTTCGCGACATGCAAAGTGACATGGTGCAGCAGATCCTGCGCCGCCTGTCAGCCGCACCCGCAGAGCCGATCGCATTCGAGTCCGAGCCAAAAGCAGATGCAGCTGCGCGCTGAAGAGCTGGAGCGCCACCTCTCCCGCAGCCTCGCCGCCCTCTATGTCATCCACGGCGACGAGCCGCTTCAGTCGCTCGAGGCGGCCGACGCGATCCGCGCCGCCGCCCGCGCGCAGGGCTACGCCGAGCGCGAGGTGCTGGCCGCCGAACGCGGCTTCGACTGGAACCAGCTGGTGGTCAGCGGCGCGAGCCTGTCGCTGTTCTCTTCGAAGAAGCTGATCGAGCTGCGCATCCCCGGCGGCAAACCCGGTACCGAGGGCGGGCCTGCAATCGTGCACTACTGCTCAACCCTCGCCCCCGACGTGCTCACCATCGTGACCCTGCCCAAGCTTGACCGCAAGGCGCAGGACACGGCCTGGTTCAAGGCGCTGGCGCACAAGGGCGTGCTGATCAACACCTTCCAGGTCGAGCGCGCGCAATTGCCGCAGTGGATCGCGGCGCGCCTGGCGCGGCAGAAGCAGAAGGCCGACCGGGAAACCCTGCAATTCCTCGCCGACAGCGTCGAAGGCAACCTGCTCGCCGCGCACCAGGAGATCCAGAAGCTCGGCCTCCTGTTTCCGCCGGGCGAGCTCGCCTTCGATCCGGTATGCGGCGCCGTGCTCAACGTCGCGCGCTACGATGCGTTCAAGCTGAACGAGGCGATGCTCTCGGGCGACAAGGCGCGGCTCGCACGCATGCTGGATGGCCTCAAGAGCGAGGGGGAGGCCCCGCCCAAGATACTGTGGGTGCTGGCCGAGGAGATCCGCGCCGTGGCCAAGGTGCAGGCCGGCATGGCCGCCGGCGAAGACTTGCAGCAACTCTATCGCAACAACCGCGTCTGGGGCGGCGTGCGGCAGCAGCTGGTGACCGAAGCCGCGCGCAGGCTCAAGGCCGCGGCGCTCGCCCAGGCGCTGCGCCACGCCGCGCGCATCGACCGCACGGTAAAAGGCCTGGCGCGCGGCGATGTCTGGGACGAACTGCTGCAGCTCTGCCTACGCTTTGCGCGCTAGGGCAAAGCGCGGCGGGCCGCAGCGGCCCTGCCGCCGTCTTTGCCTTCCGGCTTATTTTTGAATGACGGGACCGATGATGAGAAATAGACTGTACGCAGTTGCCGCGCTGGCGGCGCTGCTGGCGTCTATCACCGCAGCCGCGGCAGACGCATTTCCGGTCAAGCCGGTGCGCATCGTGGTCCCGTTTGCGGCGGGCGGCGCCATCGACATCATTGTGCGAGCCAGCGCGCAGCAGCTTTCCAAGGAACTCGGCCAGCAGATGCTGATCGACAACCGCCCGGGCGCGGGCGGCAACATCGGCGCGGAGATCGTAGCCAGGAGCGCGGCTGACGGCTATACGCTGGTCGCGGGCACTTCGGCCACCCACGGCGCCAACCCGGCCCTGTATTCCAAGCTGGCCTTCGACGCGCGGCACGACTTTGTCCCAATCGCGCACATCGCCGGCGTGCCGAACGTCCTGGTCGTCACGCCTGCCTCGGGCATCCGTTCCCTCGACGATCTGGTCAGGCAGGCGCGCGCCGCGCCGGGCCGGTTGAGCTACGGCTCGGCGGGCAGCGGCACCTCGCTGCACCTGGCGGGGGAACTATTTCGCAGCGAGGCCCGCGTCGACTTGTTGCACATCCCCTACAAGGGTGCCGCACCCGCGACCACCGACCTGCTTGGCGGCCAGATCAGCATGATGTTCAACACCGTCCCGGTGGCGCTGCCGCTGATCCGCTCCGGCAAGCTGACCGCACTTGCGGTGACCGCACGAAAGCGCCACTTCGCCCTGCCCGATGTCCCGACCTTCGCCGAACAAGGTTACAAATCGGTCGAATCGGAAACCTGGGTCGGCCTGTTCGCGCCGGCCGGCACGCCGCGCGACGTGCTCGACAAGCTGGCGCAGGCGCTCGAACGCACGCTGCGCGACAAGTCGGTCGTCGAACTGCTCAGGCAGCAGGGTGCGGAGCCGCAGTTCATGGGTCCCGAGGCGTTTGCTCGCTATGTGGACAGCGAGATCGCGCGCTGGGGCGGTGTCGTGCGCGCGGCCGGGATCAAGCTCGAGTGAAGTCTCGTTGCGCGATCAGCGTCTTTTAGCGGCCTTGGCCGCCACGTGCGCGGCAAACGCCGCGTGATCCGCATCGATCCTCAGCGCCAGCGCACCCTGCCCGGTCGGCGGTCCCGCAGGCGTTGCCGGCTGAACCGCTGCCCGCCCGCGCGATAATTCCGCCCCACTCTGAACCGAAGGATTAAGCCAGAGCGCGGCCGCAGCGAACCCGAGCGCAAACGCGGCCGCGGCGAACGCCGATGGCCAGGACAATCTGCGCCAGCTCGCGCCGATCCGCGCGAGTGCCAACTGCCTGCGCTCCCCGGCAACCTGCGTGCGCCTGGCCGCATCCTCGCGCCGTTGCTGCGCAACCAAGGCCGCCTCGCTTTCTAGCCGTGCCCGCTCCGCGGCCGAACGGAGCGCGGCTTGCTCGGCAAGCAGCTTCCGTTTCGCGGTCTCGGCGAGCCCTTGCTCCGATTCCAGCCTTGCCCTGGCGCCATCCTCCATCCGACGCTGGATCAGCGCGCGCGCGTCGGCCTGGCTACGTTCGCGCTCCAGCGCCGCGAGCGCGGCGCCCGCCACCCGCCCTGCTTCGGTTTCGGCATCCGCCCGGGCCGCAGCCGCCTGGTTTGCCGCGAGCTCCGCGGCCTCGCGCTGGTCGGCAAGCAATTGCAGCTTCCGCTCCTGTTCGGCGCGCCGCTGCGCCACGTCCAGGGCATCGCGCTCGGCTGCTTCCCTTGCGCGCGCCTGCTCGGCCGCCGCGCGCTCTTCGGCTGCGCGCCGCTCCGCGGCCGTGCCCGCCTCGGTTTCGCGCTGGGCGCGCTGCAGCGCCGCTTCGGCGGCAGCGGCATCGGCGCGCACACGTTCCTGCGCAAGCTTTTCGGCATGTTCCTCAGCCGCGAGGCGCGCCTGCGCCGCCGCATCCAGTCGACGCTGTTCTTCGGCGTGCTCGCGCGCAAGGGCAGCCGCCGCCGCTTCGGTTTCAGCTCTCGCCGCGGCCGCAGCGGCCAGGGCGCGTTCGCGCGATTCGCGCTCGCGCATCGCGGAGACCGCCTGCGCTTCGGCCTCTGCCCGCGCTTTCGCCGCTACTTCCGCGCGCTGCTCCTGCGTAATTCGTTCCTGCGCGCTTTGCCTTGCCTTTTGCTCGGCTTCCGCCTTTTCCTGCGCAAGCCTCGTGCGGCGCTCCTCGGCGCGCATGCGGCTGGCCGCAGCCTGGATCGCATCGGCATCGGCCTGCTCGCGTCCCTGCGCGAGCGCCACAGCATCGGCCTCCGCCTTGGCTCTCGCGGCCGCCGCGTCTGCAAGTGACTGCTCCTCTGCCTCACGCTCACGAATCGCGGCGAGCGCAAGCGCGTCCGCGGCTGCGCGCGTCTTGGCGGCCTCCTCGGCGCGCTGCTCGTGTGCGATTCGCTGCTGCGCGCCCAGCCCTGCCTTTTCCTCGGCTTCCACCTTCTCCCGCGCAAGCTTCGTGGCCTCCTCCTCGGCACGCGCACGGCTTGCCGCAGCCTGCCCCGCCTCCGCATCGGCCACGGCACGCCTGCGCGCCTGCTCCGCGGCCAGCTTATCCGCCTGCGCCCGCTCGCGCGTCGCGGCTTCCTGTTCCCGCTCTGCTTGCGCGCGGCGATCTGCAGCCTGGGCAAGTGCTGCCTCCGCCATTTGGCGCCCCTGTACCAAGGCGGCAGCTTCCTGTTCGATGCGCGCATTGTGTTCCGCCACCGCCGCAGCTTCGAGCTCTGCCGCTAAGCGCGCCTTCGCCTGCTCGCTCCGCTGCTGCTCGAGTTCCAGCCGTGCCGCATGGATCTGGGCCGCGGCAGCTTCCGCGCTCAGCCGCTCTGCCGCAGCGACAGCTGCCGAGGCTGCGACTTGCTCGCGCTCACGCCCCAGCGCTTCCGCTTCCGCGCGCAGGCGCTCAGCCTGCGCCAGCGCCTGATCAGCTGCCGCGCGAGCCTCCGTCTCGGACTGGCTCCGCGCGTCGGCGTCCGCGCGCGCACGCGCCGCCTGCTCCGCTGCCTGCTCTGCCTCTGCCCGCGCTTGCGCGCGACTGCGCGCGCTGCGCTCGGCTTCTGCAAGCTCCTTCGCGCGCGCTTCGGCCTCGCGCTCAGCCGTGAGCTTTGCTTCGGCTGCCGCCTTTGCCTCCTCCTCAGCGCGCATGCGGTCTGCCGCAGCCTGGATCGCCTCCGCGTCGGCCGCTGCGCGCCGGCGCGCCTGCTCGACGGCACGTTGCTCCGCCTGGGTCCGCTCGCGCGCTGCCGCTTCCTGTTCCCGCTCCGCTTGCGCGCGGCGTTCCGCAGCCAGAGCGAGCGCCGCCTCCGCCGCCTGTCGCTCCCCGGCCAGCCCCGCTGTTTCCCGCTCCATGCGCGCATTGCGTTCCGCCACCGCTGCGGCTTCGAGTTCTGCGGCTTCGCCCGCCTTCGCCTGATCGGCCGCGAGGCGAGCCTGCGCCTCGGCCAGGTTCCGCGCTTCTGCTTCCGCACGCGCTCGCGCCGCCTGTTCCGCTGTCCGCTTTGCTTCCGCTCGTGCTTGCGCGAGGCTGCGCGCGCTGCGCTCGACTTCTGCAAGCTCTGTCGCGCGCGCTTCGGCCTCGCGCTCGGCCGCAAGCTTGGCTACGGTTGCGGCCTCCGCCTCCTCTTCGGCGCGCATGCGGCTTGCCGCAGCCTGGATCGCCGCCGCGTCAGCCGCTTCGCGCCTGCGCACCTGCTCGGACGCAAGCTTCTCGGCTTGTGCGCGCCCGCGCATCGCGGACTCGTGTTTCCGTTCCGCTTGCGCGCGGCGTTCCGCTGCCAGAGCGAGCGCCGCTTCCGCTGCCTGGCGCTCGCCGGCCAGCACCGCAGCTTCCCGCTCTATGCGCGCATTGCGTTCGGCCGCCGCTGCGGCTTCCGACTCCGCAGCTACGCGCGCCTTCGCTTGCTCGGCCAGTTGCCGCTCGGCCCCCAGCCGCGCCGTATGCGTTTGGGCCGCGGCCTTTTCGACGCGCGCGCGTGCCTGCGCCTGTTCAGACAACGCGCGCTCCGCGGCTGCTCGCGCCTCGCCTTGCGCAAGCAGCTGAGCTTCCTGCTCCGCGCGCACGCGGGCGGCCCCTTCGGCCTCCGCCTCCGCCCGCACTCGTGCTGTCGCAGTCTGCTCGGCTTGCGCCTCCGCGGCCTGGCGCGCCTCGGCGTTCGCCTGCAGTTGCGCTTCCGCTTCAAGGCGCGCGCGCGCAGCCTGGGTCAGTGCCTGATCGATCGCCAGGCGAGCCTGCGCCTCGGCCAGGCTCCGCGCTTCGGCGTCCGCACGCTCACGCGCCGCCTGTTCAGCCGCCCGCTCGGCCTCTGCCCGTGCTTGCGCGCGGTTGCGCGCACTGCGCTCGACTTCTGCAAGCTCCGCCGTCCGTGCTTCTGCCTCACGCTCGGCCGCAAGCTTCGCCCCGGCCGCCGCCCTCGCCTCCTCTTCGGCGCGCATCCGGCTCGCCGCAGCCTCATGCGCGCGGGTCGTCTCATCGCGCCGCCGCGCGATTTCTTCCAGCAAAGCATGGTCCAGGTCGATGCGCTTTCTGACTTCCGCCTCGGCCTGGCGCTCGGCTTCGCGGCGCTGCCGCTCCTGCCTTTGGGCAAGCTGCTCCGCGCGTATGCCCGCCTCCGTCTTTGCGGCGGCCTCTGCCTCCGCCTGCGATCGCTGCTGCGCAGCTGCCATAGCTTCGGACGCCATGTTCGCGCGCTGTTCCGCCGCTGCACGAAGCTTGTGCCCGGCCTCGTCGCGCCGCCTGGCCTCGGCTTGTACGCTCTTGTGCAACCGCCCCTTCTGGGCTTTGGCTTTTGCGGCATCGCGCTGATCGACGAGCGGTTCCGGCGCGGCGGCTTCCGGCTGGTCTTTAGCGGGTTCTGCCTTGGGAGAACGCCGCGCCTGCAATTCCTTGCGCTTGCGTTCGGCGTTCTTCAGATGATCGAGCAGGCGGCTCATGCGGCGACTGATGGGCGCCCGGCTCGGCGCAATGCCTGAATTGCGCAGGTGACGGCGACCTCGGCATCGGATATCGGTTTCACCATGGGTCGCAATGCCGATCGAAAGCGATAGGGTTCTCTGTTTGCACGCGTGCGGTCTGTTTCAGGCAGCCGATGGATGCAAAGGCGGTGTCGGCCGCGCCGGACATATCTCGGCTCTCGTTGAGACAGATAATACTCGACCGGAATTTATCGGTTAATCAAAATTTTCGAGCATTGCGCGCGGTTGGCGCAGTTGACGGCGACGGCTGTTGCGGTGCAACATCTCACTTTGGTGTAAGAATGACCGCGGCTGCGGATGCTCGTTCATATTCTGCTTCGTGCGCGCTTCCGTTTGTTTGCAGCAAGGCAGCTTTTTTTCCAAGGTGTGTACATGAAGTATTGCGTCGTGGGTGCCGGCTCAATCGGCGGCTTTGTCGGAGCCAAGCTTGCGCTCGCTGGCGAAGAGGTGACGCTGGTCGCGCGCGGCGCCAACCTTCAGGCCATCCGCGCGCATGGCATGCGCGTGATCATGCACGACGGCACAGAGCACGTCGCGGAGGGCGTTCGCGCTGCCGCAACGCCGGCCGAGGCGGGACCGCAGGATGTCGTCATCCTCGGCATGAAGGCCCATCAAGTGGTGCCCGTGTCCGGCGACATTGCCGCGCTGTGCCATAAAGATACCGTCATCATCCCGATGCAGAACGGCATTCCATGGTGGTACTTCCAGCGTCATGGGGGCGAGTTCGATGGGCGCATCGTGACCAGCGTCGATCCGGAGGGGGCTATCGCCGCGTCGGTCGATCCGCGGCGCCTGATCGGCTGCGTCGTGTATCCGGCGTGCGAACTCGCCGCGCCGGGCGTGGTGCGCCACATTGAGGGCGACCGCTTTCCCCTGGGAGAACTCGACGGCACGACGACCGATCGAGTGAACGCGATCTCAGCAACCTTCGGGCGCGCCGGCCTGAAAGCGCCGATCCTGGACAACATTCGCGCCGAGATCTGGCTCAAGCTCTGGGGTAACCTGACCTTCAATCCGATCAGCGCGCTCACGCACTCGACGCTGGTCGACATATGCCAGTTCCCGCTGACGCGCGAACTCGCCGCCGGGATGATGCGGGAGGCGCAGGCCGTGGCGAATCGCCTCGGGATCACTTTTCGGGTGTCGCTGGAAAAGCGCATCGCCGGCGCCGAGCGCGTCGGCAAGCACAAAACGTCGATGTTGCAGGACGTCGAGGCGGGGCGCGATCCAGAGATCGACGCCCTGGTCGGCTCGGTGATCGAAGTCGGGCGCATAGTCGGCGAGCCCACGCCGCACATCGAGGCCGTGTTCGCGCTGGTAAAGCTGCTCGCCCACACCATGCGCGAAGAAAAGGTCTACATTCGCGCCCACCCCTTCCTCGGATAGGTTGCGCGCGCCCGGGTTGCCGGCGTTAGCAGGGGGTTGAAGAAGGGGGCACGCCCCCTTTCATATCCCGCAAATCAGGGGCTGGCAAGAAACGCTACTCTCTGAAAGAAGTCACGAGAGCGCGCAATCTCCTGACGCGGGTAGCGTTTCTTGGCAGCCCGCTAGTCCGTCCAGAGCGTAAACACGTTGAGGCCGCGCTTTTCCAGCCGGGCGCGGCCTGCGAGCGCGGCCAGCTCGTGCACGTAACAGCACTCGGCCACCTTGCCGCCGAGTTCATGGATGAGCATCACCGCGGCCTCGCTCGTCGCGCCCGTGGCGAGCAGGTCGTCGACCAGAACCACCGTTTCGCCGGGACCGATGGCATTCACGCTCATTTCGATGGGTTCGGACGTATGTCCGAATTCATGCTCGCCGCTGATCGTCTCGCCGGGGAGCTTGCCCAACCTGCGGACCGGCACGAAACCCGCGCCCAGCCGGCATGCGAGCGCCGCGCCGATGACGAAGCCGCGCCATTCCATGCAGGCGAATTTCTTGATCCCGCGTGACGCATAGCGCGCCGCGAGTTCTTCGATCACCGCATGAAAACCGGGACCGTCCGCGAGCAGCGTAGTGAGATCGTAGTAGGTGTCGCCGACACTGGGATAGTCGGGAATCTTACGGACAAGAGCACGAACGTCCATGACGGGCAAATCTCCTTTCATAAGCAATACCAAAATATATCTTCCGGGAGAATCATAAACCGGGATCTGTATCTGCGCTAACCCCAGACGCAGAAGATAGGCCGCCGGGTGTTCCGGCTCACACACTAAAAAGCTAAAAGGGCGGAGTCCTTGCGGACCCCGCCCTTCGAGTTGATCTTTGCGCGGCGGCTGGCCTTCGAACTGCAGACTCCTACGCTCGCGCCGCGGCAGGACAGTTTCCGGCAGCGCTCGTTACGCTTTCAGCACCGCTCCGGCGCCGATCCGGACCAGCGCGACCAGTGCGACGATCGGGCCGACCGTCACGAACGCAATCGCGGCAAACGGGGCGGCTATCGCGAGCGCGACGGGCCGTGCCTTTTCGTTTTTCATCGCGGCCTTGCCCGCAACCCACGCGAGCAGCGCAAGCCCGACGACCGGGAATGCAAGCAGGTAGGCCAAGCCGATGAAGGGCGCTGCGAAGAACAGCGCGACGTTCTTAACGTATTTGACCAGGGGTTTTTCGCCTTCGGCGGTGGTGACTTTGTAGCCATTGCCCGTGGCAATCCGGCCAAAGCCCATTCCAAGCATCATTCCGTTTTCAGCGATCAGGTTTTTTGTGTAGGCCCTCATGATGTTCTCCGTCAGTTGTTTGTTGCTTGCCTGACTCTACCTAAGCATCAGCCGTGCCACGTGCTGCACAGTGGCATACTTCACGCGTTTTTTCAGATAGTTGGATATGCGATTTCGAGCGAACGGCGGAGCGCGGCGGCGCTCTAGTATGCGGCCGATGTACATTGTTTTTATGCGGGGGCGTCAAACGAGCGTAGCTTTGTCTTTGTGCTTCAATCACATACGAAAACGCTTCCCTGCCTGTTTTTCGCATGCGCCGGCAACAGTCCGCTTGCCTCCGCGCCGGCTGTTGTTTGGTGGCCTGCTGCAAAACCAGCTGGCGGCGTGTTTTGAGGTATATTGTGCGCCCCCAAGATCTTCCCTTTCCCAAAATACCTAACCGAACCATTCTTCAGGAAGAACCATCATGTCGCTACTATTTTCGAAAACCTCTCTCGGACCGCTCGCGCTGCAGAACCACCTGGTCATGGCGCCGATGACGCGCAATCGCGCCACGGGCAACCTTCCGAACGAGCTAATGGCGCAGTATTACGCGCAGCGAGCTACTGCTGGACTCATCGTCACTGAAGGCACGTCGCCCTCGCCCAACGGGCTGGGCTACCCGCGCATTCCCGGCGCCTTTTCCGCGGCGCAGGTCGAAGGGTGGACGCGCGTTGCCGCAGCGGTCCACGCGCAGGGCGGGAAAATGTTCATGCAGCTCATGCACTGCGGGCGCATCGCGCATCCGCTCAACCTGCCCGCGGGCGCACGCGTGCTCGGACCTTCTGCGGTCGCGGCGGCCGGCGAAATGTATACCGATGCCGAAGGCATGAAGCCGAATGCGATGCCGCAGGCGATGACCGAGGCGGACATCAAGGCCGGCGTGGAAGAATTCGCGCAGGCCGCAAAGAACGCCGTGGCCGCGGGCTTCGACGGCATCGAACTGCACGGGGCGAACGGTTATCTGCTCGAGCAGTTCATCCGCCCGAGCTCGAATCAGCGTTCGGACGGGTACGGCGGTGCGATCGAGAATCGCGCGCGCTTCGTGCTCGAGGTCGCCGATGCCGCGATCAAGGCGGTGGGCCGCGACAAAGTCGGCATCCGCCTGTCCCCCTTCGGCGTGTTCAACGACATGCCCGCGTACGCGGCGATGGAAGCGGATTACGCCTATCTCGCGCGCGAGCTCAATGCGCGCGGGCTGGTCTACGTCCATCTCGTGGACCACTCGCCGATGGGTGCGCCGCCGGTGCCTGACTCGATCAAGGCGATGTTCCGCAGCGTGTTCAAGGGCGCGCTGATCCTGTCCGGCGGCTACGACGCCGCGCGCGCCGAAGGCGATCTGGCCGCGGGCAAATGCGATCTGATCGCCGTGGGGCGGCCGTTCCTCGCCAATCCGGATCTGGTTGCGCGCTGGAAAGCCGGTGCGGCGGTGAATGCGCCCGACTTCAGCACGTTCTACACGCCCGGGCCTAAGGGATACACCGATTACCCCGCGCTAGTCTGAGCACCGAAACTTCTGCCCGAGGACAATAGACAGCCTATTCGGCGCGGCCTAAGATAACCGCTTCGATGACCGGGGAGGCCGTCATGGCACTGAAGGATTTCATCAAGAAACAGTTCATTGACATCATCCAGTGGACGGAGGATGCCGACGAAGTGGGGGAGACTATGGCCTGGCGTTTCCCGATGCAGGACATGGAAATCCAGAACGGCGCCTCGCTGACCGTGCGCGAGTCGCAGATGGCGGTGTTCATAAACGAAGGCCGGGTTGCCGACATTTTCGGCCCCGGCATGTACAAGCTGACGACGCAGACCTTGCCCGTTCTGACCTACCTGCAGAACTGGGACAAGTTGTTCGAATCGCCTTTCAAGTCCGACGTCTATTTTTTCAGCACGCGCCAAAAACTCGACCGCAAGTGGGGCACGCCCAATCCGGTCACCGTGCGCGACAAGGACTTCGGCATGGTGCGCCTGCGCGCCTTCGGCATCTACGCCTTCCGCCTGGTCGATCCCAAACTGTTTCACACCGGCGTGTCCGGCACGGTCGAGCGCTACACGACCGAACAGCTCGAAAGCCAGCTGCGCAACACCATAGTCGGCAACATCTCCGACATCTTCGGCGAATCAGGCGTGCCTTTCATCGACATGGCCGCCAACCAGCTGGAATTTGGCAACGCGCTCAAGGCCAAGCTCGATCCCATGTTCCAGCAGTACGGCCTGGTGCTGGACAGCCTGGTGGTGCAGAACATCTCCCTGCCGGAGGAATTGCAGAAAATGCTCGACGCCCGCATCGGCGTGAACATGATGGGCGGCATGCAGGGCTACACCCAGTATCAGGTGGCCAACGCGATTCCGCTGGCGGCGCAGAACGAAGGCGGGCTGGCCGGGCTGGGCGCCGGGGTCGGCGTCGGTTTCGGTGTCGGCCAGCAGGTAGCGCAAACCATGGCACAGTCGCTCAACCCGCAGGCTGCGGCGCCGGCTGCGGCCGCGGTTTCCGCCGACCAGGTCGTCGTCACGCTGGAAAAGCTCCACGGGTTGATGGAAAAGGGCATCCTTTCCAAGGAAGAATTCGAAGCCAAGAAAGCGGAATTGATGAAGAAGCTGGTCTGAGCGGCGCTCGTCCCGACCCATGGGTCGTACTGCCCGCTGTCCGTCCTGCGGCGCGCCGGTCGAGTTCAAGTCGGTCGCCTCGGTTCTGGCCGTCTGCGACTACTGTCAGAGCACCCTCGTGCGCGAGGGCCAGGAGCTGGCCGACCTCGGCAAGATGGCCGCCCTCATCGAGGACCGCAGCCCCTTGCAGCGCGGCGCCGAAGGCCGGTGGAAAAGCAGGCACTTCGCGCTGATCGGCCGCATCCAGTTGCGCTGGGAGCAGGGCCTGTGGAACGAGTGGCATCTGCTGTTCGATGATGGCAAGAGCGGCTGGCTGTCGGAGTCCGGCGGCGAATACGTGATTTCGGAGCCGGTGTGGCAAACCGACGCGCTGCCGTCGTTTTCCGGACTGCTAGTCGGCCAGAGCCTGACATTAGCCGGCCATCCCTACAGCATCACCAACGTCCTCACGGCCGAATGCGTGGCGGGCGAAGGCGAGTTGCCGTTCAAGGTCGGTTCCGGCTATCCCGCGCCGACGGCGGACCTGCGTGACGAAGCCGGCCGCTTCGCCACGCTCGACTACAGCGATGATCCGGCCAAACCGCTGGTGTTCATCGGCGAGAGCGTCGAATTCAACAGCCTCGCCTGGAACAACCTGCGGCAGGGCACCCCCATCGCCGAGCCCAGCGTCAAGGCTCGGGTGTTCAACTGCCCCGCCTGCGCGGCGCCGCTGTCGATCAGCCACGCGAAAATAGAGAGCGTCGGCTGCCCGAGCTGCGGCGCGGTGCTCGACACGGCCAACGAAACGGTAAAGCTGCTGGCCCAGGCTTCCCTCGACCTGAAGGTAGAGCCTGCCCTGCCGTTGGGCGCGCGCGGCAAGCTGCGCGGCGAGGATGTCGAAATCATCGGCTTCATGCGCCGGCGCATGACCGAAGAAGGGGTCGACTACCGCTGGAGCGAATACGTGCTGCTCGGGCGCGATGCCAGACTGCTCTGGCTCACCGAATATCGCGGCCACTGGAACCTCGCCCGGGTCCTGCCGCGCGCGGTCATCGTGGCGGGCAACAAGGCGGTGTACGACAAGACCGATTTCAAACACTTCCAGAGCTACTATGCCTTCGTCGACTATGTCGTCGGCGAATTTCCCTGGCGGGTGCGGATCGACGAATCGGTCGCGGTCGAGGACTACGTGGCGCCGCCGCGCATGCTTTCGCGCGAAACCAACGAGAACGAGGAGACCGTCACCCTGGCCGAGTACCTGCCGCCGGAAGAACTGCAGCAGGCGTTCAAGCTTCCCGCCAGGCTGGCAGCTCCGGTGGGCGTATTCGCCAACCAGCCCAATCCCCACGCGGAAACCCACGCCAAGGTGTTCCACCGATTCTGGATGTTCCTGGTGGTGGCGCTGGCGGTGCATATGGTGCTGCTGATGCGGCCGTCGGGCCCCGTCCTCGATCAGCACTTGGTGTTCAAGCCCGGCGACGACGAGCCCCAGCTGACGCGCGAGTTCCGTCTGCCCGCGGCCGTGTCCAGGCTGAAAATCGAGCACGAGACCAACCTCAGCAACAACTGGATATCCCTCGGCCTGACCCTGGTCAACAAGGATACGGGAGAGGCCTGGCAGGCGAGCCGCGAAATCAGCCTCTACGAAGGCGTGGACCAGGGCGTGGACGAAGGCGAGCGCTGGTCCGAAAGCTGGCATGAGGGTTCGCGCTCCGATGCGGTGGTGTTTACCGGCCTGCCCGCCGGTACTTACGTGCTTTCCGAGGAGGCCGAGCTGGGCCCGACGCGCGCGCCGGTGAATGCCAAGGTAACGGTATCGCGGCCCGGGCCGCAGTGGTCATCGCTGTTCCTCTTGCTGGGTGCGCTCGCGCTGTTCCCGATCTATACCTATGCCCGGCGCTTTGGTTTCGAGACCGCGCGCTGGACCGACAGCGATCATCCGCTGGTCACGTCCAGCAGCGGCGATTCAGATTCGGACGACTGATATGCCACGCTTCTACCTGGTCTTCGGCATACTCGCATTGAGCCTGTTTTCCTACGCCCAGTATCGCGGCGCGGGGATATTCGACGAGCTTGCCGGCGCGCAGGCGGCCCGCCTCAGCCAGGCGAACCGCAACACATCCCACAAATAGACCGCAACGCTAAAGGAGAAACCGCCATGACGGAATTTTTCAATCCCCAGGTATTATTTAACTCCCTCGCCTATTCGATACTCGGCGTTGCGGTATTCTGGATCGCCTTCCTCGTCATCGACAAGTTCACGCCCTACCATCTATGGAACGAACTCGTCGAGAAGAAGAACCAGCCGCTGGCGATCGTTATAGCCGCGATGTGCCTGGGCATCGCCATCATCGTCGCCTCCGCGATCCACTGAGTGGAAGATCGTATCGCCGCGGCGCCGGCCGCAGCAGAAGCGCCGCGCCTGCAATTCGCGCTGCTCGCCTCGGTGTTCGTCGTCGCCGCCTGCGGCCTCGTCTACGAGCTGTGCGCCGGCGCGCTCGCGAGCTACCTGCTCGGCGATTCGGTGCTGCAGTTCTCCACGGTCATCGGCACCTACCTGTTCGCGATGGGCCTGGGC
>Ga0182021_10003548_pt1 | contig 18337 bp, 16 predicted proteins | sample 612E3MmetaG_FD_120493 | JGI IMG/M metagenome (GOLD analysis project Ga0182021, IMG submission 120493) | Permafrost microbial communities from Stordalen Mire, Sweden - 612E3M metaG (Illumina Assembly) | ecosystem: Environmental > Terrestrial > Soil > Wetlands > Permafrost | place: Sweden... | reverse complement strand
CGCTCGTCCTTGCCTCAAGGGGCGGTGAGCGCACAGTCGCACTCGACCAGTTTTTCGTGGACTACCGGAAGACGGCGCTGGAGCCCGGAGAGATCATCAAGGAGATCGTCCTGCCGGTGCTTCCGAACGGGCACGGCCTCACACGGCGGGTCGATTTCCTGAAAGTGTCCAAGCGCCGCGAGCTGGATATCAGCATCGTCGCCGGGGCCTTCCGGCTGGACATCGATGCCGCCGGGGTCATTCGCTCCGCGCGGCTGGCCTACGGCGGCGTGGCACGGACTCCGGGCCGGGCGCGCGCCGCCGAGGCAGCCCTCGAGGGGCGGCGTCTCGACGAGGCGCGAAAGAATGTCGCGGATCTTCTGCGCGGCGTGTATCAGCCCATCGGCGATGCGCGCGGCAGCGCCGAGTACCGTCGCGGCCTCATCGTGAGCCTCTGGGAGAAGTTCGCCGACGGGGAGCAGAGCATCGCCCAGGACGGGACCCTGGACTTCGAGCGCGGGGAGGTATTCCCCGGGGCCGACGCGTCGCGTGCACTGCATCACGAGAGCGCGCGGGGCCACGTCACCGGCACGGCCCAGTACGTTGACGACACCGCCCAGAGGCGGCCGATGCTGGAGGCATGGCCGGTCTGCGCCCCGTATGCACGCGCACGAATCACGCGCCGGGACGCGACGCGCGCGCGCAACGCCCCCGGTGTCGCGGCCGTCCTCATGGCGGAGGACGTCCCGGGCCAGAATGACGTTGGAACGGCGCGCCACGACGAGCCTCTCTTCGCCGTGGACCAGGTGCTCTATCATGGGCAGATCGTCGCGCTGGTCGTCGGTGAAACGCTCGCCGCGTGCCGCGCTGCGGCGGCCATGGTGGACGTGGACTACGAACCGCTGACGCCGATTCTGGGCGTGGCGGCGGCGGTTGCCGCGGGCAGCTTCCTCACCGAGCCGCACACCTTGAAGCGCGGCGACGTCGAAGCTGCACTCGCGGCGGCGCCGCGGCGGCTGGACGGTGAGTTCTTCTCCGGCGGACAGGAGCACTTCTACCTGGAGACGCACGCCGCCTGGGCCGAGCCGGGGGAGGCCGGCACGCTGTTCGTGAGCTCCTCGACCCAGCATCCTTCCGAGATCCAGACCATCCTGTCGGAAGTCCTGGCGGTGCCGCGGAACCAGATCGTGGTTCAGTCGCCCCGCATGGGCGGCGCATTCGGCGGCAAGGAAGTCCAGGGCAATACCTTCGGCGCACTGGTCGGCCTCGCAGCCGTGCGGACCGGCCGCCCGGTGCGTATCCAGCTCGACCGCGACATGGACATGGTGATCACCGGCAAGCGCCACCCGTTCCACTCGACATTCTCGGTCGGTTTCGACGATGAGGGCAGGCTCCTGGCGGCGCGCGTGAGCCTCGTTTCCGACGGCGGCTGGTCGCTGGATCTGTCGCAGCCCATCCTCGACCGGGCGCTGTTTCACCTGGACAACGTCTACTACATTCCCCACGTTCTGTTCATCGGCCGTGTCGCCCGGACCAACACGACGTCGCACACGGCGTTTCGCGGATTCGGCGGTCCGCAGGGCATGCTGGTCATCGAGGAAATCGTGGATCGCATTGCGCGCACGCTCGGCCTCCCGCCTGAGCAGGTCCGGGCCGCCAACCTCTACAGCGGCAGCGGGGAGCCGAACACGACGCACTACGGACAGGAGATCGGCGACAACCGGCTGCAGGGGATGTGGAAACAGGTGCAGGGGCAGGCGGATTTCGCTGAACGCCGGAGAAAGGTCGACGAGTGGAACGCCCGGCACGCCCGTGTGAAGCGCGGCATCGCGGTAACCGCGGAGAAGTTCGGGATCTCTTTCACGCTCTCGACGTTCAACCAGGGCGGAGCGTTCGTCGTGATCTACCAGGACGGTACCGTGCAGGTGAACCACGGCGGCACGGAGATGGGCCAGGGCCTGTACACGAAGATCCTCGGCGCGACGATGCGGGAACTGGGACTCCCCGCGTCCAGCATCCGGATGATGCCGACGAGCACCGACAAGGTGCCCAATACCTCGGCCACGGCCGCCTCATCCGGCGCCGACCTCAACGGAGCGGCGGTGAGAAATGCCTGCATCACGCTGCGGGAAAGGCTCGCGCCGCTCGCCGCGGAGCTTCTCTCGGAGAAGGCCGGTGCTTCCGTCCGCACGGACGAGGTGGTCTTCACGGACCGCGCGGCGCGGCGTGGATCGTCGGCCAGCCCTTCGGTCCCTTTCGCCGACGTCTGCGGACATGCGTACCGGCGTCGGGTGAGCCTCTTGGCAACGGGGTACTACGCCACGCCGGGCATCTCGTGGAACTGGGAAACGGGCGAAGGCCGTCCGTTCTACTATTTCGCCTGCGGAGCCGCGGTGAGCGAGGTCGAGGTGGACGGCTACACCGGCATGCATCGGGTGCTTCGCGTGGACATCGTGCACGACGTGGGAAACTCGCTGAACCCCGGTGTGGACCGAGGGCAGATCGAGGGCGGCTTCGTGCAGGGCATGGGCTGGCTCACCCGGGAGGAGCTGCTCTGGGATGCGCAGGGGCGGCTGATGACGCACAGCGCCAGCACCTACCAGATCCCGGCGATCAGCGATGCCCCGCTGGAGTTCCACGTGACGCTCCTTCCTTCCGCCGCGCAGGAAGGCACGATCCACGGGAGCAAAGCGGTGGGCGAGCCGCCCCTGATGCTCGCCATCTCTGTCCGTGAAGCGATCCGGGACGCGATCGCGGCGTGCGGGCCCCCCGGCGGGCAGGTGCCGCTGAAGTCACCCGCAACCGGCGAGGCAATTTTCATGGCGATCCAGGAACGGCTGGGCCGATTGCCGGGTGCGGGCTAGCGGCAGAACTCCTCGATCGTGCCCAGGATGATGTCGCGGCACGCCCTCACCGAATCGAGGTCGACCCATTCCTCCTCGCCGTGGAGCCCTGACCCGACAGGGCCGAGCACGACGGTGGGAATTCCCGCCCCGTCGAGCAGGGCCGAATCCAGCCACCCGGACATGCCGGCGAAAATCGGGGCATTTCCCGTCGCCTTCTGAAACTGCCGGGCAAGGCAGAGCACGATCGGGGAATCCCTCCGCGCCTCCATGGAGCCGCGGGCGAATGTCCGCCGCACGGTCGCCTTGAACCCCGGCTCCCGTGCAGCGATCGCGTCGATCACGGCGCGGATCTCTGCTTCCGCCGTGTCCGGTGTTTCGCCCGGGATCGTCCGGCGCTCGATGTCCAGGCGGCAGGACGCCGGGTAGCTGGAGAGCTCCTGGCCGCCCGTGATGAGGGACGCATGCAGGGATCCGGTGCCGAGCGTCGAATGGGGAGCGGATCTCCGGAGACGGGTCCCGAGGTCCTCGATCCCCGCGAGCACTTTTCCCATCATGAGAATCGCGTCCACGCCGACGTCCGGAAGCGACCCATGCGCGGCAACGCCTTCCGTGTCGACCTGGAACCAGACAAACCCCTTGTGCTCGGTGACGATCTGAAGGCCCGACGGCTCTCCGACGATCGCGGCGTCCGCTTTCCATTCGCGCACGACCGCCTCGGTGCCGAGGCTTGCGTATTCCTCGTCCACGACTGCCGTGAGAATCACATCTCCGCGGAGCCGGCGCGCAGGCGCCTCAACCGCGGCGCACATGAACGCGGCCAGCGCGGCCTTCGTGTCCATCGAACCGCGTCCGGACATTCGTCCGTCGCGAACGACCGGCTCGAACGGCACTTTCATGCCGGCAACCCCGACGGTATCCATGTGTGCGTTGAGCATCAGGGACCGGCCCCCGCCACTTCCGCGAGCGACGGCGATCACATTCGTGCGCCCCGGCGCTGCCGTCTCCTGGCGGTGGACCTCCAGCCCCTGACCGCGCATCCATTCGGCGACGAAGTCGCCGATCTGTGCTTCACCGCGGGCGCCGGGAACGAGGCTCGGATTGACAGAGTCGATGGAAACGAGCCGTGCGAGAAGGAATTCCGGGTCGTTCATGTGCGGCCCCCTCTGCCGCGCTCACCGTATCAGAATGGTCAGGCTTTCTCCACACGGAGGGCCCAGCGAAGTCCCCGGTCGAGGAAACCCGTATAGCCGGGATCGTTCAGGGCCTCCGTCGTATGGCCCGGGGTGAAGCAGAACACCCGTCCCCTGCCCACCTCGTGTGCCCAGGCCGCGCAGGAGGTGCCGTAGTCGGCGTGGACGAGCTCAAGCAGCCGGGTGGTCCGTGAGGACAGGACGTGGTCGAAATGCATCTCGTCTTTCAGCTCGAACATTTTGAACCCGGTGAGGACGGGATGATCGCCCGGCAGGGCGCGGACCTGAAACAGGGGATGCTCTTTCGGATGGTACCCGAAACCACCGCGCAGCGTCTGGAAGTACGCGCCCTGCTCATCGAAAAAGGAAAGCCCATTGTGAAGGCCGATCAGCGCGCCACCGGCCGCTGCGAACTTCGCAATCGCCGATTCGTGTTTCGCGGTGGCCCAGACCGCGTTGGACCTTCCCGGTTCGACCCGGTTCTCCTTCGCCATGACCAGGCCGTCGAAATCCGGAAGCGAGTCCCATGGCAGCAGGGCCGGATCGGTGTACGCTGCCAGCTCGAACCCCGCCCGTGCCGCGGCGGCCTGCAGTGTGTCCCGCATTCCGTCAGGCGCGTGATAGAAGTCTCCTATAAGTGCCGCGATTCTGTGTGCCATGTGCAGCCTCTCTTGACTGTGCTCAGGGATGGAAATTGAAGATGTTGCCGACGTCCGGTATGTGACGCATCGCTTCGGAGGACAGGCGCGAGAGCTCCTCGTCGACCTCCGGCGTGTTGCGCCCTGCCGCCGCGGCCGCATTTTTTTCAAGCTGGGCCCTCGACCGGGCCCCCACGAGCGACGAGATGATCCCCGGCCTGCCCAGCACCCATCTGAGGGCAAGGGTGGAAAGCGGCGAACCGTGGCGTGCCGCGGCTTCCCTCATGGCCGCGACGGATTCGCGCACGTGAGGCCACACGTCCTCACGGTAGTACAGGGTGTTCCCCCGCGCATCCCCTTTCTCGAATGTGGTCGGGGATCTCGGCGTGTCCGAGAGAAGCCCCTGCGCGATCGAGCTGTACGAAATCATCGCCACCCCGTGCGCCCGGCACCAGGGGATGACCTTCTTCTCGGGGTAGCGCCAGAGCAGGTTGTAGCAGAGCTGGTACGCGTCGATCCTCCCGCCCTGGGATGCGTTCTCCATATCCGCGGCGCTGAAATTGCTCACGCCGATGAAGCGGATCTTCCCCTGCGCCCTCAGCCGCTCCAGGGCTTCCATCATGGGTCGCAGGTCCAGGCCGGTGCGCGGCCAGTGTATATAGAAGAGATCCAGCCACGTCCTGCGGAGCCGCTTCAGCATTCCTTCGACAATCCCGGGCGTCTCCTCCCGGCCCGCTGCATGGGCCTTGGAGGAGACAAAGACTTCACGGGAGAACGGCGCGATCGCTTGCCCGACCACCTCTTCGGATCGCCCGTTGCCGTAGTCAAGGGCCGTATCGAAGTGGCGGATCCCTACCTCGAATGCATCGTGGATCAGCGCGACGGATTTCTCCGTGTCGGAGGGGCCCCCGCCCATGTCTCCAAACTGCCAGCAGCCCAGGCCGAGACCCGAGGGCAGCGGAAGCGAGGACCGCCCCGGTTCAGTCATTCTCGAGCAGCTCGATGAGCACCTTCAGGTCCCGATTGGCGTCGACGTACGCGTAGCGCCCGCCGGTGTACTCTCCCGACTGCACGAGGGGCATGTTCTCCTTCTGGAGGTCGGCCACCTTCTCCTTCATCCCCTTGATCTGGAAGGCGATGTGGTGCACCCCTTCGCCCTTGCGGTTCAGGTCTTCGCGCCACGTGCTGGGCTCGTGGTCGGGCTCGATGAGCTCGATGTCCAGTCCCTCACCGACCTTGAAGAAGGCGAGCTTCGCCCGCGCCTTCGTCGGGCTGCCCTTGTACTTGGCCTGTGATTTCTCGATCACGTCGGTGACCTTGATTTCCGGCTTCGCCACGCCGAGGAAATCCGCGTAGACCTGCGCGGTCTTTTCGATGTCGTGCACGAGAAGCCCGACCTGTGTAACGACGTTCGAACCCAGGATGCCCTTTTTCATGAGTCAGATCCTCCTCAGGTGGTGTGGTATCGTCCTCACTGGCGGTAGCCGAACCTCTTCTCGAGGCCCAGCAGGAGCGCAATGAAGAACAGGGCGATGATCAACAGGATCCAGGCCATCGCGGAGGCGAGGCCCATCTTGAAATACTGGAATGCATTCTGGTACAGGTACAGCGAATAGAACAGCGTCGCCTGGTTGGGGCCGCCGGACGTGATGATGAACGACTCGGCGAAAGACTGGAAGATCCCGATGACATAGGTGATCACGTTGAACAGGATCACCGGGGAGATCATCGGGATCGTGATCTTGAAGGTCCGCTGGAAGAGATTCGCCCCGTCGATCGACGCAACCTCGTACAGAGACTGCGGGATGTCCTGGAGCCCCGCCAGGTAGATGATGACCGCTCCCCCGGACGTCCAGAGGAACATCATGATGAATGCCGGCCGTGCCAGGTGAGGGTCGGCGAGCCAGCCGGGTCCCTTGATGCCGACATACGAGAGGAAGGTGTTGATGAGCCCCGTCTGGGGCTGCAGCATCCAGATCCACAGGATGCAGAGGATCACCAGCGGCACCAGCGTCGGCAAAAAGAATATCACGCGGAAAAAGGCCAGTCCCTTGATCCGGCGGTTGCTGAGGATGATCGCGATGGTGAGCGTCGCCGCAGTGATCACGATCGTGCCGAAGACGACCATGTACAGGGTGTTGTACAGCGAGGTGCGGAAGACGGTGTCGGTGGTGATAAGGTCGATGTAGTTGCCCAGGCCGCGGAACTTCGGCGGATCGACGACGTTGTACTGCGTAAGGGAGTAGTACAGCGAGCTGAAGATCGGGTAGGCGGTGAAGATGAGGAAACCGATGATCCAGGGCGAGATGAACAGCAGCCCGTTGCGCTGGTCGCGCCGTGTCCACATCATGACGTCCCCCTACCCCTTGATTCCCGTCATCGCGATACCCTGGATGAAGTATTTCTGGAGCAGGAAGAAGATGACCAGAACGGGGAATGTCATGATCACCCCGAGGGTGAGGAGCATGTCCCATTTCGGATCGAGGTTGTGCATGATCTGCTGCGCCCCCAGCGAGAGGGTGTACAGCTTGTTGTCCGTGAGAAAGATCAGGGGGCCGATGAAATCGTTCCACGTCCGTAGGAAGGAAAAGATGATCACCGTGGTGATGGCGGGGGTCGAGAGGGGAAGGATGATCCGCGAATAGATGCGGAACTCGCTCGCGCCGTCGATCTTTGCCGCGTAGCACAGCTCGTTCGGGATGGACAAGAAGAACTGCCGCAGAAGGAAGATGAAGAATGCGCTGCCGAAGAACCCCGGAACGGTGAGCGGCAGGAACGTCCCGATCCAGTGCAGGCGGTGAAAGAGGATGAACAGCGGGATCATGACCACCTGGAAGGGCAGGATCAGCGTCGCCAGCACTACGTAGAAGAGCGTCTCGCGTCCCTTCCATTCGATCTTGGAAAACCCGTACGCGATCAGCGTGTTGGACGCCACGGCGCTCACGATGTTGACAACGACCAGGATGCTCGTATTGCGGAAGTCCAGGAGGAACGGGAACTCGTTGAAGATGCGAAGGTAGTTGGACCACTGAGGCTTCTTGGGCAACCACTGCATCGGCACGATGAAGAGCTCCGCCGGCACCTTCAAGGAGCTCAGCGTCATCCAGAGGAAGGGCACGATGAAGACGAATGCGAGCACGGCCGCGAGAACGGTGGTGACGGCGATCTCCCCCGGTTCGAGATAATTCGCTTCCTTGACCCGCATGGTCGCTCCCGTTGAGGTGCCCGGGGGCCGGACAGACCGGTCGTGAGCACCCGGATCGAAAGGGCGGGGCGAATGCGTTCATTCACCCCGCCGTCGAAAGAATAGTCGTTCCGCGCTTACTGCGCCAGCTGCTTCTCGAACTTGGACTGGAGACTCTGCAGGAGAGGAAGCGGATCCTTGTTGTTGTAGATCACGTCGTCGCGGAGGGCGTTCAGGTCATCCCCGAGCTGCGCGGCGACCTTCGTGAGCGCGGCGTGTCCCGAGTTGGGGGAGTTTGCCAGCTCGCGCTCGATCTTGTAGATCGGGTCACCCTTCTGCGTCCAGCTCACTTCGTCGAACTGCTTGTTGTTCGTCGGGATCGACCGCCAGATGTCGAAGTTGTTCGCGCTGATGGCCGTGGTGATGCAGAAGTTGTAGAAGCGGTACGCAAGGTCCGCGCGCTTCGCGCCCTTCGGGAGCAGGAACACGTTGGACTGGAAGATCGTTCCGCCCGCGCGCCCGCCGGCGGGGACCGGTACCTTCGCCACCGCGTACTCGATGTTCGGGGCGTAGATCCTCAGGGGGTTGGTGAACCAGTTGCCGACGACGGTCATGGCAACCTTGCCGGTCATGAAGGGGTGATCGGGGGAGAACAGGGCGCCGAATCCCGAGGTGAATCCCTTCATCTCGGTCGGGCTCTTCTTCTGCGCGTACTTGTTCATCCACTTGTACACGTTGACCAGCGGCTGCTCGGTGAGGAACAGCTTCTTGCTGTGCGTATCGTAGATCTTCGCGCCGAACATCCAGCCCCAGTAGAACGGGTTGTCGTTGCCGTAGTCCATCCAGGGAATGAAGCCGAAGCGGTCAATGGAGCTGGAGGTGTACTTGTCCAGCTTCGCCGCCAGGACGTCAAGCTCGTCGAGGGTCTTCGGCGGATTGTTGGTATCCAGGCCGGCGTCAGCGAAGGTCTTCTTGTTCATGTACAACATGATGACGTTGGAGTCCTGGGGGAGCAGGTAGGTCTTGCCGTCGATCTGGGTGACTTCCTGCATGCCCGGAAGCATGTCGGCGATCTTCAGCGTGATCTTGCTCATGTCCCAGGGAATCGCGGTCCCGTTGGCCGCGAAGGAATATGCCGCACTGGCGTTGTCGGACAGGGCGATATCGGGTGCATCTCCGCCGGCGATTGCCGCCAGGAGCTTGCCGGTGTTGACGCCGCCGGCGGGTGTCGCAACGAGGTTGACCTTGACGCCGGGGTTCGCTTTCTCGAACTCCCCGACCCGCCACTGGTCCCACTTCAGCGAATCGCCGCCGAACGGCGACCAGTACGTCAGGGTGCCCGTGCCGGACGCGCCTGCGCTTTCCGAGCCGCCCGATGCGAGGACCGGGAACGCAACAGCCGCCATCATGACCATGGCGAGCAGAACCGTTGCCCACGTTCTCTTGCTCATTTCCGCCTCCTCATAGAACCGTTCTGTGCAAGCAATAACATTGCTTCTCGTGCGAGTTTCAGGATTCGTGCTTCACGTTCAGGAGAACGCCGAGCTTCTCCATGCTCTCCACGAAGACGTAGCGGCCCCCCGGGTAGTCCCCGCTGTGTCGCTCCGGCATCCCCTTCTTCGCGAGGAAATCGAGAGTCGCGGCAAGATCGTCCACCATGAACCCGATGTGGTGCACGCCTTCCCCCTTCGTGTCGAGAAAGTCTTTCCATGAGCTGGGCTCACCATCGGGCTGAGTAAGCTCCAGCACCACCGCGCCCAGGTCGAACACGGCGAGCTTCGCGCGCGTCTTCGTGCGCTTCCCACGGAACTCCGTGTGTGCCTCCTCCACCGGCGGGATGGAGAAGATCTTCGGCATCGGAAGGCCGAATACCTCGCAGAAGCTCTTTGCCGTTTTCTCGATGTCCCGCACGACGATTGCGACCTGGCAGATCTTCTTTCCATCAATCGGAGGCATTCTCACCGATCCTTTCCACGGCTGGCGAAGCACGGCTTCACGTTCCGTTTCCGTTTACCTACACGGCAAATTAGCATGCCCTGGTGGCCGCGTCAACAAAAAATTGCAGGAGGCTCAATCGGAATGATATTCACAACAGCATTATGAGTTTATCTATAATTACTTATAATTAAAATAGTTAACCAAAATCATGCCGAAATATGCCAATGGCATGGACCGAGAATGGGTGTTCCGAGCACAGTTCTCAATTCGGGAGAGGTCAATCGAGAATGCGGTAACGAAAACGAAATTGCCGACCTGTGACCGGCAAATGCGCCCATCCAGGGCTTCACGAATAGTGAGAATACCGTGAAGAAACGAGCAATTCTTGCAAATTTGAGGTATTTCTTGACGCGCGTTGTAATGCGGATATAGTATCGTGTACGTACACGTTTTAAGGGGTGCCGGACATGTCGATCGAGAACAATTCACGGGGCACGAAGCTGCCTGACTTTGTTGACACCCTCCCCCGCCCGGACGATACTGGTGTGCAACGCGCGAGGCGGCTGTTTCATACACAGTGTCAGCGCTGCGAGGAGCTCTTCCTTTGAGGGTTACCATCAAAGAGATCGCCGCGATCTGCGGACTCTCGATCGGGACCGTGGATCGCGCGATGCACGGCAGGCAGGGGATTAATCCCGAAACCCGCGACCGTGTGCTTACCGTTTCCCGCCAGCTCGGGTACCGGCCCCACCTTCTTGCGCGGAGCCTCGTCACGGGATCGACGATGAGCATCGGCGTCATCGTCCCCAACCTGAAGAACCCCTTCTTCTCGGAGCTCGTCGAGGTGATGCAGATCAAGGCGCGGGCCGCCGGCTACCACGTCTACATGATGCTCAGCGAGTTCGATGCCGAGGAAGAAAAGGAGTCCCTCGAGCGGCTGCGGTCCCTGAACGTCGATGGGATCATCATCCTGCCGGTCAGCCGGGGTCGATCGTTCCACGCCTACATGAAGAGCCTCGGGACCCCGATCGTGACGATCTCCAACCGCGTGTCGCAGCAGTGGCCCTGGGTCGGGATCGACGACCGCAAGGCCATGCGGGATGCTGTCAGGTTCGTCATCTCCCGCGGGTACGCGAATATCGTGTTCGTGACCCTGGAGAAGGGGCTGCCGTCGAAGTCACTGCCTTTCTACTCGGACGAGCAGCGGATCCTCGGCTACAAGGAAGCCCTCCGGGAAGCCGATGGGGCCTTCACGCCCCTGGTCGTGACTGATACCGAGATGATCCGCACGATCCATGAGACGCGCCTGCAGGGAGAACGACGCACGTGCATCGTCTGCTCGTGCGATGCGGTGGCCCTGGAGGTGATGAACGTGCTGAAAGGGTACGGGATCGGGATCCCGGACACCGTCGGGCTCATGGGATTCGACAACCTGGAAGAGTTGAAGTACATCACCCCCCGGTTGGCGACCGTCGCCACCCCGATACAGAAAATCGGAGAAGAAGCCTTCGATGCCTTCCTCGCGGCCCTCCGCGAGGATTGCTCCATCAACAAGGTCCTCGAGCACCGGATCATCGAAGGAGAAACTGTTTAGGTTCACCAGCGCACCGAAAGGACACGAATGCTTTTCACACCGATTTCGTTCCGCACCGTCAAGCTCCGCAACAGGATCATGGTCTCCCCGATGTGCCAATACTCATGCGAGGACGGCCGTGCGACCGACTGGCACCTCGTCCACCTGGGCTCCCGCGCCGTCGGCGGTGCCGCGCTGGTCATGGCCGAGGCCACGGCCGTGCAGGCGCGCGGACGGATCAGCGCCGGTGACCTCGGCATCTGGGAGGATGCGCACGTGCCGGGACTCCAGAGGATCGCCCGGTTCATCACCGAGCAGGGAGCAGCGGCGGGGATCCAGCTCGCACACGCCGGGCGCAAGGCGTCGGTGAGGGTGCCGTGGGAAGGCGATCGGCCGCTCTCCCCGGAAGAGGGCGCCTGGCAGGTCGTCGGACCCAGCCCGTTGCCGTTCTCGCCCGCTCACCCGGTACCGGAAGCGCTTTCGGAAGGGGACATTGCCGACGTGATTCGCTCATTCGTGGAGGCCACCGGCCGGGCGCGTGCCGCAGGCTTTACCGTCGTAGAGCTGCATTTCGCCCACGGCTATCTCGTGCACGAGTTCCTTTCGCCCCTTTCCAACCAGCGCACTGATCGCTACGGCGGAAGCTTCGAGAACCGGACGCGTCTGGCGCGCGAGATAGCGCAGGCTGTACGGGCAGAGTGGCCGGACGCTCTGCCGATATTCGTGCGGCTCTCCACTACGGATTGGACCAATGGCGGCTGGGACGTGGAGCAGACCGTGGAGCTTGCGCGAGGTCTGAAGACGGACGGGGTTGATCTGATCGACTGCTCGTCGGGCGGCAACGTGAACGGTGCGCGGCTGCCCATCGGCCCGGGCTACCAGACGCCCAACGCCGAAAAGGTGCGCAGGGAAGCAGGAATCGCCACGGGGGCGGTGGGCCTCATCACCTCGGCAGCCCAGGCCGATCACGTGATCCGCACGGGCCAGGCTGACATCGTCGTCATGGCGCGCCAGCTCCTGCGCGACCCGTACTGGCCCCTGCACGCCGCGGCCGAGCTCCGCACCGAGGCAGCGTGGCCGAACCAGTACTTGAGAGCGAAGTAAGCGCGGCCCGAAAGGTCGGCGCGGAGCGCGGCGCGCGGTACTCCCTGCTACGAAATCCCCAGCGACGCTTCCGCTGCCGCCACCGTCTGGGCGATGAGCGTTGCAATCGTCATCGGGCCGACGCCGCCGGGAACGGGCGTGTAGGCGGAGCAGCGATCGACGAGCGGGGCAAGCTCCACGTCTCCGACGTTTCCCGGATGGAAGCCGGCGTCGACGACGACCGCGCCCTCCCGTATCCAGGCGGCCTTGATGAACTCGGGCTTGCCGACGGCGCCGACCACGATCTCGGCGCTCTTCACGATCTCGGGCAGGCCGCGGGTCTTCGAATGACAGATCGTCACGGTGGCGTTGGCGTTCAGGAGCATCATCGCCACCGGTTTTCCCAGGATCGGGCTGCGGCCGACCACGACGGCGTGCCTGCCTTCCAGCTGAATCCCGTAGTGCGACAGGAGGCGCATGATGCCGGCCGGCGTCGCCGATCCGTACGCCTGCTCGCCCATGGCCATCCTGCCGAAACCGAGCATCGTCACCCCGTCGACGTCCTTCGACAGCGCGATCCGCTCGAAGCAGCTGCGCTCGTCGATCTGCCGGGGGACCGGGTGCTGGAGGAGGATCCCGTGCACCGCGGGGTTCGCGTTCAGCTCGTCGATCCGCGCGAGCAGCTCCGTGGTGGACGTCGCCTGCGGGAGCACCACCTTCAGTGATTCCATCCCCACGCGCCTGCAGGCGCCGCCCTTCATCTTCACGTAGGTCGCCGAGGCAGGATCGTCACCGACGAGGATCGTGGCGAGGATCGGCGTCCTTCCGCCTGACTTTTCCCGGATCTTCGTCACGCGCGTCGAGAGCTCGGCCTCGATCTCCCTGGAGAGCGTCTTTCCGTCGAGCACGGTGCCAGCCATGATTCCCCCTTTGCTCCTGAAGCATCGCTTGAGAACGAGTCGGTGAGTCTGCCGATCGGGATTGTCGATGCGATCATACCACGGCCGGACGATCCCGTCACGGGCGGCAGCGGGCTGGATCCAAACGATGCCCCGCCGGATGCGCCCGACTTGACATACCGGTTGAAAAATGGAACCTTTTATTTATTCACGCCAGCTGTACGATATGCACTGTATCGCGCATCGTTGATGCGAATGCCACGGACGACCGCGGACGCCAATGCCACGGAGGACCGTGCGAATGCCACGGACAACGCGGCCGCCAGCGGCACGGACAGCCGGGCAGTCGAGGTACACGCGAGGCGCGAATGTCTCTGCAGGGAGGTTTCAAGCTCATGAAGTACGCAAAGGTTTTTCTCCCGATCGTGCTCGCGCTCCTCGTCGGTGCGTGCGCCAAGCCGCCCCAGGCGGACATCGATGCCGCGCGGGTGGCAGTGACCGACGCGGCGAAGAATGCCGATATCATCGCCTACGCGCCCGATACCCTGAAGTCGGCGCAGGACAAGCTCGCCCAGATGGAGACCGAGCTTACCGCGAAGCACTACGACAAGGTGAAGGCCCTGGCCCTGGATGCGAAGGCCACGGCGGGAACCGCGGCGAATGACGCTGCCGCGGGCAAGCAAAAGGCGCAGGCTGACGCGACCGCACTGATCGCGGCGCTGAAGCAGGCCCTTCCGGATGCGTCGAAGAAGCTCGCGAACGCGAAGAGGGTGCGGGGGATCAAGCTCGATTTTGCCGGGCTCGCGAAGCAGCTCTCCGACGCGCAGGCAGCCGTTGCCGATGCGGACAAGGACCTCGCCGACGGCAACTTCGCCGTGGCGCTGCAGAAGGCCACTGCGGTCCAGGCCCAGCTCTCTGACGGAGAGAAGACGGTCGCCGACGCCGTGCAGGCAACGGGAAACAAGAAAAAGTAGAAGTACTCTCCGGGGCCATGCCCCTCCAAACGAAAACCTCCCGGATGCGGCGCGCCGCAAGGGGAGGTTTTTTTGTCACGCTGGACCGGCCGGGCGGGGCCTACCCGGGAAAGATCGCTTGCAGGAGACCCTGCCCCAGCCGTCCCAGGCGTACGGCGCACACGACGCCCGCCGAGAGAACGATTGCATCGACCAGGCGTGCCCACGGAACATACGGGCCGACGAAGAACACGACAGCCGCCGCGGAGACGCTGAAAACGAAAAATGCCAGCCCCAGGAGCTTTTTCCGGATGAGAACGGGCGTAGAGCTCCGGCGGAACCGCACACGGGCATCAAAGATACCCGTGACGAACGAGACGATGACGGCCAGCGGGAGAACGCCGACGAATCCTCGGAAAATGTCCGTCAGCGTCTCGGGAAAGAAATCCGGCAGGATCAACACCACCAGCGCGAGGACGAACGCCGAGGCGGCAAAGGAGACGGAGAAGTGGTCGACGATGGGATGCACGTCCAGCCAGAGAAAGAGCCGGCGCCGCTCCGAGACGGGGTCCTTCCAGGGGTCCATCATCTTTCGCGGAACACCGCAGGCCGGACAGGCGTCGCCGACCTTCCCCGCCTCGGTCACGTAGCCGCACGACCTGCACCGCATGAGCTCTGCCATGATTGCCTCCCGCCGAGGCTCAGCCCTGCATTCGCGCTAGCCCTGCTTCTTGATCGCCTCTTCGGCGAGGACCACCAGGGGCTTCAGCATGCTCATGAACTCCATGGGGAAGATGAACTTGGTCGACGCCCCGGTTCCCATCTGCTTCAGCGTCTCGAAGTACTGCAGCATCATCGTCTTGGAGTCCACCGTCTTTGCCGTGCCGAAGATCTTCTCCAGCGCCAGGGCGAAGCCCTCCGCCCGCAGGACGGAGGCCTGCCGGTCACCCTCGGCCTTGAGGATCGCTGACTGCTTCTCCCCCTCGGCAACAAGGATCGCTGATGCGCGCTTGCCCTCGCTCTCGATGACCATGGCCCGCCGGATGCGCTCTGCCGACATCTGCCGGTTCATCGCGTCCTGGATGTCCTTGGGCGGCACGATCTCCCTGATTTCAACGCTGGTGACCTTGACGCCCCAGCGCTCAGTGACCTCGTCCAGCTTCGTGCGGAGGACACGGTTGATGTCCTCCCTCTTGGCAAGGACGTCGTCCAGCGGAATGTCGCCGATCACCGCGCGCAGCGTGGTCGTGGCGATCTTCTGGCTCGCGCCGGCGTAGTTCCCGACCGCGACCACCGACGTGGTGGGATCCAGCACGCGCCAGTAGATGAGGAAGTCGATGTCGATGGGCGCATTGTCCTTGGTGATGCAGGTCTGGCTGGGGATCTCGAGGTAGAGCTCCCGCAGGTCCGCCCATACCGGCTTGTCCACGATGGGGATCAGGAACACGAGTCCCGGTCCCTTGGCCCCGATGACGCGGCCGAGGCGGAACACCACCAGGCGCTGGTACTCGCGCACCACCTTGATCGACGAGGAGAGAATGATGATGACGAAAATGACGATGACCGCAATCAGCACGTAGTTCATCTGATGCCTCCGTACACGAAGTGTTCCACGACCTATTTTCCGCCGCGGCGGACGAGCAGCCGAAGCCCGTCCCTGCCGACAACTTCCACTTTCTCCCCCGACGCGACGCCGCCCTCGACGGCCCGCGCGCTCCACTGCTCGCCGCCCAGGAGGATGACCCCCTCCGGGGAGAGATCGGTGACGGCGGTTCCTGCACCGCCGACGAGCGCCTCGCTGCCAAAGCTGATCCTCCGCGCCAGCGCGCGGATTCCCTTGCCCAGGACGAATGTGAAGAACGCGACGACCAGCAAGGTCATGACGACGATGACGAGGACGGAAATCCGTGCCGGTGCCGCTGCCAGCGGGACCCCCGCGGCTCCTTCCGACATCGGCAGTCGCCCTGCGGCCGGCGGCCTCCAGGACGGAAAGAGGAGGAAGGAGCCGAGCACGAATGCGACGATGCCGCCCGCGGTGAGAAATCCGTGCGTCGGCGTCTTGAGGTCGAAGAGGAAGAGCCCGATGGCCAGGGCGATGAAGATGATCCCCCCGATGTTCGTGGGCAGGCTGCCGAATGCGATGAAGGCGAGCAGGAGGGCAATTCCCCCGGCGACTCCCGGCGCAACCGCCCCGGGAGAGCTGAGCTCGAAGATCACCCCGAAGGTGCCGATCACCATGAGGATGTACGCGACATCGGGGTTCACGAGAAAGGCGAGGATCCAGTCCATGAACGTCATGCGGAACCGTCTCACCTCGGCGCCCGATGTCTTCAGGACAACGTCTCCCGCGGGCGTGTGCACGGTGCGGCCGTCGATGCGGACGAGAAGCTCTCCGAGACTGGGGACCACGAGCTCCGCGACGTGACGCGCGGCCGCCTCGGAATCGGTGAGGGACATGCTGCGGCGCACAGCGTCGTCGGCCCAGTCGGCCGGTCTCCCGCGCAGGGCGGCCAGCGATTTCAGCTTCGCGGTGGTGTCGTTGAGCACCTTTTCTCCCATGACACCGGGAATATCAGCCCCCCCGGACGTGACCGGGTGCGCGGCGCCGATGTGCGTGCCCGGCGCCATTGCGGTGACGTGGGCTGCCATGGCGATGAAGACGCCGGCCGAGGCGGCGCGCGCGCCGGACGGTGTCACGTAGACGACGACGGGAACGGGAGAGGCGAGGATCCTCTCCACGATCTGATCCATTGACGTCCCCAGCCCTCCGGGCGTGTTCATCTCGATGACGGCGACGTCCGCCCCGTCCCGCTGGGCACGGTCAAGGCCGCGCAGGATGTAGCGTGCGGAGATGGGATCGACAGGGCCGGAGAGCGTCAGGACCGCCGCGACTCTCTCCTGGGAGACGGCCGCAGAAGCGCAGGCGCAGACGAGAAGACTCGCCAGGAGCAATCGCCCCTTCATGCACGTCCTTTCTTTTGCCGACAGTATACCCGCGATGAACGACGAAATGCCAGCGGCCATTACCGCGGTGCGCGCGGGAATTCAGCTCCCGCGTATTCCTTCCGATAGTTGGGGAAGGAGACCAGCGATGCGCGAGAAAAGCACCCAGTCGATGTTGCAATGGATCAGCAGGACGTACGACATGTCCCCTGCCGCCCTGGCCCGGATGTTCCAGCGGAACGCCCGGACGGTGAGCGTCTGGCTGAAGGAGGGGAGGATCTCGGAACGGAACGGGACGAAGATCCGGTCGGCCTTCTACTACCTGAACAACGCCCCTGATCCGCACAACCCGCACCACTCGGGGATCGACTGCTTGTGACTACTTCCTCGGGTGGGTCTTGAGATACTCGCCGAGGTACCCGTTCGCCATTTCGAAAGAGGTCTTGTCGTAGGAGCGCCCGACAAGGCCCGAAAAGGTTTTCTGCAGCAGGTCCACCCAGTCCTGCGTCGCCTGCGGCGAAACCTGGTTGATCTTCAAGCCGTACTTCTTCATCACGTCGATTGCCTGGCCGTCGGCCTTGGCGAGGTCCGGCGCAAGGGACTGGGAGATCTTTTCCGCGGCATCGAGCAGCCGGAGCTGCAGGTCGGCGGGGATCTGGGACCAGCTCTTCATGCTCACCACGGCGGCGCCCCACAACGGTGCCAGCTTGATCGTCGCCATGTTCCCCGCGATCCCGAACCACTGGCTCGAAGCCGCAACGAGCGGGCTGGTGACGAAGGCGTCGACCATCCCGCCCTGCAGGGAGGTCATCAGGTCCGTTGCCGCGATGGACACGGTCTGGAAACCCGCGCTCTGGTACGCCTGCACCTCGTCGGGATCCCCGCTCCACACCCACAGCTTCTGGCGCCGGAGGTCATTCGGCGTCACCACCGGCGCGCGGGAGAAGAAATACACCCAGCCGCTCGGGGACCACATGATGGGCTTGAACCCGCGCTTGGAAAGCTCCGTGTCGAAGAACGGTTTCATCCTGTCCAGCACGTAGGTGAGCTCGTTGTCGCTCTGCAATAGCAGGGGGTAGGAAAGAGTCTTCACACCGTTGAAGATGCCCTG
>Ga0182021_10003547_pt1 | contig 18339 bp, 17 predicted proteins | sample 612E3MmetaG_FD_120493 | JGI IMG/M metagenome (GOLD analysis project Ga0182021, IMG submission 120493) | Permafrost microbial communities from Stordalen Mire, Sweden - 612E3M metaG (Illumina Assembly) | ecosystem: Environmental > Terrestrial > Soil > Wetlands > Permafrost | place: Sweden... | reverse complement strand
CCGTCTTTGCCGACTTCCTCCATGATGCCGGCGATCAGATTGCCAAGCTCAGCGTTCTCGGCCGAGATGGTGGCCACTTGCGCCATCTCTTCTTTCTTGGAGATGGGTTTTGACATTGACTTGAGATTCTCGATCACCGCTTTCACTCCTTTATCGATACCGCGCTTGATCGCCAAGGGATTGGCGCCGGCGGTAACGTTCTTGATGCCTTCCGTAATTATCGCCTGGGCCAGGACCACCGCGGTGGTCGTGCCGTCGCCCGCCATGTCATTGGTCTTCTCGCTGGCTTCCTTTACGATCTGGGCACCCATGTTCTCAGCCTTGTCTTCCAGTTCGATCTCTTTGGCAATGGTCACGCCATCATTGGTAATGGTGGGCGATCCAAACGACTTGTCCAACACAACGTTGCGACCCTTGGGTCCAAGGGTCACCTTGACCGCGTTGGCCAATTTGTCGACGCCGGTCTTTAATTTTTTGCGGGCAGCTTCCGAATAGATTATTTCTTTAGCCATAATAGTTAGCTTAAAACGTAAAGCGAAAAATTTAAAAAAGTAATTTCGAATTTATATTTTACGTTTTGCGCTTTTAGTTTTACGTTTATTCAATGATCGCCAGAAGGTCTTCTTCGCGGCAGATCAGGTATTCCTTGCCATCGACTTTGATCTCATTGGGACCGTATTTGGAAAACAAAACTTTCTGCCCGGGCTTGACCGAGACGGCGACAATATTGCCTTCCTTGTTTCTCTTGCCGGGCCCGACGGCGATGATCGTGCCCTGCTCTGGTTTTTCTTTTTCGGCGGTATCGGGCAAGATAATGCCCGACTTGGTCTTCTCCTCGCCCTTGATCGACTCGATCAAAACATAATCGGCTAACGGTTGTATCTTCATGTTGTTATGTCAAATGTCAAAACCCAGATGTCAAAACCGGATTTTAAAGTTTTAACTGCCGGGTTTGGCGTTTGATTTTTATTTTTAATTTAGTGTTAGCAATCGACACCTTAGAGTGCTAATGCTAGTTATTATATATCCTTAGCGGATTTTCTTGTCAACCCGCTAGTGAATTTTGGAGCGCGCAAAGCGCGAATTAATTCTGCCTTTAGCAGAATAATCCAATCTACTACCGGGTCAAGAAACCAATAACCAAAACCCCGCCGCAGCGGGGTTATATTTTTTAAGAAAGACGGTTTGTCAGTCTTCCAGCTCAACACCGGTCTTTTGGGCCAGCTGTTCGCACCAGCCTTCGTGGCGTTTTAATTCGTGCTTTACCATCGCCTGCTCGGTTTGATATTCATCGATCTTCCCCGCCAACCCGTCGATCGCGGTCATTATTTCATTTTTTGTTTTGGCCGCCTCCTCCTTTATTTCTTTGATCTCGCCTTTGATGCCAGTTATATCACCTTTGATGCCAGAAATAACAGCATCTCTCTTTTCAAATTCATTGCCGATAAAATCAACAAGCTCGCTGTAATCGACAGTTTCCTTGTTTTTTACTTTTGTGGTTTTGATAATATTTTTTGCCATGTCCTTGATGTATTTGTATACTAATCCGGGGCAATAATTTCGTCAAATCAAAAAACTGTGGCGGCGGGCAAAATAAAAGGACTAGTCTGTTTGACAGTCCAATATTGGGAACAAGCTTTCGAGCACACATCTTAGGGAGTTCCTGTTGGGCGCGATCCACTTATCGATATCTACGATTACCGGACTTTGGACGGCCACCTCAATTTCTTGCCTTGTGACAAAGATAACCCTCAGGCACTTTTCTCGCCGATGAACTTGGGTCCATTTTTGCGTATCTTTCTTCTGGCATTTAAAGAAATCAATAACGCGCAGCGGGATTATATCCTGGATCTTTGGATCATCGATGGGAACGCCGGCAAGTTGGTACAAAAATGACTGACCGCCGCAAATCTCATTAAGGGCGTCAAAAAGGTTGACAGTTCCGTCGTTGTCCGCGGCGGCGATTATCAACGGGATCCCCATTTGTTCAAACTGGTCGAGTAACCCGCAAAGGGCTTTGTCCAAAGCCTGTTTATCTTTTGGCCGCATCGCCCCATTCAAAGCCAACGACGATCCTCCAATTACTATTACATCAATTGCCATTGCAACCACCCTGCTTGCTAAAGAACGAATAATCATACCAAGCGAACATTTTTTCAGATTATCCAAAATTATGCAGCTTGTAAAGACTTGGAAGCGGTTTTGCCTTGACAAATCATGTAAGGTATGGCAATAATTGGTCAGCAATCCATGGTTAAGGAGGATAGATTGAATGCTTGCGAATATTATGGAAACCTGGTTTAACAAAGCAGAATTAGCATCTGAAAGAAGAGTCCTGGAAGTGATTGACGAAACCGACAGGAAATTTCTGTCATCATTGGCGACTGACGATTTGGCGGAAGCACACAATATAGCTAAGCTCGGAAGCCCCTTCCAACAGAAAGTTGCAAAAATCTTCCTGTCCAGGATCAGCGAATTTACACTCTGCCGATATTACATGGGCGACCTGACATCGGAATACAATCCCGTCCTGGCACCGGTGGCCATAAAACCCCGCACGGAACTTTTTGGGGACATGCTTCGTTTCATGCTCAAAAGCTATCACAAAGAAATCGACCTGATCGAGGTCTACCAGATTGCGTCAAAGTTCCGTTATACCCAAATCGCCAGACAGGCTCTCGGGGAAATCTTAAAAACAGAGGTATCACCGAATACCGCCCTGGAAGATTACCTCATAGCCTGCGAAAGGTTTGGGCAGTCTGGATATCCCGGCGATGAGATGCTGGAGATGGACTTATTAATGAAGATATTCAAAGAAAACAAGTTGCCCCTCGACGAGATCTGCTCCAAAATATTCAGCAGATTCTGGCGAAAAGACGAATTGAGCCTACAGCCAAATCTTAATGACAAATACTCGCGCATATCCGATGCCCCCCGAAAGAATATTCTGATGAAAGTGTTAACGATGATCAACCGGGGAGAAATTGTGCTCGGCGACCTACTCGAAATGTTGCCCATGCAACTTAGCCAGAAAGAATTATTGGAAGGTTTGGAGCTGACAAAGGAAATAAACGAACTCACAACAGAACAGCCTGACTAAAAAGCCTGGGCTTCTTTTTTTATACTTCAGAAGGTTGACCCGGTAGTGAATTTTCGACCCGCTCCGCGAATTTGTTCCGCCAAAGGCGGAACTGTCGAAAATCTACTACCGGGTTGATAAACGGCGGTTTTGGGGGTATACTGGCAATATTCATGATTTTTAAATTGATCGTCCACACAGTTGGGGCCGGACTGGCAATTTTTCTGGCGTCAAAATTAATGCCGGCTTCTGTGACATTTGACGGCAGCCTTGTCTCTTTGGCGCTGGCGGGTTTGGCGTTTGCCCTGCTTTACGCGGTCATCGTGCCGGCCATCAAACTGATCACTTTCCCCCTGCGCATCTTGACTTTTAATTTATTTTCGCTAGTGATAGATATGGCGGCAGTCTGGGTGGTTGACGGATTGGTCCCTCAGCTTCGCATTGTCGGGCTGCTGGCTTTATTGATAACCACTTTAATTATCCTGGTAATAAACGCAATCTTATGGCAAATATTATCCCCATCGCTCAAATAGTCATCGCGGTATTGTTAATGATATTGATCCTGATGCAACAGCGCGGCGCCGGCCTGGGCTCGGCTTTCGGGCAGGGCGGCGGTTTTTACGCCACCCAGCGCGGACTGCAAAAAAAGATCTACTGGGCCACCGTGGTGCTTGGCGTGGCTTTCGTGGGCCTGGCAATCGCCAACCTTTTGATTAAATAAACCGGCATTTTGCCGCCGCTCATTTTTAGCAACTCTTTAGCCTCTCTTGCGTTATTATGAAATTTCCAACGTTTGCGCAGTGGAAGCAATTGCCCGGCGTCTTGTCGCGACGCGAACTGGCCGCGCTGTTTTTGTTTATAATCGCCTTTGGCGCATCGGCCTGGTTTTTGCTTGATTCAGTCTATATTGCCAGGACAACGCTGGTACCGGCCAACAAGGGAACCTACACTGAAGGCATTATCGGCACGCCCCGCTTTTTAAACCCGCTTTACAAAGATTCCAACGACACCGACCGGGACATCTCCGAGCTTTTGTTCTCCGGGCTGATGGCTTACGGACCCGACGGCAAACTCACCGAAGACCTGGCAAAAAGCTATTCGGTAAGCGACGACGGCCTGACCTACGAATTCATTTTAAAAGACAACTTGCGCTGGTCGGATAATGAACCCTTGACCAGCGACGACATCCTCTACACAATTTCCGTGATCCAGGATCCGGCTTACAAAAGCCCGCTGCGCGGCCAATGGCTCGGAGTGGAAACCGAAAAGATCACCGATACCAGCTTCCGTCTGAAACTTAAAAATCCCTATTCATCATTTTTGGAAAATTGCACGCTCAAGATATTGCCAAAACATATCTGGAGCAATGTCTCCGCCGATGATTTCCCGCTGTCGCCCTTCAACTTAAGCCCGGTGGCATCCGGTCCGTATGTCGTAAAAAAAACCAACCGCAACAAAGACGGTGATATTTTATCCATGGAGCTGGCGCCCAATGCCCGGTATTTTGGTCAAAAACCGCACATCCAGCATTTTGTCTTCGCTTTCTTTGGCGACAACGACAGCCTGCTGGCAAGTTTTAGGCGCGGCATCGTCAAGGGCTTTGCCCAACAACAATTGCCCGACCCGAAAGCTTCCGCGATCGCGGGCGAGAACCTGTATTCTTTTACCCTGCCCAGATATTTCGCCCTGTTTTTCAATTCCGACAACAACCCGGCCTTGGACGATGCCCAAGTAAGACAGGCGCTAAACCTGGCCACCGACAAACAGGAGATAATTGCCAAGGCACTTAACGGGGCTGGCAGCGCCGTTGATTCACCCATCCTATCCGATTTTTACCATTTCAATCCCCCGATGGTCAGCTATTCCTTCGATACCGAACAAGCGCAACAATTGCTGGACAAGTCGGGTTTTGCGGCGGCCAGCGACGGCAGCCGGACCAAGGCCGTCAGCCGCAAACCGGCCTTTCAATTCACAAAAAACCTCTCCCTAGGATCGAAGCTCGACCCCGACGTTAAAGAACTTCAGACCTGCCTGGCCAAAGAAGTGGCCCCCGATTTGGCGGCCAGCGGCAAATTCGACGCCGACACTAAGGACGCTGTCAATAAATTCCAGCAAAAATATCATGCCGATATTCTTGACGCCAACGGCCTGACGACGCCGACCGGCGATGTAAAACAGGCGACGCGCGACAAATTAAACGCTGTTTGTTTCCCTTCGGGCGGCCAAACGATCCCGCTCCATTTCACGCTGACCACCGTCGACCAGCCGACCCTGGTGAATGTCGCTGATATTATCAAAGCGCAGTGGGCCAAGATCGGCGCCACCGTCGACATCAAAACCGAGGACATCGACACTTTGGAACGCGACACGATCAAGCCGCGTAATTATGAAATCCTGCTTTTTGGCGAAGTCCTGGGTTCCCTGCCCGATCCGTTCCCCTTCTGGCATTCTTCCCAGAAAAACGATCCGGGATTGAACTTTTCTTTGTACCAAAGCCAGGACGCCGACAAGGCGCTCACCGATGGCCGCCAGAGCTTAGACGAGGACTCAAAAGCGGCGGCGCTTGGATCATTCCAGGATATTTTGTTAAAAGACGCGCCCGCGGTATTTTTGTACAACCCCAATTATGTGTACGTCACTAGCGGCGAACTTAAAGGCATAAAAGACGGCGTGATCATCGATCCTTCGCAAAGATTCGCCCAGGCGGCGCTTTGGTACACCCAGGAAGAAAGAACCTGGAAGTAAAAAAACGTAAAACTAAAAGCGCAAAACGTAAAACAAAAATTCAAAATTATCTTTTAAATTTTTCGCTTTACGCTTTACGTTAACTATCGTGGCTGACGATAAAATCGAGAAGTTGGATTATTACGCGCTAAAAACCCTGGAAAGTTTGCCGCAATGGCAATATCCCGGACTGGAAATCGCTAAAACCAGCCGCAATGTTTTTGTGGGTTCGGGCGACGCGGACAACACCGGCCGGATCTTTGCCCAGAATTTTGGCGGGCACGGCTTTAGCGTGGTTGACTATAAAAGTTTTTTTGAGAATAACCCCGAAACCGATTTGAACGTTTATATCGTCAACGCTTCGGGCGCCAAGGATGGCATCAAAATGGCCGAGTGGCTAACTAATAAAGGCTGGCATCCGAAATTGGTCACATCCAATCCCGAACCGCCGGCCGGGAAATTTTTGCGGCCGGAAGATATTTTTGTTTTCCCGGCGCTAAAAGAACCGCCGACTTACAATGTCAGCACCTACGCGGCGATGCTTTACGGCGTCTTAAAAGAAAATATCGGCGGAGTCCGGGAACAAATTGAAAATCTAAAAATTCCGAATTTGAGGAAATATAAATTCATCTTCTTTTTGGCGGCCGACAAATACGAAATCGTGGCCCGGATGGCCAAAAGAAAGGTCGCCGAAACCCTGGCGGGCGTGGGCGCCGACGGTGGCGGATTTTCCAATGCCGCACACGGCATGCTTTTGCAGCCCAACAAAGACCGGCTGGTATTCTGCCTAAACGCCAAATACGACGGCGACAGCGACTCCTACGAGTTAAATATGGATTCGCATCTGGGATTGCTGTTGTCGCTGCACTACATCATCGGCAAAAACCAGACCGACAAAGATTCCCAAAACATCCTGAAAAACTATTTTGAGAATGCCAAAAAACAAGGCTGGGAATTCAATAAAGTCTGGTGATAATTTGGTTACCCCCTATTGCAAAAAAGTTGGGATCGTGATAGCATAAACATACCCTACGGTTCGCCAGATGTATTTATGCTAAGGCGGCCGATAAAAACTCTCTAATCTTTTGCGCCCTTTTTGTACAAATTCTGCGTTGGATTCAGGGCGTCTGCAATTATGGATAAAGGTAAAGATACGAAAAAAAACGAGATCTCCAAAGTAGTAATCCCGGCCGCCGGCTGGGGTACGCGCTTTCTTCCCGCGACCAAGGCCATGCCCAAGGAAATGCTGCCGATCATCGACAAGCCGATAATCCAGTACGTTGTCGAGGAAGCCGTGGCTTCGGGCATCAAAGACGCGATCATCATAACTGGCTGGCAAAAACGCGCCATCGAAGACCACTTTGACCGTTCCAGCGACCTGGAAAGGTTCCTGGATTCGCAGGGTAAAACCAAAGCCCTGGGATTGATCAAGGAAATCGCGGCCCTGGCTAATTTTATTTATATCAGGCAGAAAAGCGACTATTACGGCAATGCCATGCCGGTGCTGGCGGCCAAAACAGCCGTTTGCAACGAAGATTTCGCGGTAATGTGGGGCGACGAATTCATCATGGCCAATCCCCCGCGCCTAAAACAAATAATCGACGTCCACGACAAGTATGGCGGCGCGGTGATATCGGCCGTCCGCATCGAATCCAAGGACGACGTTTCGCGCTACGGCATTGCCGACATGGAAAAGGTCGAGGACGGGATCTTCCGCATCAAAAAGATCGTGGAAAAACCGATGCCCGAGGAGGCGCCATCAAACCTAGCCACCCACGGAGCCTACATCCTGCCGCCCGATATCTTTAATATCATCGAGAATCTAAAACCGCGCAACGGCGAGATCTGGCTGGTGGACGCGATCAACCAGTTGATCGATAACGGTTATCCGGTATACGCTTGCGAGATAAAAAACGGAAAATATTACGATACCGGCAACAAAACGGAATACCTAAAGACGGTGATCGAATTCGCGTTGAATCATCCGGATTTTTCCAAAGAAATCAAAGAATACATTAAGGGTTTGAAGTTAGACTAAATACAGTCCAGTAAATCAAAATTGATCGCGGGCCGCCTTTTCGCCATTAGGCGAAAAGGCGAGCCTCGCTCAAATTTTGATTACAAAATTTGAGCGGGCATGGCGGAATTGGCAGACGCGCACGGTTCAGGGCCGTGTGAGTAACATCATGGAGGTTCAACCCCTCCTGCCCGCACACATTACAATTCTCCTTGGTGCCACACTAGAATTGATTAATTAATTAACAATCAGGGCAATCGAATATATTTTGGTTTCGGCAGACTCTTTCTGCCGCCCCCTCGATCTTCTTACCCTGTACAAATAGTAAAAAGAATGGACACACCGTTTCGTCCCAATATGGGACCAATAAGCAACCGGCCTGGGCAAAATAACCCGGGCCCGATGCGCAACAAAAGACAGCCGGCGAGACGCTTAGCGTCTCAAGGGGAACGCTCAGCGTTTCCGCAAAAACAGGTTAAATTGCCAAACACGGCGTTTGAAAGCGTGATCGACCAGATCAGCAAAATGCCGGCCGCAAAACCTCCCCGACCGCGCGTTGCCAATCCCGGCATTCCGGCACAGCAACTTGGCGCGCCCAAGCTGCCCTCCCCGCAACGGCGGGCGTCTTCGGGTAGGAGTTTTGGCCGCCGGCCCGGAGGCCAATTCAGACAAAGGAATTTTGCGCCCGCGACCGGACGCCAGCCGCGCTTTAACACTTTCAATCCGGAACCTGGGCAGCAACAGCCGGTTCCAATCCGCCAGGCAGAATCGCCGCAAAACGCGACCGACAAGAAACTCCGCGTGATACCTTTGGGAGGCTTGGGCGAAGTCGGCCGCAATATGACATTGCTGGAATACAACGACAAGATCCTGATCATGGATGTCGGTTTTCGTATGCCCGGCGAAGATATGCCCGGGATCGACTACATCATCCCCAATATCGATTACTTAAAAGACAAACGCAAAAACATCGTTGGGATCGTCTTTACGCACGGCCACTATGACCACATCGGCGCCGTTCCCTATCTGATCGACAAGCTCTGGCATCCGGGCCTGCGCCTGATCGCCTCGACCTTGACGCGCGCAATAATCATGAAGCGCCAGGATGATTTTCCGCAACTACCAAAACTCGACGTCGAGGTAGCCGAAGACCGCAGCCGGATCGCGCTGGGACCTTTCGTTGTGGAATTTTTCCGCCAAAACCACAACATTCCGGAGAACTACGGGCTCTTCGTTGAAACCCCGGTGGGAAATATCGTCAACACTTCCGATTTCAAATTTGACGACAGTCCGGTCAACGAAAAACCGACTGATTTCGGCCGCTTGCGGGAGCTGGGCAAACGCGGCGTTTTATTGTTGCTGTCGGACTCGACCGGCGCCGAAGAAACCGGACATTCCCTTTCGGAAAAAGAGATCTTCCAAAACCTGGAATTGATATTCGCGCAATCGCAGGGACGCATAATCGCGGCCACCTTCGCTTCGCTTCTAAACCGGATCCAGCAGTTTGTCGTCTTATCGGAAAAATACGGCCGCCACGTCGCGGTTGACGGCTACTCGATGAAAGCAAACGTTGAGACCTGCCGGCAGCTAAAATACATCAAGTCAAAACCCAACACCTTCATCCAGATAAAAGATGTTGCCAATTACCCGGATTCACAAGTTTCGATCCTCTGCACCGGAGCCCAGGGGGAATCCGACGCGGTGCTGATGAAGATCGTCAGCCACGAGCACCGCTCAGTTCGCTTAAAGAAGGGTGACGCGGTGATCTTTTCATCGTCGGTCATCCCGGGCAATGAGAGGACTGTTCAAAACTTAAAAGACGACATTTTGCGCCAAGGAGTCAAAGTCTATCACTACAAAATGATGGATATCCACGCCGGGGGCCACGGCCAACAAGACGAACTGATGCAAATGATGCAGTTGATGAACCCCAAGTTTTTCATGCCGATCCACGGCCAGTACTCGATGCTGGTCGCCAATTCGGAACTGGCGCATAAAGTCGGCATAAAAGACGAAAATATCATCATTGCCGAAAACGGCGCCATCGTTACATTGACACCTCAAAGTATCGTTCTGGAAAAGGAAAAAGCCCAATCGTTTTTCGTCATGGTTGACGGGCTGGGCGTAGGCGACGTGGGCGAAGTGGTGTTGCGCGACCGCCAGGTCCTGGCACAAGACGGCATGTTTGTCATCGTAACGATTGTCGACAAACAAACCGGCAAAGTAAAAGGATCGCCCGACATAATCTCGCGCGGTTTTGTCTACCTGCGCGAATCAAAAGACCTGCTCAAGGAAACCCGGCTAAAGACCGTCGAAATAATTGATGGGGCTACTGGCAATAACGGCGCAGTCAACTGGAGCTACGTCAAAGAAGAAATCCGCAATAAGATCGGCGACTTTTTATTCACTCGCACCGAACGCCGGCCGATGATCCTGCCGGTAGTAATCGAAGTCTAAAAAACATGATAATTTTTAGCGGCATTCGCCCTACCGGCGACATCCATCTGGGAAATTATCTGGGAGCGATCAAACAATGGATCGACCTGCAGGAAAACAATGATTGCATTTTTTGCGTCGTCGACCTGCACGCCATAACCACTCCCTATGACGTCGCAAAACTGCAAAAGCAAATATTTGAACTGGCGATCGATTATTTGGCCGTGGGATTAAACCCAGAAAAATGCATCCTGTTTGTGCAATCGCAAGTCGTGGAACATTGCGAATTGGCGTGGTTGCTGGGCACCATTACCCCGATGGGCGAATTGCGGCGCATGACGCAGTTTAAAGACAAGTCAAAGCAGCACCCCGAATACGTCAACGCCGGGCTTTTCAACTATCCCCTGCTGATGGCCGCCGACATCCTGCTTTATAAGACCGACGCGGTACCGATCGGGAGTGACCAAAAACAGCATGTGGAATTGACGCGGGCAATCGCAAGGTATTTCAACAACCAATTCGGCCCGACCTTCAAGGAACCGAAAGAAATATTTTCCGAGGGACAAAAAATAATGTCGCTGGCCGAGCCGGACAAGAAAATGTCTAAGACCGGCAACCAGAAAGGCTGCATCGGATTGTTTGAAGAATCGGCGGCGATCACAAAAAAAATCATGTCGGCCGTCACGGATACCGGCAAAGAGATAAAATTCGACGTAAAGAAAAAACCCGGCATCTCAAACCTTTTGACGATCTATTCGCTGACCAGCGGCAAACCCATTGCCGACCTGCAAAACGAACTGGAAGGCAAAAGCTACGCCGAATTCAAGCGGATCGTGGCCTCAAATCTGGTTAGCTATCTTGAACCGTTCGCCCGCCGGCGCAAGGAATTCCTGACGCGCGAAGTTTACGTCAACGATATCCTAAAACGCGGTGCGGCGCGCGCCCAAACGATCGCTTCCGCCACAATGCAAGAGGTAAAAAAAGCGATGGGTCTTGCGTAAAAAAAGAGTGCAAAATTAAAAAAAGCCGGGGTTACGGCTTTTTTAATATTTTACGTCTAAATTCACTGACTTGTTTTCAGCCCAGCCAAAATTTGAGGCATAAGATATTCATTCGAAGCAATCAAATCCTTATCTTCAATGCTCCATTCTCCACCTTTGAAGTTTTTAACGATTCCGCCGGCTTCGCGGATCAGCAATACTCCCGGTGCGTAATCAAAGGCGCTCATATTCAAACCGATCAAGGCGTTGATCTTGCCGGCGGCGAATGCCGCCAGCTCGAATCCTACCGAACCCCACATCCTCGCCGTATGCACGTGACTGCCGAATAATCTCAAAAGCTCGCCGGCATCAGTTGCTTTGGCATGGCCCTTATCAACCACCAAAAGGGCTTTTTTAAATTCAGACAAATCGCTGACTTTTATTTTATTGCCGTTTAAAAAAGCGCCACCGCCTTTCTTGGCCGTATATTCCAATTTCAAAATAGGGCTGAAAACTGCCGACACAACCGGTTCTTTTTTGTATAGCAGACAAATTTGGGTTACAAATAACGGCAGGCCGATCCGGTAATTTGTGCTCCCGTCGATCGGGTCAACGGCCCAAACCAGATCCGATTCGAGGTTTTGTTCCCCTTCCTCAGTATAAAGCGCCGCCTCCGGTGTCGCGCGGCGTAAAAAATCCTCGTACAGGTCATTGCACTGTTTATCCATCTCGCTGGCATAGTGGCCTTCTTCTTTGCATGTCCAAACTTTTACGTTGCCGTAATTATCGATCAAAAAACCGCTTGCCTTTTGAGCCGCTTCCTTTGCTATCAAAGCATATTCTTCAAACGTTCTCATGAAATTATCCTAATCCCAAGAATTTATAATCATTATCCGATATCGGGATGCCGGTTTCTTTGAAGATTTTGAGGGCTTTTTGTTCGATCTCACGCAGAGCTTCGGGGCTGTCGCCTTCGAATTTGCACTTGATGACCGGCGCGGTATTGGACGCGCGCGCCAGGGCCCAGCCATGTTCAAAGTTGATGCGGGCGCCATCGACGTCAATAAAGTCATATTTATTTTCCCTCAAGTATTTCTGCAAGTTGCCGATCAAGCCAAACTTGACGTCATCGGGACTGGCCACATTAAGCTCGGGACTGGCAAAATATCTTGGCAGCGAATCAACGTAGGCGGCAAAATCATTTTGCCGCGAGGCAACCACTGCCAATTCCACCGATGCAAAAACCGCGTCGTCAACCAAATAATAATCCATCGGGAACGCGTAATGGAAGGTTATCTCGCCGCCGAAAACCGCGTTAAGTTTTTTTACGTTGGCCCGGATCGCGTTATGGTGCGAAACTGAGAAAACCGGTGTTGCTCCCATCCGTTTCATATCGTCAATAAACGCCTTTGATGCCCGCATGCAGTGGACCACGACCCCTTTTTTCCGTGATACCGCATCGCGTGCCAAGATCAACAGGGTATCGTCGCCGTTGGCGGCCCGCCCCCGGTTATCGATGATCGCCACCCTGTCGCCATCGGTATCGTACATAAATCCCATGTCCGCGCCAGTCTCTTTAACTTTTTTTTCCAGGTCAGCCCGGTTGGCCGCCACATGGGGGTCAGGCATATGATGGGGAAAGGTGCCGTCAAACTCGCCATAGATCGTAATCGCATCGCAACCCAACCGCTTAAAAACTCTTTCCGGAAGGTAGCCGCAAGCGCCGTTGCCCGGATCTAAAACTATTTTTAGCGGACGGTCGAGTTTGATCTTAGAAGCGATGTATTCGATATAATCGCCCGACGGGTCGGCCTCGATTACTTTTCCGGACGAGCCCTGTTTTCCAGTCGCGCCGGCAGCATCCAGCTTTTGCGCCAAGCGCCTTAAATCCTGCAACGCCTCTCCCATCAGCTCCTCGCTTGGCACGCCCGCAACGTTTCTGGCATGATATGTAAGTCCGTTGTGCTGTGATGGATTGTGAGATCCGGAAATCATCAAACCGCCATCCAGCTGGTAGTGGAAAATTGAAAAATACCAGAGCGGGTCAGGCGCGATGCCAAGATCCATCACTTCCATCCCCGCTTCGACAAACGCTTTTCTGGCCGCCTGGGCCAGGTTTGGCGAGCTGGGCCGCGGATCGCGCGCCAGCACCACTTTTTTCATGTGGGAATATATTTGGCAGAAAGCCTTGGTCGTGTAATATACGGCGTTTTCGTCCAGCTCATCGGGATAAATCCCGCGAATGTCATAACCGCGAAAAATATTGTCTTTTATTGCCATGTTAATTTGATAATTATAAGACAAAAAGTCATTTTAATTTAATTGATTATATCATAGCATTCAATTAAGGAAATGTTGACATTTTAATTTTTTTATATTAAAAGAAGTGGTAGGAGAGTTCCTAATGGCTAAAGGAGATATCTGTCAATGGCCCGGATGTGGAAGTTTAGATCGAGTTTGGCGGTGCAAAACTTACAATAATAAACTACTTTGTCACCGACACGAAAGCATATTCAGATACCATGACACTACGAAGCATGAGATCTGTGGATGTTGTAAAAATAAAAAACCCGTAAAAGGACGGCATTTAATCGGCGGAGTAATTTCGGCTGTGTGCGGTTATTGTCAAAGGACGTATTTCCAGCAGAAAAAAATATGCGTACGCTGCGGGAAAAACAGAATTGTCCAGTTCTATGAAGACAAAGAGATGAAAAGGCCGGTTTGCCGTTCACGAAAATGCAAAACTGAAAAAAGCCGGGAAAATAAACCACTTGGAAAAAAAATAAGTGACTTGAAAAAGCAAGAAATTTTACAAATAGAGATAAGCATTAAGATATTCATTAAGCCCGGCTGAATCCGCCTGGTTATTTTTTTAAAAACATTACCTTTGCGAGCCATTGACCTGAGTCGTTTTTACTGCTATTATAATCCTACCTTGCCACCCCTCAAGCCAAGCGGGTATAATCATTCGCTGCGGCTCGAAGCCCATAGCAAGATGGTAAAGGAAAAAAATATTATGAAGCATTATGAACTTACGTATCTGACGTTGCAGGATATGACCGAGGAGGCTGCCAAACAGCTCTCGGATAAATTCGCGGCTTCAATAGTCGCAAAACAAGGCACGGTGATTGATACCGCGAAAGCTTACAAAAAGCGGCTGGCGTACCCGGTAAAAAAGCAAGAAGTGGCTTTTGTTAACAGCATGCGCTTCCAGATTGAAACCCAACCCCTGCTGGCGTTCAACGATGAGGTCAAGAAAGACAGTCTCATCTTGCGCAGCTTGATCATCACCTATATACCGCAACCTATCAGACCGGTTTTGCAGCGGCCTGTCGAGGAAATCCAAGTCCAAGCCCAACCGGAGGTAAAAACTCAAGAACCGCAACCAGCCACTGCCGAGCCGGAAGTCAAACAGGAAGTTAAAAAGGAGGAGGTAAAAACTCCCGAAAAACCCAAGCGGCGCGAAAAACCAAAGGCCAACTTAAAGGAGATCGGCGAAAAACTCGACGAGATCCTAAACGACTAATCAATCGCAAGGGTCACAACCCTTGAAAAAAAATGAATTTCAACAAAGTCATTTTGGTCGGCAACGTGACGCGCGATCCGGAATTGCGGGTCTTGCCCTCGGGGCAGAATGTCGCCAATTTCGGCTTGGCAACCAACCGGTTCTTCAACGATAAATCCGGCGCCCGCCAGCAACAAACCGAATTTCACAATATCGTGATTTTCGGCAAGATGGCGGACACCGCCGGGCAATACCTCAAAAAAGGCTCCACTGTGCTGATCGAGGGCCGGCTCCAAACCCGCAGTTGGCAAGACGCTACGGGCGTAAAAAAATACCGCACTGAGATCGTTACCGAGAGTATGCAACTTGGCCCCAGGCTTCAAGGCCAGGGCGGACCCGAACCGCTGGCCCCGGGTTACTCACAAGACTCTGCCAAACAGCCGGAAACGGCTACAAAGCCCTCCCAACAACCGGAACAGGAAGATATCCCGATCATCGAGGAAAACGACGACATCGACGTAAAGAATATCCCATTCTAAACTTAAATCCGAATCTTCGAATGTTCGAATATTCGAAACAAAATTGAATCATTTAATAAGATAAAACATTCTGTTCCGAACATTCGTGCTTCGAACTTCGAATATTATAAAAAACATGGCTTGCTTTTTTTGTCAAAGAAACATTCAGGAATTAAACTTCAAAGAAACCGACCTGCTCGGCCGCTTTATGTCGGGCATGGGCAAGATCAAACCCACGCGTAAAACCGGAGTCTGCGCCACCCATCAGCGCAAACTCGCCGAGGCGATAAAGCGCGCCCGTTATATGGCCCTCCTTCCATAGGATTAAATCTCAAGCAGTAACTTAAAACCCCGCAAAAGCGGGGTTTTAAGTTACTGCAACGCACGACTAAGAATTTGGATCGACAAACGATTGGTCGATTTTTGCTTTGAGAGCAACTTTTATGTCTTCCAAGACTTGCGGGTTATCGCGCAGGAACTGCTTGCTTTGCTCCATCCCAACGCCCAATTTCACGTCACCGAATTCGAAGGTTGAAGCATTCTTCTTGATCACTTCCAGGCTCATCCCGGTATTGATGATGTCGGAAAACTTCGAAATACCTTCGTTGTAATAAATATCGTATTCAACCACCTTAAAAGGCGCCGCCACTTTATTTTTCACGATCTTAGCCTTAATGCGGTTGCCGATTATTTCCTCGCCGTGTTTTAACTGGCCAATGCGTTTAAGTTCAATGCGGACCGACGCGTAAAATTTCAACGCCATGCCGCCCGGAGTGGTTTCCGGATTTCCCCACATCACCCCGATTTTTACCCGCGTTTGGTTGATAAATATGATAATGGTATTCGATTTGGCGGCGATAGCGGAAAATTTGCGCAAGGCCGAAGACATCAGGCGCGCCTGCAAGCCGATCGTCTGGTCGCCTATTTCGCCGTTGATCTCGGCACGGGGCGTCAGCGCGGCCACAGAGTCCACTACGATCACATCGACCTGTTCCGACTTCATCAGGGTCTCGACAATCTGCAACGCCTGCTCTCCCGAATCCGGCTGGGAGATCAAAAGCTCGTTAACATTTACGCCAATACGCTTGGCGTATTCCGGGTCAAGCGCGTGCTCGGCATCGACAAACGCCGCCACGCCGCCTTTGCGCTGCGCCTCGGCCAAGATATGCAATGATAGCGTTGTCTTGCCGGTCGATTCGCCGCCATAAATCTCGATAATCCGTCCGCGGGGGATGCCGCCAACGCCCAAAGCCATATCCAGCGAAATACAACCGGTCGGTATGACATCGACATCGACTTTTTTGACATCGCTTAGCGTCATAATGGAGCCTTCGCCGAATTTTTCCCTGATCTCGCTTAATGCCGCCTCCAAGCTTTTGTTTTCCTTTTTAGGCTCCTCGGCGGTCTTTTTTTCTTTTTTGAATCTTGCCATATTTTTTTTATTTACTAAGGATAAATCTCCCCGGGCTTACGTCACAGGGTCGCCTTCCGCCACGCGTCAGGCGTTTTAATAGAGACCCACTGCTAAAGCCGTGGTACTCTTAAAAATAATTTTTGCTCCGCAAAAATCTAAACCAAGATATGGGTCTATATTAGCCGCATTCAACCACGGCTCCGCCGTGGTCTTCTGCGGCCTTAATAAACTATCCAAGTGTTATTATGGTACACAAAAACACCTTTTTTGCCAATTCTTGACAAAAATACTATTATTTTTTATTAATAATTTTTAAAAGCGACTCGCCGACTTGCTCCGCATCCATTTTTGAAGTGTCAATTCTCTTCATAGGATAGCGCTTAAACAATTTTACCAGTTTTTCCTGAAACTGGTCATTTTGCTCAATCCACTGGTCGCCCCGATAACCAATCGACGCTTCCTGACGCATGCCGAGACGATCATGCCGCGCCTCCTTGTCGGCATAAATAAACAATGTCAGGTCAGGCATGGAAAGTTCCGAAATTATTTCTTTTTCCAGCTCCCTGGAAACCTGGGCACCCATCGCCCGATGGTAACAAATCGTCGTATAAATGTAGCGGTCACAAATCACCCCAAGCCCTGCAGCCAGCTTCTTTTTGATATCTTCGGAGGCGTAAAGCACGGTGCCCAGAAAAAAATAAAGACGGCCCGCGGTATGGATCTTGTCTTCAAAAAGCGGCCTGACGGCGGCAAAAATATCACCCGGAGTCTTTACATACTCATATCCCAGATGATCGGCCAAGTAATGCGCCGCCGTGGTCTTTCCCGACCCGTCAACGCCTTCCAAAACAATAAATTTTTTTTCCGATTTGTTATTATTTAAAAATGAGAACATAATTTTAGTAACAAATTAAATACAGAGCGAACGTCGTTTGCGAATGCCGTTAAAACCATGCGAAAGCAAAAATTGGGAATCCGCAAACACCAGCCGCGCTGTTGTTCGCGATTTTGCGGCGGCGTATTCGCGCAGTATTTAATTTTTTGCAAAAATTCAATATCAAACCTTCGACCAGCTGCCATCCTGTCCGCCCTTATCCGGCTCAACGGGCATAGCCGTCGCGCCGTCATCGGCACTAGCCAGAATATCGCGGGGTTTGGCACCGTCGCCGGCGCCAACAACTCCCCGTTCTTCCAGAATATCGATCAGTCGGGCAGCGCGAGAATAGCCGATGCGCAACCGTCGCTGCAAAAACGAGGCCGACGCCTTACGCGCCTCAATGACAATCTTCTTTGCCTGCTCATACAAAGGATCTTCGCCGAATCCCGAATCGGCAGCATCGGAAGCGGCAAACATGCTGTTTTGGCCGCCATACTCGTTGCGGCCCAGGTCGCCAACCATCAGGCTATCCAAAACTTCGTCTTCGATCTTAAACTCGGGCGGGGCGTTATTTTCTTTTATCCATTCCAGCACTCGCTTGGATTCCTTTTCGGAAATATAGGGGCCCTGGATGCGTTTGGGCTTGGGATACTCGGCCGACATAAACAGCATATCGCCCATGCCGATCAATTTTTCGGCCCCGGCCATGTCAAGAATGGTCCGCGAATCGATCTGCGACGCCACCTGGAACGCGACGCGGCAAGTAATATTGGCCTTGATCAAGCCGGT
>Ga0182021_10003546_pt1 | contig 18341 bp, 14 predicted proteins | sample 612E3MmetaG_FD_120493 | JGI IMG/M metagenome (GOLD analysis project Ga0182021, IMG submission 120493) | Permafrost microbial communities from Stordalen Mire, Sweden - 612E3M metaG (Illumina Assembly) | ecosystem: Environmental > Terrestrial > Soil > Wetlands > Permafrost | place: Sweden... | reverse complement strand
GACGCGATCGACCTATCGCCGGAACTGAACGACCTCAAAGGAGCCGGGCAACGGCTCCGCCAGGGAGGCTTGACGCGCCAGGGGTACCAGAAAGTGAGGGAAGGGGCCTTTTCCCGCGCTTCCGCCAAATCGCACCGGAGCTTCGCGCCTCCCCCGGAAATGAAGGATCAAGAAGCCGCCCTCTGGAAAAAGCAACAGGGGGAAGCCGCCGAAAAGAAGCAACAGGCGTTCTTTGACGAGGTGGAGGCGTTCGAAAAGTCCCTGAGAACCGAAATTGCCGCGCTCCGCAAGCAAATCTTGGATGAGGCCGCCAAGGGGATCCAGGAGGCGGACTTCAATGCCTTCGCTTTCCAGGAAAAGACCCGAGACGGCCAGCCCCGCTCGGAGTCCGGCCTGGAATGGACGCCGCCGGACCTGGCCGCGGGGACGAAAGGGAACCTCGAGCTCAATTCCCCGGAAGCGGCTCTCAAGGCGGCGGATGAAAGCCTCCGAGAATTGCCCGGCGTCGTAAAACACCAGGCGGACGTCCGCCAATACTTCGAAGCGGCGGACAAAGAATTCAACGACCGCCAAATGGCGTCGGTCAAGGCGGTCAACAACTTCATCCAAACCGCCAACGAGAAGATTAAGGAAAAATTCGAATTCCTCATGTTCGACGGGAGCGGCGATCCGTCCTATGCCTATCGGCCGGAGGTGGACGATCCGCATCACTTCACCCAGAACCAGGGCTGGGACAAATTGACCAAGGACACCGAAGACCGCGCGACCGCCCTGCGCCGGGACCGCGAGTCGATCATCCAGGGGACGGAGTCGCTCGCCGCTCTGCGCAAGAAAGGCGAGGGGTTCGCCGAACGTCTGCAAAAGACGCGGAGCACCGGCCTGGGGAACGTTCAGGCGCGACTGAAAGCCTTCCTGGCCCTGAAGAGGAACGTTCAGCCGGGCACGGTGAGCGAATGGCGGACGGAAACCGCCGCCATCGCCAAAATGCTGGACGGCCTATCCGCCGGGTCCATCGTTCAGGAACTCGCTCTCCGCCGGGATGAGGCGGAGGCGCTTCAGCTGGAAGCCGGCAATTATCGCGCGGTTTATGGAAGGATCAAACCCGTGGACGGCGAGTTTGCCTCCTTCGCCGAGGGCTACGCCCAAACGGCGGGAGTCCTCTCCCGGGATATTGAAGCCGCCAAGAAGGACCAAACCCAGAACTCCTCCCAAACCGGAGCGGATGCATCCCTCACCCGCCTCTTGGCGGACGCCCGAACCTTGCTGGCCGGGTACCGCTCCGAAGAGGAAATCCTGCGCTCCGATTTAGCCCGGGCCGTTTCCGTCGCTGAGGCCCTCGCGGCGAAGTTCGAGGCGTCGGCCGCCAAGGACCCGGGCGGCCTTTCCACGGACCCCGCGACCTCGCGTTACTTCGGCGGCGGGACGACGCCACAACTCAACAGCGACAAGGTGAAAAGCGAGATCAACGCCCCTCTCTCTCACATGAAGGACTGGGAATACATTTCCGACGGGACCCGTCCCTACGTTCCCGCGGGCGACATTCAAGAGCTGCGGAAGAGGCTTTCGGAGGCCCAGTTCAGGATCTTCACCGCCGCCCAAGGGGCGGGGGAGGGGTTCCAGGCGGGACGCGTGTCGCGCCTCCTGATCGAGGGAAAGACGTTCGACGCCGGTTCGGCCCCCGCCTCGCTGACCCTGTTCAAGAAGGGCCGCCTTTCGGACGACTTGGCCCTGGAAGGATTTCTGGAAGACCCCGACGACGTCCGCGCCGTCGAGCTGAGCCTGGATGGGGGGATGACGTGGCAGAAGGACGGACTGAAGATCACCGGGGCCCGCTTCGCCGGGAAGGTGGCTCTTCGGCCCGGCCAGGACATGGAACTGAAGCTCCGCGCCACCGCCAGGAGGGGGTCCGCTTCAAACCCGTTCCCGGGGCCGGGCCGGGGCCTCCGGATCGTCTATTCCACGGATGATCCCGACGCGGACTTGCGTCAGGCGGTGCGGGACTTGTTCCAGTCCTACGAGGACGAATCGCTCTTTGGCTTCATGCGCGGGGTGGATGACAATTTCAGCGGCGACCGGGACAACCTGGAAGCGGCCGTCAAACGCGACTTTTCCGTCTACGATTCCATCCGGTACCGCCCGGAGATCGACCGGACGACGTCCAACCCCGAGCGGGACCGCGCCACGGTGGACCTGCATTGGAGGCGTTCCTGGCTGGATACCCGTTCCTCCCGCAACGAAACCGCGGAAGGCACAAGCGTGTTCCGTATGGAGAAAACGGGGAACAAGTGGCGGCTCCTGTCATTTTCCGGCACGCCGGTCTTCGGGCTGACGGCCGAGACGCCCTTGGAAAGCACCGGGGGAGGCTTGCCCGTTCGAAGCGCGACCTTGATCTCTCATTTGTCCGGAGGGTGGGGCTATGCCTTCACTTTGGGCCGGCCCGTGCGGCTGGTGGACGGACCGTTCGCCGACATCACCTTCATGGGGCTGGCCGGAGGGCTCTCGGGCGGCGGGGTCTACGACATGGGCGCCTCGGCCTTGCAGTCCGTCACGGAAGCGCCTATCTCGGGGTATTCTACCGGCGAGCCGGCGATGGTCGGCCACGTTTACGTGGTCCGCTGCATCGACGGGACCTACGCGAAAATGCGCCTCACGGACGTCTCGGACGGAGAAATCTCCTTCGACTGGGCCCGCCAGCCGAACGGCTCCAGGTCCCTGAGGTAACTCTCCATGGCCCGGGCCTCCCACATCCGAACCCTGCTCGTTTGCCTCCTCCTCGCCGGGATTTCGACGGCGTCCGCCGACACGAACGCCGTCGCCGGCGGAGGGTTCACCGCGCGCCTTGAGGCGCGGACTTACAACGACGGCGTTTCGGGCGATACCTCCGAGTCCGTCCTCGTGAACGGGACATTCCACGAGGACCGGCTTCTCCTCGGCTACAGGAAGTCCGAAGGCGGGCTTCGCCTGGAGGGTGCCATGGACGTCCGCGGGACCAACGACCGGCGCGTGGATGAAAAGGCTGTCGCCATCAAGAGTTTTTCCCTTTCCGTCAGGGACGCCGGCGATACCGCCGGGGTGATCGGGGGCTACGGCTACGCCGAACTGTCCCCGTACTTGATGAGCCGGGGCGTTCTGGGTTTCATCGGCAAACTGAGATTGGGAAAGATCCTTTTGGAACCCGTGTACGGGCAAACGGTGGAAGCCAAGGAAAACGCCGCCTACCAGCGGTTGACCCAAGGCGGGCGGGTCGAAATCGCGCTCGCCGGAAATCTGCGTGTGAACGGCGGATACCTTTTAACGGGCGACCGGGCCTCAAGCATCAGCGCCGACAGCTTGATCCCCCAAAGGGAATCCGGCCGCGTTTGGTCCGCCGGCGCCGCTTGGGAGCGGGGCCCGTGGAAAGCCGAGGGCGAATACGCGGATTCCTCCTGGGAAGACAAGAAGGCGGCCGTCCAAAAGGACGGCGCCGCCTGGCGGGCGAGGGGTTCCTTCTCCCGAAAGGGATGGCGGGCCCAGGCCGAGCACGAGCGGGTGGGGACCGACTTCGTGACCTTGTCGGGTTGGGCCGTGGCCGACCGCGAGACGTCGAAGGCTAAAACGGGTTGGGCGGGTTCCTGGCTCGGCTTTGAGGGCGCGTATGAAAACATGAGCAACAACCTGAACCGCTCCCTGCCCAACACGGAAACGATCCGGACTCCGCAAGGGTCCGCCACGATTTCCTTGGGGCGCTGGGCCGAGGCCCAGGGCCTGTACAAGGTCCGCTTCATTTCAACGGACGATGCCCCGCGCACGGTGGACCGGCGCCTGACGACCGCGTCGGGAGGCTTCCTCATGCGCTTGGGAGCTTGGCGCCCGGCCGTGATGCTGGAGCGCAACCGGAACGTGGATCGGACCGCCGCGTCCGGGTCCTACGCCAACATCAACGCGGACGTTTCACTGCGGACCGCGTTCGAGTCGAAGGATTCCGCGTGGAGGGTCCAACCCCAAGTGGGCTGGAGGTGGACCCGGGAAACGTATGATCTGACGCGCCAAGCGGACGTCAGCACGTCTTGGCCGGCCCGGGTCAACGCCCAATATGGAGACCGGTTCGAGCTGAACGGGACCGTCTATCTCATGGACTCCGACAGGCCATCGACCGCCACGGAATCGAAGAGGAAATCGTGGGACGCGGAGGCCGTCTGGAAGATCCGCGGCCGCGCCGATCAATCCCTGTCGGCGGCGTATCGGAATAACCGGATCGAGCGTTCCGGGTCCGCCGGCGACACCGCCTATACGGAAAGAACTGTTGAAGCCTCACTCCGGCTGAAATATCGATGACCAACGGGTTCTATTAACTTCGAGTCAGAAATAAGGGGCTGACCATGATCCATGGTCAGCCCCTTATTTGGGTGTGGGACCCCACTGGTAAAGTCAGTGGAGGTGGCGGGACACTGTGTTAACTGCGCCTTCATTCCGATTATACGCGCAGATCAGACTGTCGCATCATCCCAAGGGGATGTCCTCTCACTCAGTCGTTCACGACGACGATGATCTGTCTTCCGCCTTGTCACCCGTCGCCGGGCTTCCAAGTCAATCAGAGAGAATTTTCCACCGCCTGTTTCCAGGCGGGGCGACTATTTTATTAATCGAACCCGCGTCCGAAAGTGCGTCGGCTCAGCTCCTACAGGCTTAGCCTGGGATTGTTCTCGCCGGTCGGTTGTCCCCAGACAGAACCGCCGCCCGGCCAGCTCCGTTATGTCTCACGGGCCCCGACGAAGCGCGCGGGGGACCGCCAGCCGGCTGATGGCGTCCGTTCCCTATAGCCGGCGTTTAGGGACAGACGTCACGGCTTATTAGGCCGCGAGAGCTAACTCTTCGTTAGCAGTTGTTGTTTTGCCCTTTTTTTAGCGAAGCTCGGGCGACTTCGGCCTGCAACCGTGACCTCAAACACTCCCGTCGAACCCTGTTCACCCCCTACTCTCGCACCCTTCGCCGAAGAAACTCGGCGAAGGGCCTGATGGCCGGGCCTAAAAAAAATACTGCCTGGCCAGTGAAAATTGAAATCGTGGAGTTTTACTTTTTTCCGTCGAAGAGGGCGGCTAGGGCCTGGCGCACTTGCAACCGGTCTTCCTCGTTCTGGAAACGGAGCCCCGAATGGTAGCTGCCGGCGTGGGACTGGGTCCTCTCCACCCGCACCGGCATGCGCATGAACATGGCGCGCTTGCCGATCCGGAAGTCCACGAAAATGCGCTCCCCGACGGCGAGGCAATCCAGGGTCTCCACCTTCAGGCCCGTGGCGCTCACGTCCTTGACGAGGGCGTGGCCGATGCGGTCGCCCTCCGCCTTCCGGTACAGGTCTCCTCCGCTAAAAACGCTGACTCGTGCGTCGCCCCGAAGTTCGGTGATCATGCGTTCCCCCGGCGTTTCGCTTTGAAGAACCGTTGCAGGAGACGGCGCGACTCCGCCGCCAGGACCCCTCCCACCACCCGACAGCGGTGGTTCAAGGCGGGATGACGAAGCAGATCGAGAAGAGTCCCCCCCGCGCCGGCCTTGGGGTCCGCCGCGCCGTAAACGACGGCGTCCACCCGGGCCAGCACCGCCGCCCCGGCACACATGGGGCAGGGTTCGAGGGTTGTGTATAGGATTGTACCTCCGAGTCGCTCCCGGCGCAACCGGGCGGAAGCCGCCCGCAGAACCAGAACCTCGGCATGGGCCGTGGGATCGCGCAATTCACGGATGCGGTTGCGGCCTTCGGCGATGACTTCTCCCCCCATGACCACCACCGCTCCGACGGGCACTTCGTCGGCCTTGGCCGCCGCGCGGGCCTGGGCCAGTGCCAACCGCATGAAACGCCGGGAGCGGGAAGGGGGGAGCGGGGCGCCGGCCAATCGAGGAGGCATCTGTTCTTTCCCCTTACGGCTCACCCGCCGCCCTCCGCGCGCCTGAGAGCCGCCACCCTCGCGGGCAAGGGGGGATGGGAGTAATGGAGCGCGACGTAGAGGGGGTGGGGCGCGAGCTGGGACAGGTTGTCGGCGGCCAGTTTTTTCAAGGCCGCGATCATGGGCTCGGGTCCGCCCGCCCATTCCAAGGCGAACCGGTCCGCCTCATACTCGTGCCGCCGGGAGAGGGCCGACAATCCCAAACCCAACAGGAAGGACGCCGGCGAAAAAACGACGCCGAACACCGCCAGGCCGACGTGGACGGACGGGGCGGCGCCGAAGGCCGCGAAGATCGCCGGGACCGACAGGAACAGGGACAACAGGTAAAAAATCCCGCCGAATTCCAGGATGGACAAGGCTTCGCCGATCAGGACGTGGCGTTTTTTGTAATGGCCGATTTCGTGGGCCATGACGGAGACGAGCTCGGGGACGGTGTGCCGCTGGATCAGGGTGTCGAAAAGGGCGATGCGCTTGGTCCGCCCGAAGCCCGTGAAGAAAGCGTTGGTCTTGGACGACCGCCGGGACCCGTCCATGACGAAGATGTTAGCCAGCCCGAACTCCGCCCGGCGGGCCAGGTCGAACACGGCCGTCCGCAGCTCCCCGTCCGGGAGCGGCGTGAACTTGTTGAACAAGGGCATGATCCACGTCGGGGCGACGAACTGGGCGAAAAGGCTGAAGGCCGTCGCCGCGCCCCACGCCCACGCCCACGCTCCCCTTCCCGCCCAGGTGAAAAAGGCCAGCACCGCGGACAGGAGCGCCCCCCCCAGCAAGGCCGTCAACGCCCACGTCTTGACCTTGTCCCAGACGAACGTCCGGACCGTCGTCTTGTTGAATCCGAAACGGGCCTCGATGGAGAAAACGGAATGGACCTGGAACGGGAGGGAGGCCAAATCCTGGGCGAAGAAGAGACCGGCGATGTAGGCCAACCCCGTCGGAACGGCGCCCCACCCGGCGGAGCGGACGATCCGGTCCCACGCCCCGAAGCCGCCGCAGAACCAAAAGCCGAGCAGGAGGACGAAATCGAAAACAGCCTCGACGATCCCGAAGCGCAGTTTCTCGCGGGCGTAGGCCAGGGCCTTGGAATAGGTCGCGGCGTCAAAAACGTCCCGGAAGTCCTCGGGGGGGTCGCCCCGGAGCCGCGACAAGTTCAATACGTCCGCGATTCGGAGAACGAGGAACACGGCCGCCAGCGCGGCGAAGAGGACCCAGCCGACGGCGTTCACGGGCGGCGGGTCACTCGGTGGGGAACAACGATTTCTTCTTCGGGAGTTTCCGCCAAGCCTCGAACAGCTCCTCCCGCGAATAGTCCAGGACGGCCCGGCCCCCGTCCTCGACGACCCGAACGCGATGGATGACCTTGTCGCGATCATACTTCTTCAAAATATCGTCCATGACTTCCAGCACGTTCCGCCGGAGCAACTCGTCGGAGGGGAGGGCCTCCGGAGCCGATTTCCCGACCGAGAGACCGCCGACCGGCTGATACTTGTCGAGGGACAGCGTCACCACGCCGCCGTCGAAGGCCCCCCGCACGCGGTGGACCCGGACGAAGATCGAGACCAGGGGGTTGTAGGTGATCTTCTGCTGCAGCCGGCTGGCCGCCAAACGGGCAGAGAACTCAGGCAAGGTCACGTCGTGCCACGTGGACGCATCTTGGTTCGTTTCCGCGTCGTCGATTTCCAAGACGCCCCGGTTCTCAAAGTCCGCCCGGGAGATCCGCATGTAGAAATACCACTTGATGTCCGGCACGTAGCGCAGGAGCGTCAGGGTGACCCCGGTGTTGGTGTCCTTGGCCTTGACGATGAGATAGTCCACCTTCGCGTTGGTGGAGAGAGCGACACGGGTCACCGTGAGGAGCGTGTCGTAGAGGCGTTCCACCGTCTTGCGGTCGATCCCCAGGTCGGCACCGACGATGTTCTGGGGCGCGATGGAGGCGTAGAGGGTTTTCCCCGCGAGCTTGCCGACAGCGGCGAACTTATACTCCCGGAGGCAAATGTCCCGGACGGCCTCCTCCAGGCGGTCGGCCCGGTAGGAAGGCTTGGTGCAGGCGCTAAGAAGCGGAAGGAGGAGCGCCGCCCTCCAGAGGAGGCGGCATGTACTTGGTTTCATCGGGCTTTGGGTCGTCGGGATGGACGATTTGGATGGGGACCTGGTTTCGGGCCTTGCCGTACTCGGCGAAAATGGCGTGGATGTCGTCGTACTCCAACTCATCCCTTTTTATCAGCTCCTGCACGAACCGTTCAACCAAAACCCAGTCGGCGCGCAGGAACGCCTCGACATCCTTGGCGCACTCGTTCAGGATCCGATAAACCTCCTTGTTCAAGGAGTCGCGCAGGTCGTTGGAGAGTTCGTTCTCGGGAATGGCGCTGAAGTCTCCTATAAAGCCGTTCATCCCCATCCCCAGCCGCCAAACCATGGAGTGGGCGATCCTCGTGGCGTGGGTGAAGTCCGAGGAGACTCCGGTGGTCGTGACGCCGTACTTGATCTTCTCCGCCACGTAGCCGGCCAGGGACGTTTTGACGTCGGCCAGCAAGCCGTCGCGCCGCTTGGTGTGAAGCTCCTCGCGCGAGTCGTGCCAGACGACGCCCAAGGCCCCTCCCCGGGAAATGATGGAGGCCTTGAACACGTCGTCCGTCGGGTGGAGCTGATAGACGGTCATCAAGTGCCCCACCTCGTGGTAGGCGGTGGCTTCCTTCTCCCCGGGGGTCATGGTCAGCCGCCGGGCGGTGCCCAGATCGATGCGCTCCAGGGCCTCGGAAACGTCCTTGAAGGTGACCATGGCGCGTTTGTTCCGCGTGGCGATCAGGGCCGATTCTTTGGTGATGTTCATGATGTCGGCGGGGGATTTGCCCACGCAGCGGCGGGCGAGGCGGCCGATATCCAGGGTCGGGTCGAACTTTATTTTCTTGAAATAGTAGCGGAACAGGTCCACCCGCTCATCGAGGTTCGGCTTGTCGATGAAGATCTTTCGGTCGAAGCGGCCGGGGCGCACGAGCGCCGGGTCCAGGATATCTTCGTTGGCGTTGGTGGCCCCGATGACGACGACGGGCTGCTGCTCGGTCAGGCCGTCCATCTCGACCAGGAGCTGGTTCAGAGTGCTGTCTTTCTCCTGGGAGCCGAAGGCCGAGAACTTCCGGCTCTGGCCGATCACGTCCAGCTCGTCGATGAAGACGATGCAGGCCCCATGGGCGTAGGCGAGCTGCCGGGCCTGGGAAAAGAGCTTGCGCACCCGGCTCGCCCCCACGCCGACGAAGACCTCCACGAATTCCGACCCCGCGATGCTGACGAAGGGAACCCCCGACTCGGTGGCGATGGCCTTGGCCAGGAGGGTTTTGCCCGTGCCCGGCGGCCCCACCATCAGGATGCCTTTGATGATCCGTCCCCCGATGGCCTTGAGCTTGGCCCGGTCGCGCAAAAGTCCGACGACCTCCATGGCCTCCCGCTTGGCGGCTTCGAGGCCGATGACGTCCTTGAAGGAAATGTTGACGTCCTCGGCATGGATCCGGGTGTTCTTCCGCAGCTTGGAGAAGCCGTCCTGCATGAAGTGCAGGTAGAAGAACACGAACACCAGCGCGTTGACGATGGCGAAGAGGAAGTTCAGGGGAAGCTGGGCCAGGGTCAGGTTCCGGTAAAAGGACTCCATGAACATGAGCCCGACGATGGAACCCAGGATCAGGAGGATGGTCCCGCCGATCAGGAGGATCGTCACCCAGTTGTTCATCCAGAAAATCTTGAGCTTTCTCATGACGGGCATCCCTGCAACAAGACCCCCACGTGGGAGATGACTTCCTGGATGTCGAAGGGTTTGGCGATGTACACGTCCGCTCCGGCGTCGAGTCCTTGCCGGACGTCGGCGGGGTCGGTCTTGCTCGTCAGGAGGATGATCTTGATCGCGGCCCGCTCTTTTCGGAGCGCCTGGACCAACTGGTAGCCGTTCCGGCGAGGCATCATGACGTCGGCGATGAGGAGGGGAGGCTTGAGGCGGCGGACGGCCTCCAGGGCCTCCTCGCCGTCTTTGGCCGCGGTGACTTCGTAGCCCTTGACGGTCAGGACGTGTTCCAGGAGTTGGAGGATGTTGAGATCGTCCTCCGCCACCACGATGCGGGGTTTAAGTTCCATAAGAGTACTATCTTATCTCCTCCACGACGGAGATTCAAGGACAGCTTTCACGGCTGCCGGATAATCTACAATGCGGAGGATGGCCGAACGTCTATTGATCGTTGACGACGAGCCCCATCTCTTGGAGCTCCTAACCGACCTCCTTGAGGGATCGGGCTACGAAGTGGAAAGGGCCGGCTCGGGCCGGGAAGCCCGGGAAAAGCTCCGGCCCGGGAGATTTCACGCCGCTCTCCTGGACTATCAGCTGGGGGATACGACGGGTCTGGCCCTGGCGCGGGAGTTCCGCGCGCTCGACCCCGACATTCCCCTCATCCTCATGACCGCCCACGCCTCTTTGGACATGGCCGTCCGGGCCATCCAGGAAGACGTTTACGACTATCTCATCAAACCGGTCAAGTCCGAAGCCTTGAAAAGCAGCCTCTCGAAAGCCCTCGAAAAACGCCGCCTCGCCGTCGAGAACAAACGCCTCCTGGAAGACCTCCAAAAAGCCAACGTCGAGCTGGGCCGATTGAACGACCTCAAGAGCCGGTTCCTTTCCATCGTGTCCCACGATTTGAGGACTCCCTTGACCTCAATCAAGGGCTACGCCCAGGTGCTGATCCTTCAACCCGACCTTTCGGACGACCAGAAAGCGGGCTTCTTGAAGACCATCGCCAAGGAAGCCGACCACCTGGGAAGCTTGATCAACGACCTTATGGACTTCGTCAGCATCCAGGCGGGGAAGCTCCGGATCGAGAGGAAACCCGCCCCGTTGAAGGAGCTTCTGTCGGAGCTTGAGGCCCGGATGAAACCCCAGGCCGGGGAACGGAAGATCGCGTTTTCGGTGTCGTCGCCGGAGGAACTCCCGGCGCTTTCCCTCGACAAGCGGCGGATCGCCCAAGTCCTCACGAACCTCGTCGGAAACGCCTTTAAACACACGCCGGCGGGGGGATCGGTGGCCGTGACGGCCCAAGCGGGCGCCGGAGACGTCACGGTGGAGGTGCGGGACACCGGCGAAGGGATCCCGACCCAGGACCTCGCCAAGATCTTCGAGCAGTTCTACCAAGTCGAGTCCCACGCCTCGAAAAAGGAAGGCTTGGGCCTGGGACTTTCCATCGCCCAGGAAATCGTCAAGGCCCACGGCGGCTTCATCCGGGCGCACTCCGACGGCCCGGGACGCGGCAGCCGGTTCTGGTTCACCCTCCCCGTCCTGAAACCTTAGCGAATCTTTTTTCCTTTCTTCGCCGCCGGTTTCGTCGATTCCGCGGACGGCGCGGCCGGCGGGCGCATGTTGACCATCTCTTGCGCCCTGGAGAGAAGGGCCTGCGTTTTTTTCAAATCAGGGCTCTCGGCGTAGGTGCGCATGAGGGGCTCCGTCCCCGACGGGCGAAGCAAAAGCCACGAGTTGTCTTCCAGGATGATTTTAAGCCCGTCGATGGTCCGGGTGTCCTTGACGGGGGTCCCGGCGATCTTCGCGGGCAGATGCTTGATCAGGTGCTCGGCCCACTTGGCTTTGTCCGTGACGGCCGCGCGCATGGGGTAGTCCTCGCGCAGGAATTTCGAGGCGCCGTATTTCGCCTCCATTTCGCTCCTCAAGACGGACAGGGGCTTCCCTTCGGCCAGGACGTACTCCAAGAGCAATAAACCCGACAGGAGCCCGTCCCTCTCCGGCTGGAAGACTCCCACCCCGTACCCGCCGGACTCCTCCCCTCCCAATAGGACCTTGCTCTTTAGAATGTGGTCGGCCACGTGCTTGAACCCGACGGGGACCTCCACCAGCGTGAGCTTGTAGGCCTTGGCGATGCGCTCCGAGAGGTAACCCAGGGAGACCGTTTGCACGACCTTGCCCGTCATGCGCCGATTCTTGACCAGATGGAGGAGGATGAGCGGAAACACGTGGTGCGGCGGCAAGTATTCTCCCTTGTCGTCCACCGCGCCCAGCCGGTCGGCGTCCCCGTCCACCGCGAGACCCAGGGAAGACTTTCCCTCCAGCACGGCCGCCTTCAGCGCCTCCAGATACCTTTCAATCGGCTCGGGCGCGACGCCGCCGAAGAGGGGGTCCCGTTCGCCGCGTATGACCCGCCCTTTAAGCTTGAGCTTGTCGAAGATCATGCCCCAATAACGCCCGCCCGGCCCGTGCATCCCGTCGGCCGTCACTTTGGCCTTGGGCGACCGCCAGAATTTTCGGTCCAGTTTCGACAACAAGAAGCCGACGTAGTCACCCGCGGGATCGAAAGAAGGCGCGGGAGCCGTCCGTTCGTCGAAGGGGGTCTCGTCGGGGTCCAAGAACTCCTCCACGCGCCGGGTGAAGGCGGGATCCGCCGAGCAGCCGGGGGGGAGCTTGATCTTGAAACCGTTGTAGAGCGGCGGGTTGTGGCTGGCCGTGATCATGACCCCCGCGTCGGACCTGGACGTCTTCAAAGAGAAGGAAAGGGCGGGGGTGCTCATGGCCGCGCTCGCCAGCGACACCCGGTGCCCGGCCCCGGCCAGGACGGCGGCCGCATGCCGCGCGAACTCTTCCGACAGAAAGCGGTGATCGTAGCCGACGACGATCTTGGCCCGCTCTTTGAGAACCTTCGCCAGAGCCGCCGCGACGCGGCGAACGTTCGCGAAGGTGTACTCCCGGGCGATGACCGCCCGCCAACCGTCGGTGCCGAAAGCGATGGGGATTGCCATGAATCGTCTCCTTGGTTGTTACTGCCGGAACTTGCGGCCCGGCCGGATGCGCAAAACCTGCCCGACCCGGAGCCGCTTGGGACTGCTCAAATGGTTTTCGCGCATGACGTCCTTGACCGTCGTCCGGTACCGGGCCGCGATGCGTCCCAGGTAGTCTCCGCGCTTGACGCGGTACTTGAGAACATCGGCCGCCGGGGTCCAATCTTTGACCAGCGCCAGGCACGCCTGGGTTTTGTCCGTCGAGCCCTTGGGGAGGTTCAGCGCGAAGGACGCCTCGTCTTTGGGCGTGCACCAGAGGCGAAGGACGGGGTTCAACTCCCGAATTTGGTCTTCGGTCGTGCCGGCGCACTGGGCGGCCACCTTGAGGTCGAGGGGCTTGGGCAGGACGATCCGGTCCGATGCCGCCGACGCCGCCTCGGCGGGCGGAAGGGTGAAACCATAGTCCGCGGCGCTTTCGGCGATGCTCGCGACGGCCATGAACTTCGGCACGTACTGCTCCGTCTCCCCCGGAAGCGCTCCCCGCTGGGCCACCGATGCGAAGTCCGGCGACCGGGTGAACGCCAAGTCCCGCTCGAGCCCGGGGCCGCCCCGATTGTAGGCCGCCAAGGCCAGGGGCCAGGATTGGTACCAGTCGTGCAAATCTTTCAAGTGCCGCAGGGCGGACCGGGTGGACTTGACCGGGTCCAACCGCTCGTCGATCCAGAAGTTGATCTTGAGGCCGGCCATGCGGCCGGTCCGGGTCATGAACTGCCAGAGGCCCACGGCCCCGGCGCGCGAGACGGCCCGGGTTTGGTATTCGCTCTCCACGATGGGCAGATAAAGGAGTTCGTGAGGCAGGTCGAGGTCGCGAAGCTCTTTTTCAATCACGGCCCTGTGGCGGGCCATGCGTTGGAAAGCCTCTTGGAGGCCGGCCCGGCGACGGGGATTGCCGGTGTAGAGCGAGATGTATTTCTTGACGAGCGGATCGTCGGGGACGATCCCCATGGCATTCCCCGGCGCCGTTCCCGTCGAAGCGGCGGCCGGCGCGGCGGCGCTCAATTCCTGGGGGGTGACGTCGAGCGTGTTCGAGAGAGTCGTTTCTTCAGGCTCGGGTAGGGCGTCGGCTTCCTCCTCCGCGCGGGAGAGGACGGCCCCGGCGCCGTCCTTCAACGCCTTGACGGTCGCCTCGTCGGCGTCCTCGGCCATGAACCGCAGCGCTTTGGACAGTTTCTTCCGGGCGGCGCGAAGATTTCCCGCCTCGAAAGCTTTCGAGGCTTCAGCCTGGAGATTTTCCGCCCGGTCCAGCCACGCCGGACGGGCCTCGGCGGTTTCTTCCTCCTCTTCGCCGGCCTCAACCGCGGCCGGCGCCGTGGATTCGACCGGCGCCGAGACCGCGGCGCCGGCGGGCCCCGCCGCGGGTCCGGGGGCGGCAGAGCCCGAGACGGGAGCCGTGGAGATCTCCACGGCGCCTTTTTGGGCCCGGGCGGCCTCCATTCCTCCGACGAGGAACAAGGCGCTGATGAGGATCTGTATTCTCATGGGGGGGTCGGGCCGCAAGGGTAGCAAACTTCCACCCGGCTTTCCATTTAACGGCGTCGGAAAAGCGGCCTCGGCGAAGGCGCCGCGGATACTTACCGGGTTTTGTAAGATTTTATTCGTGGACGTCCGGACCCTCATCGATCGGAAGGCGTTTTGCGCGGCCCTAAGCCCCGTCGTTTCCGTCAAAAGGCGGGCGGTTTTGGGGTTCAAGGCCAAGCTGTCGGCCGCGGACCCCTACCCGACGGCTGGGCTCTTGCGCGAAGCCGCGGCGCGCGAGGGGCTCTCGCTGGACATGGATCGGGCCCTCCGCCAAAGCGCCCTGGCTCTCTTCAGGTCTTTGTCTCCCGATTCGGAGCGGCTCCTTTTCCTGGAAGTCGAAACGTCCATCATGGACCAGCAGACGGTGGGCTCCGGCCATCTTTTCGCGCAAGTCCAGGAAGCGGGCCTCTCGCCTCAGAACGTCGTCATCGAAATCTCGGAGTCGGGCGCGAAGGACGTCGAAGCCTTGCGCACTTTCGTTTCCACCTACCGCGCCCGGGGGTTCCTCATCGCCTTGTCCGACGTCGGCGCGGGGCATTCCAACCTCAGCCGCGTGGCCCTGGCTCGTCCCGATATCCTGACGATCGGTCCTTCCGTGGCCCGGGACCTCGACCGGGACCCGATCCGGCAGGAGATCTTCAATACCCTGCTTCTCCTTTCCCGCAAGATCGGCGCTCTCGCCGTGGTCACGGACGTGGAGCGGCCGGAACAGGCCCTCGCGGCGCTGAACATGGGCGTGGACATGCTGGAGGGGCCCCTCTGGGAACCCGCCGGAACGGACCCCGACCTATTGTCGAAAGCAACGGACGCCCTGGCGGCCGCGTTCAAGGCTTACACGCTGGAGAACACCCGGGCCCAGGCGGCGCGGGCGGCGGAGCAGGACCGCATGATGGCGGGGCTGCTTAAATTGCTTTCAGTCCTTTCCCCCGACCGGTTCGACGAGGGGCTCGCCCGGATGATCGTGGAAAATTCGAGCGTGGAGTGTCTATTCGTCCTCAATGAGGCCGGCCTCCAGGTCACGGAGACGATCTACAATCCTTCCCGGCCCGTGAAAACGAACGGATTGTTCCGGCCCGCCCGGAAAGGGGCCGACCATTCGATGAAAGACTATTACTACCTCGTCGCGGACGATCTCATGACCCGCTTCCGGACGGAGCCTTACATTTCCCAAGCGTCGGGGTCCTTGTGCGTGACCTTATCGGGCCTTTTCCGCGACGGACGGAGCAACCCTCACGTCCTCTGCGTGGACGTGCCCGTAGGCTGACCCAAATGTTGCGAAAGACGGTCAAAACCCTCCCATGAGACCGTTTCGGGCCGGGCGGCGGGATCCAAACCGCACGTCCGAAGCGCTTCCTCCGTCCGGCTTTTTTCAATCCCCAATCCGTGCGACAGGCTGTTGAGGAGGGTTTTCCGCCTCTGGTCGAAGGCCGCGTGGACCACGCGGAAGAAAGCGGCCTCGTCCCGGACCCGCGGGGCGGGCAAGCGGCGAAGCCTGATGACCGTCGAGACAACTTGGGGTCTCGGACGAAACGCCGACGGCCGCACGTCGAAAAGGATCTCCACCTCCGCCTTGATTTGCACCAACAGCGAGAGGATCCCGTAGTCCCCTGAACCGGGGGCGGCCGCGATCCGCCGGGCGACTTCCCGTTGGACCATGACGACAGCCTCCAACCACCCGCGCCACGCCAAGAGCTTTCGCAAGATGGGGCCGGCCGCCGAGTAGGGGAGGTTCCCTATGACGTAGAGGCTTCCTTCCGCCCCCTCCTCAAGAGGCCTAATCAGCGGCTCCGACGCCCCAGGTGCCGCGAGCTCTGCGAGCGGCCAGTCCAGGAAGTCGGCCTGGACGATCGTCACGCCGGGGACGGACCCCCACCGGCGCCGCAAATCCTCCGCCAGCCGCCGGTCCAATTCGACCGCCGTCAAGGCCTGGGTCGTTCCGACGAGGAACTGCGTGAGAGCCCCCCGGCCGGGGCCGATTTCCAAAACGCCGTCCGACGGGCCCGCGCCGAGGGCCGCCACGATGCGGCGGGCGACGCCGGCCTCCGCAAGGAAATTCTGCCCCCACTTGCTCCTCATCCGAATCCTCCGGTCCAGTAATACTTATATGAATTCCGCCGATTTCGGCCCACTCTCTATCGTCTATGGTGCGATTTGCGGAACAAAGGCTATACTGCTTTCTCAATTCAACAGGGGGAAGCGATCATGACCAAACCAGCGAACACGGCGAACATCAGAAAGGAACTCGGCGAACGCATCCGCGCCCTGCGAAAGCGGCGCGGCTACACGCAGGAGGACATGGCGGATCGGTGCAGCCTGCACTGGACCTATATCGGGGGCCTGGAGCGCGGAGAGCGCAACCCCACGCTCACCACCATGAAGCGCGTCGCCGACGGATTGAAAGTGGATATTCACACCCTTCTCGGCCGCCCGGGCCGGGAGGAGGCCGGCCTGTCCGCCCGCGAGAAAAAAGAAGGCAACATTCTTAAGTGGCTCCGCAAGAAAGACGACTCGGCCGTGGACTTGGCGTCGAGGCTGGTCCGGGAAGTCGTCCACTGGCAAGACCGCTACAAGGTCGGTAACGTTAAGAACGGCCACTAGATTTTCGCCCCTCGGGGACCGGACGTTCGCTTCCCCTGGAGCGCCCGGCGGAGGCCTTCCAGCGCCCGGCGGATAGTTCCCCGCCGCACGCGCGCCCGGCCGCCGGAAATGCGCTGTTTCCACGCCCGCCGCACGCCGGGTCCGGCCAGGGCGGCGAATACCAGCCCTGCGGGCTTTCCCTGCGCACTTCCCGGGCCCGCGACGCCCGTAACGCTCAAACCCCAATCCGAGCCCGACCGGCTCCGCACCCCCGCCGCCATGGCGCGGGCGCACTCGATGGAAACGGCCCCGCGCGTCCGCAAGAGGGACGCCGGGACACCCAAAAGCCGCTTCTTGGCCTCCTCGGAGTAGGCCACCCTCCCTTCGAGAAACCATGCCGAACTTCCCGGAACGCGCGTGAGGCGCTCGCCCAGCCCTCCCCCCGTCAAGGACTCGGCAACGGCCAGGGTTTCCCCCCTCTCCATCAATAATCTTCCGACCGCCTCCTCCGGGGGCCGCCCCGTCCGGCGGCCTCTCCCGCCGACCGCCTTCATTCCGATCTCAATGTGATCAGGTTCATTTCCCCCGGCGCCCACAGGCGCATGGGAGGGCCCCAACTCCCCGTTCCCCGCGAAACGATCAGGGTCATTCCCTCCACTTCGAACCGGCCGGACAAATAGGGATAGAATTTCCGCACGATCTCGCCGAACGGCCAGATTTGCCCGCCGTGGGTGTGGCCCGAGAGCATCAACCCGACGCCGGAATCCGCGGCGTCCTCCACCGACAGGGGGCTGTGGCACAGGAGGATCGTGCCGCCGGCGGGGCGCCCGGCGAGGGCGCGCCGCACGAAGCCGTCCCGGTCCCCGAAGGAACGCCGGGCCGACAGGTCGTCCACGCCCGCCAGGACGAGCCCCGGCGCGGCTTCCGCCGCCTGATCCCGCAAAACATGGAACCCGGCCTGTTCCATGAATCGCACGCTCTCGTTCAACCCCGCGTAGTATTCGTGGTTGCCCGTCACGGCCCACACGCCCTTCGGGGCCGAGAACAACGAGAGGTCTTTTTCCAGGCCCACCGTGCGCCGGACGCTCCCGTCCAGGACGTCGCCCGTGAAAACGATGACGTCGGGATGGAGCCTTTCGACCCGCCGCCTCAGCCGTTCCAGCCAGCTCTGACCCAGGATCGCGCCCAGATGAAGATCGCTCAGTTGAAGGACCGTGGTCCGGTCCAGGGCGGGAGGAAGCCCCCGGAGACGGACCTCCCACCGGTGGACGACGGGGCGACGGAGCCCCTGCCCCAACGCCGCCAACGTCATGATCCCCGCCGTCGCCAGGGCCACCGGCCGGATCACGCGGGTCATTCCCGGCCAAAAGAGCCCGAAGACCGTCACGCCGTCCGCCGCGATCGCGCCATCCACTTGCAACGTGCCCGCGACCGCGAGGCGAATGGCTCCGCCACCCGCGCCGCCCGCGGCAAAGCTGCCCGTCCCGCCGCCGCTGCCCAACGCGCCGGGCGTGACCACGG
>Ga0182021_10003545_pt1 | contig 18345 bp, 16 predicted proteins | sample 612E3MmetaG_FD_120493 | JGI IMG/M metagenome (GOLD analysis project Ga0182021, IMG submission 120493) | Permafrost microbial communities from Stordalen Mire, Sweden - 612E3M metaG (Illumina Assembly) | ecosystem: Environmental > Terrestrial > Soil > Wetlands > Permafrost | place: Sweden... | reverse complement strand
TCAAGCTTCGCTTTTGCATTCAAAAGAGAAAGTATAGAATTGTAGTATGCTGTTTCAGATGTTAAATACTGGCTTTGGTTTTGAGACAGTTCAAAACTTGTTGATACTCCTTCATGATACTTTATGAGCGTTTTATCATAAACCCGTTTACTCAGTATAATGCTCTCCTTATTAGTCGTAAAGTTATTGTATGCTGTCTGGTAGTTGTTGAGAGCAGTTTCAAATTCCATGATTAAACCCTGCCTGGCATCCTCTTTGTTCAGTTCTGATTTATTGAGATTAAACCGGGCCTCACTGATTTTTGCATTACGCTGAAAACTTGTAAAGATGGGGAAACTTAATGTGGCTCCTACAACATCTTTAACTGCAAAATTGAATGAAGGTTTATTGGTTTGCTCCTCGTGACGGTAAAAAGCAGCAATACTTGGTAAGTATTTAGACTGCTCGCGCTTTAACATAAGAGCAGAAAGGTCTGTCTGAGCACTCACTAACTGATAATCAACACTTTTTACCACGTTATATTCAGGTGAAACAAGGTATTGCATATTTCCCTCTGAAATAAATCCCTGAATGCTGTCTGTTAAAGCTATCTCCTGACTGAAATCCATTCCGAGCTGAAATTTGAGAAGTTTAACTGACGTCTCCTTCTGTGACTCTATCGATGTAATTAGTCTCTTAAGATTAGACCAGCTTATTTTAATCTGGTCAACGTCTGTCTCCTCATTAAAACCCTGCTGGTTCATTTTAACCATATCATTGTAAGTTTGGTCGACTGACTCAAGACTGGCATTCAGTACCTTGAGACTTTCACCGAGCACTGTTATCAGAAAATAGGTGTTGGCAACCGATTCTTTTGTCTGAAATTCTGTTTTAACAAGTGCTTTCTCACTCATTTCCTTCACCACTTTGGTAGCCTGAAGGCCTACCAGGTATTCTCCGCTGAAAATTAGCTGGGAAACAGTTAAGTCGACGGTTGTGTTATTCCTGACACCTAACGGGAAAGATGGGGATGGTTTATAAGCATTCGTGAAATCATCCTTGGTCAGATATCCGGTAGCCGGTAATGAATTCACATCCAGGTACGGACCTAAGTTCAGTTCAGGGATCACAAACTGGTGCAGATAGTTTGCTGCAAGATTTAGTTGAGGAAGTCCCACTGCCAGGTTTTCTTTAACCTGTTTTGCAGCAAAATTAATGTCAATTTTTGCCGATTTAACAGTACGATTATTCTGAAGAGCATATGTTTGAGCTTCAGAGACTGAGAGTTTAATTATTTCTTTTTTATCCTGCCCGAATCCTTTAGTAATGGATGCCAGAAGAATGAACAATAAAAAGTATCTACGCATAAAATTCATTTTAGGGATTATTTATTATAAGCTTTTTCTAATTCAGTTATTTTTCTTTCCAGAACACCAATTCCTTTTTCAGTTGCAATACCACGCACATGATATGTCAGAATTTCAATAAATAACTTTATTGATGTGAATTCTTCTTTGGTAAAAAGTTCGTTCAGATGAGTGTTTTCTGCCCTTGATAAGTATAATTTGGCAATTATGTCTTTGTTCATCTCTTCACGATATAATCCTTCTTTTATTCCTTTCTTAAGATTTAAGAGAATATATTCGTACATTCCTTCCCGGCGTGCTTTCTCAGTCTTCTGAAAGTGCTGGGGATAATATTTTTTGAGGTCATACTCAGTTGCAGGATTCTGATTGCGCATCATCCGGTTCATGTAAAGAGATATCTCAAATAGCTCCTCAATTGCGTTGAACCCACTCCTGAAACAATTACAAATTTCCTCCTGCCTCATCGCGATCTCATTATCAATAAATTTACCAACAAGATCATCTTTGTCAGTCACATACTGGTAAAGCGTTTTCTTTGAAATTCCGAGTTCTTTTGCCACATCATCCATTGTGATACTCTTAATTCCGTATGTAATGTACAGTTCGCGAACCTTCAGAAGTATATTTTTCAATTCTTCATTCATGCCGCAAAAATAACATAAAAAAACTTAGGAAACAAATTATATACAAAATGTTTCCAAAGTTTATATAAGATTTAACAGAAATGTAACAGTCATGAACCGGAGAGAGAAATTGTTGTTCTGAAAACCAGAAATAATCATCATGATTTATCTATGAACTAAAAGGTTGGGCGAAATAAACTGAATATCAAACATATTCTGAAATTAAGTGTTTAAATTATTATTTGTACAACAAAAGATAACATGAAGGCAATAATATTAAGAGGTTTTGGAGGAGTAGAAAACTTAGAATATTCAAACATACCCCTACCTGATATTTCTGATAATGAAGTTCTGGTAAAAGTCAAAGCCTTCAGTATTAATCCAGTCGATATTAAAACCCGTCTTGGCAGAGGACAAGCCACAAGATTGAAGGAATTTAATCCAATAATACTTGGGTGGGATGTTTCCGGTATCGTAACAAATGCAGGACGATCAGTAACTTCTTTTAAAACCGGAGATGAGGTTTTTGGAATGGTAAATTTCCCAGGACATGGAAAGGCATATGCAGAATATGTTGCTGCTCCTGAAATGCACCTCGCATTAAAACCTTCAATTGTTTCACATGAGGATGCTGCCTCTGCATCTTTAGCTGCACTTACCGCATGGCAGATATTAAAAGAAAAGGTCAGGATAAAACCAGGAGATAAAGTTCTTATACATGCTGCAGCCGGTGGTGTTGGTCACTATGCGGTACAGATGGCAAAACACCTCGGAGCTTTTGTCATTGGTACCTCGTCGGACGAAAATAAGAAATTTGTGCTGGATCTGGGAGCCTCTGAACACATTGATTATAAGAAACAAATATTTGAAAATGAAGTAAAGGATGTTGATTTTGTTTTAGATTCAATAGGTAGCGATTATATCGATCGTTCATTGAAGGTTCTGAAACCTGGAGGGATAATTATAAGTATTCCATCAGGCACTTCAGAATCTGTAAAAGAAAAGGCCAGTTCTAAAGGAATGACTGGTGACACGTTCAGGGTACAGTCAGATGGAAAAAATATGAAGGAGATTGCTGACTTGCTTGAAAAGGGGATTATCAGGTCATATGTCTCAAAAGTATTTGCTTTCGATGAAATCCGGGCGGCCCATATGCAGATCGAGTCAGGTAGAACAAAAGGGAAAATTGTAGTATCAATAAGATAAAAGACAAAGGTAAAAAGATAAAAGTAAAAAAAATTCAGATGACTTTTGTCTTGTGACTTTTGTCTTTTGTCTTTTGTATTTTATCTTTTGTCTTTTATCTTGTAATTTTTGTCATGTCAATAAATTCCGTAATATTGAATACAAAAACAAAACAACCATGACGGAACAGATAAAGCAGATCGCTGAAAGGATTAAAGAGATCCGTGAGATCTCCGGAATATCAGCCGAAACTCTTGCAGGTAAACTGGGAGTATCTATAGATCAATATCTTAAGTATGAAAGCGGAACTACTGATATTCCTGTAGGTATTATTTTTGAAATATCAGAATATTTCAATATTGAACTCTCCGTGATGCTTGGCGGAGATAACCCGAAACTCCGTATCTATGGGGTTGTCAGGAAAGGTAAAGGATTAAAGCTGGAACGCAGAAAACAGTACAAATACGAGAGTCTGGCTTACAATTTCATTCATAAAAAAGCCGAACCATTTATGGTTACAATCGATCCCGGAAATGAATATTCCCTGCTCGATTTCAACTCTCACCCCGGACAGGAGTTTAATTATGTCATACAAGGTACAATGATGACTGTAATAGACGGGCATGAGATCATCCTCAATGAAGGCGATTCGGTCTATTTCAATTCGGGATACAAGCATGCGATGAGAGCGTTGAATAACGAACAGGTAAAGTTCCTGGCGATAGTTTTATAAAAACCTTTAGAAGAGAGAGAAATGATACTAAATAAATATCTTGATAAAATTGAGTTTAACTCTTACAACGACTTCAAGGCAGATTTTAAAATAAAAATCCCTGAGAATTTCAATTTTGCCTATGATGTTGTTGATGAAATAGCTATTGATGATCCGGACAAGATTGCGATGGTATGGTGTGATGATAAGGGAAATGAAGCCGTCTTTACATTTGAGCAGATGAAATATTACAGCGATAAGACTGCCAATTTCTTCAAATCACAGGGCATAGCTAAGGGTGACCCTGTGATGCTGATCCTTAAAAGACATTATGAATTCTGGTTTTGCACGATCGCACTGAATAAAATAGGAGCTATAACAATTCCGGCAACCCATCTGCTTTCTACAAAAGATATTGTATACAGGAATAATGCAGCTGATATAAAAATGATCGTGTGTGTTCCCGATCCTGATGTTATTCAGCATATAGAAGAATCAGAAAGCAAGTCACCTACTCTTAAGACCAAAATAATGATAGGTGAAGACCGGGATGGCTGGCTTAATTTTACGAAAGGAATTGAAAAAAGTTCTGACAAATTTATAAAACCTGTTGAGGGGGAAGCAACTAAGAATGATGACATAATGCTTCTCTACTTTACTTCAGGTACAACGGGAATGCCCAAAATGGTAAATCACGATTTTGTGTACCCGCTTGGACATATTCTTACAGCAAAGTACTGGCAAAATGTTCAGGATAATGGTCTCCACTTTACTGTTGCAGACACAGGCTGGGCAAAATCAGCATGGGGGAAATTATATGGTCAGTGGATATCAGGCAGTGCCGTCATGACATATGATTATGACAAATTTGTTCCAAAGAACCTTATGGAAGTAATTGAAAAGTATAAAGTTACAACATTTTGTGCCCCTCCTACCATTTACAGGTTTCTCATAAAGGAAGATCTCACCAAATTTGACCTCAGCAATCTTAAATATTGTGTGGTTGCCGGTGAACCATTAAACCCTGAAGTATTTAAACAATTCCATGAACAAACAGGTATCAAGCTTATGGAAGGTTATGGACAGACTGAGTGCACAGTTGCCGTTGCAACTTATCCATGGATGAATCCGAAACCCGGCTCAATGGGAATGCCTACCCCCGGATATGATATAGAAATTGTAGATGAAGACGGAAATAAATGCGAAGCAGGAAATGAAGGAGAGATTGTAATACATACAGCGAAAAGCAAACCTGTTGGCATGTTCAATGGTTATTACCGTGATGAGCAGTTAACTGCAAGTGTATGGATAAATGGCGTTTACAGAACCGGAGATATGGCCTGGTGTGATGAAGACGGATACTTCTGGTTTGTTGGGAGAGCTGACGATGTAATTAAAAGCTCCGGTTACCGTATAGGTCCGTTTGAAGTCGAGAGCGCACTTATGGAACATCCGGCTGTTCTGGAATGTGCAATTACTGCTGTACCCGACCCTGACAGGGGGCAGATTGTAAAGGCAACGATTGTTCCCTCAAAGAATTATCATCCGAGTGAGGAGCTGGCAAAAGAACTCCAGGAACATGTTAAAAAAGTGACTGCTCCGTATAAATATCCCCGTCTGGTAGAATTTGTAACCGAACTTCCCAAAACGATCAGCGGGAAAATAAGAAGGGTACAGATCCGTGAAGAGGATAAATAGTTTCAGGACAATCCTGCTTTCTTCATTAGCAATGCAATATCGTATTCGGGTTTGCGGGCTTTCCTGGAAAGCATGGCATTTGCATCCTTGTCATTTGTAAACATTTCACCATTTGCATCCCAGTACAGCTTGCGTTTTAGTTTCATAGCTATCCATGCAATTGCACAAGCTTCAAGGCTTCGACTGGACTGATCGACAGGGGCAATAGGGTCCTTATGGGTTAATATGGCTTCAAGCCAGTTTCTGTAATGGTCAGCACTTGGCATCCAGGTTTTACCTTCCTTACCGATTCTGGGATAGAGAATTTTATCATTGCTCGCCCATAATGGACCTTTCTTGTCTGCTACCGATACAGGATCACTTGCTGTAACCTTTGCACTTCCACGAGCACAAAAAACTGTACCGTCAGAACCTTCAAACTGGATACCATTATTAAAATTGTTGTCAAGAATCAGGTGGATGTCACCGGGATAAATCATTTCAACATGATAAGTAGTATGAACAGTCCATACATCATCTTTCATAAAATCGGCTTTTGCCTCAACGGATAAGGGCCCGCTCAGTTCCATTCCCATCGCCCAATGAGCTATATCCATATGATGTGCGCCCCAATTGGTGATCATACCAAGTCCAAAATCTTCCGTTGTTATCCAGCCTGGTCTCCCCTCAATACTGTCCTGCGGGTGACATCTGAGCTCCATATATGATTGTTCAGGGGCAGCTCCAAGCCATCGTTCATAATCAAAAGTTGCTGGTGGCGTTTGAGGTGCGGGTTTAACCCCCTTCGGTTCGTCTATTCCCAGACCGATTTTTATAGTCCTGAGTTTTCCAATGCGTCCATTCCTTACTGCTTCGCTGGCTATCCGGAAAGTGTTCCATGGATTCTCCGAGCGCTGCTGACTTCCTGTCTGCAGGATCCTCTTCCTGGCCCTAACCGCGGTACGAAGAGCTATAGCCTCTGATATTGAATATGTTAATGGTTTTTGAACAAATACATCTTTCCCTGCAAGCACAGCCTGAATTGCAACAAAGGCATGCTGGTGGTCAGGAACACTGACTATTACAGCATCAATATCGGGACGGGCGAGAACATCGTGAAAGTCATGGTATGCCTTGATATCAATTCCGGTTTCTCCTTTGTTTTTATAGAAATCCTCTGCAGTTTTTTTTGCCAGATCAGCTCTGCGGGAATCCAGATCGCATACCGCAACTATCCGGCAAAGATCAGTGTGTGCCATTGTTCCGGTAAAATCGACAGTACCTTCCCTTCCGCAACCTATCTGAGCGAATTGAATAAGCTTGCTGGGTGATGGGTGTCCGGATAAGGAATGCTTCAATATCTCAGGGAGAGTGAACAGTCCGGCCCCTGTAAGGAGGGATTTTTTCAGAAATTCACGACGGGTTTTATTTTCCATGGCATATAAATTTTGACTGGTCGAAATGCATTATTCATTAAAAATATAAAACATTTATTTAAAGTAATTTAGAAGCGTTCTTCTGTATCTTTACAATTGCAGTTACAATATCTTCCATATCTTTTTTAGAACCAAGAAAAACTCTTTGTCCTAATGACACACCGGTTTCTTTATCGATCATTTCGTTAACAGGACAAAGGTTTTCCTTCCTGTATTTGTCAAGCCGCTCTTTCGGGAAGATTTTTTTAAATGCCCTTAAATTGAAATATGTTTCAATAAACGGGTCTTTGTGAAGTGAAGAATCTATTCCATTTCCAAAATGAATTCCTTCAGCTGCCATTGCTTCCCGGAATTTCATTTTGGGCAAATTTTTAAAATACTCTTTCTCATAAATAAGCTGATATTCATAATATGCCCTTCTCGTTTGCCCGGCATATTTTTTTGTCGGACGAACACCTTTTATTTCTGACAGAAGTTTTTCGAGGTATGAGACATTTTCATCACGAATTTTACTTTGTGCTTCCAGACGACGCATTTGTCCTATTAAATTGGCTGCCACGAAAGGAGTTATTCGAAAATTTGATCCGGGAAAGGTTCTTTTCAAACCCCGGGGATCTCTTCCGTTATTGGTATATGCTTCAACCCTGGCCATAATGTCATCATTATTCCCGATTACTGCTCCTCCTTCACCTGCACACAGGCTCTTTCCTTCCTGAAAACTGAAACAGCCAAGGTCACCAATTGAACCGAGTTTTTTATGCTTCCATTCACCGTGTTGTGCCTGACAGGCATCTTCAATTACGACTAGATTATGTTTTTTGGCAATTGCAATTATTTTATCCATATCGGCTGCTCCTCCTCCAATATGCACCGGAAGAATGGACCTAGTATTTCCTGTTATTTTCTCTTCTATCAGATCAGCATTTATCATGAATGTTTCCGGGTCGGTATCAACAAACACAGGCAATGCAAACAGATTAAATGTTGTTTGTGCAGTGGCAACGAATGTATTGGTCTGTGTAATGACTTCATCACCAGGTCCAATATCGAGTGCCCGTTGTGCAGCATCCAGCGCATCAGTTCCTGAATTTGTTGGTGCGCAAAAACCAACTCCCATCATCTCTGCAAATGCTTTTTTAAACCTGAATGACAGTTCCTGAGGAGAATAACTATACTCAGACCATTTCCTGCTTTTAAATGCATCCAGGTACATATTAACATCAGTTTCATCAAATATCGGCCATGATACCTCAAGATTTGTTCCAGCGTGGCGAACCGGAGTTCCACCAAGTATTGCGAGTTTATCTGCATCCTGAGGGCCATCCATGTAAATTGTTGACAAACCGCCAATTGACAATGCTGCACCTGTTGCACCAAGTGAGGACGTCTTCACAAAATTCCTACGGCTCAATAATTTATTGTTCATATTGTAAATCATTTAGAAAATGTTTAGAAAATCCTTTTAACCAGTCTATTTTTATTAATTCATTCTGACTAATAAAAGTTCTAATGACCTGAAATACGCTCAACGACTTCCATGCACATCCTTCCATTGTGATAAGGACAAATCCAGAATCCTCCTTTTTCACCTCTCGCAACACCAGATTCTGAGACTGAACTGAACCAGCCTCCGTTCTTATTATCCACAAAATGATTTTTTGTATAATTCCAGCAGTTTATTGCAATATCCAGATATTTCTCGTTTTCAGTCAACTCATAAGCATTCAGGTACCCGACAATGCACTCAGACTGTGCCCACCAGCTTCGCTCAGTACTTACCTTGCCATTTGTAAGATTCTTTTCATAATTCAGACTTCCATCGGGATTTAACCCTTCTGCAGCAGCATTGGCGATTTTAATGCTTACATCTTTTACTTTAGCAAGTAAAGCCTGGTCACCCAGCAATCCTGCAGCTTCATTGAGAAGCCAGGAAGATTCAATATCATGTCCATATGAATCAACGGCTGAATTTTTTTTCCAGTCTTTGTCCAGGAAACAGATGAGATGAGATGTTTTAGCATCAATTATTTTATCAAGAAATATATCGACCAGGGCTTTTAAACAAACTCCGACACTTTTGTCGGGCCAAACCCTGTAGAGGTTTGTATAGGCTTCCATCAGATGAAGATGGGTGTTCATAGTTTTCTCATCATTTGTTGTTGATTCACCGATTAGCTTGTCACGGGTCCTTTTCCAATCACGTGAGTAGACCTCAAAGTATCCGCCGGATTTTTTATCAAGTGCGTACTTTTCAAACAGGTGGAATATATCCTTTGCTGCTGCCAAGGCCTCTTTATCACCTGTTGCACGATAATACTCTGCCAGGCCATAAATAAAAAATGACTGGGTATAAGTCTGTTTTCTTGTATCAGATGGCTCGCCTGTAGATTTGACGCTTCGGTATGCACCACCAAATTCTTTATCTATAAAATGAGCCATAATATAATCTTTTGATCTCGTTGCCAGCCGCAGATAAGCGGTATCCTTAAAAATACGGTATGCTGAAGAATAGGTCCAGAGAATCCTTGCGTTCAGAATTCCCCCTTTATCCTCATTAGGAAAGACCTGATTATTGCCATTTATACGTCCAAAGAATCCTCCGTTTTTGTAATCTACCATTTTCGTTGACCAGAATGGTAAAAGGTTCTGCGTCAGATTGCCAGATACTTCATTCTTAAGCTCATTCATTCTTGTCTTCGGATCTTCCTTCAATCCGGATTCTTTTATTGCGGAATAAAGAGTAGCTGAAATCAGTATTGAGATAGCTACAAAAAAAGATTTTTTCATGTTCATTGCTTTTTTTGGTGCCTGATGGAATAAAGTTAGTAACAACAGAAAATCTACACGGCAAGATTTGAGCAATCTCTTATTGCCAATGCAAAGTACAATTATTTATGGAATTTTTACTCTCCCTTAAGAAGAGGTCTGAATTAATTTTAAGAAATATAGTTTTGGACCCATTATTTATTTTCGAGGATAACTTTCAGGTTTTGTAATCCTTTTTCGAGATCATTGCCAATCATCTTTTCCATATTCATGAAAACCAACATGAGATTCATAGGGTATTTCATTTTTGCACTGAACTCCCAATGAGTAAGTGTCTGGTTGTCATTAATCCTTGTGGTTGTAATAAAAGCCCAGTTTGTCGAGTTAAAAGGTTTGATGAAGCGGATTTCATAATCCAATCTCTCTCCTTCCACTATCTTTTGTATTTCCTGTTCGCCTTTTCCTACATTCTTATTTTCGCTTTCCCATGCAGATACAAATCCTTCCGTTCCATCAGTTCCGGTGAATACGGTTTTCATATTGGGATCCATTGAGCCCCAGACGCTGAATTTATTCTGATTTTTTAATAATTTTAGATAGGCGAATACAATTGTTTTTGGTTTATTAATAATGATTTCTCTGCCGACCGAATAGTCTTTCTTTGTAAAGAATCCTATTAACAGTAACAGGACAACAATAGCAATAATTGCCAGGATGATCAAAAGTAAGATTTTCATAGTTGTTATTTTTTACTTAAACAACCTGAAAATTGATATGTTCATTCGGGCGCAAAGGCTTAAAGGGGTAAAGGGGTAAAGGCATAAAGGTTCAAAGGTGCAAAGGTGCAAAGGCGTAAAGGCGCAAAGGCGTAAAGGGGAAAAAATGTATAATTTATTATAGGCGATATATTATTGGCGACAGGCGATCGACAAAATTCAATCTTTTATAATACTGTTATGCCATTGTGCCGTTGCGCCGTTAGGCCTACCTCCTGTGATTACGTCTGTCAGGAATAAGCGTTTTTGCAGAACCAAACTTGTTGGGGATACGGCTGTTATGCTGTTGTTTTATGACCTTTGCCGGAGTATTGTCAATCAAAGGAAAAGGATGGTCAGCAACAACCTGGATCTTCTTAGTTATAAGCTTTTCGATATCTTTGAGATATTCTTTTTCTTCTGCATCGCAGAATGAAATGGCCGTCCCGCTGGCACCTGCCCTGCCTGTCCTCCCGATCCGGTGAACGTAGGTTTCTGATATATTCGGAAGCTCAAAATTTATAACATATTCCAGGTCATCAACATCAATACCCCGGGCGGCAATATCTGTTGCCACCAGAACACGTGTCGTCTGTGCTTTAAAACCTGAAAGTGCTTTTTGCCGTGCGTTTTGTGCCTTGTTCCCGTGAATAGCTTCAGCAGATATGTTTTTCTTTTTCAGAACTCTCACAACTTTATCAGCTCCATATTTTGTCCTGGTAAATACTAAAGCCGTCTTTATCTTTTCATCCTTCAGCAACTCAAGCAATAATGAATTCTTATTTCCCCTGTCGATAAAGTAGACATACTGATTGACAATATCAACTGTGGAAGCAGAAGGAGTAACTTCTATCTTTACAGGTTTATAAACAATTGACCCTGCCAGACGAACTATCTCAGGCGGCATAGTAGCAGAAAAAAACAATGACTGTCTCTTTTGAGGAAGTACTGCAAGCAGTTTTCTCACATCGTGTATAAAACCCATGTCGAGCATCCTGTCGGCTTCATCAAGCACAAATATTTCAACATCTTTCAATGAGATAAATCCCTGGTTCATAAGATCCAGCAACCGGCCAGGTGTAGCAATAAGGATGTCTACTCCATTTCGTAGTGCATTGGTCTGAGGATTCTGGTTCACCCCTCCAAATACTACAGTGCAGGTCAGTCCTGTATAACGGCCATATGCCTTAAAACTTTCTTCTATCTGAATTGCCAGTTCCCTGGTAGGTGTGACTATGAGGCTCCTGATTTTTTTCTTCCTGTCAAATGATTTGTTCTTGCTTAAGAGCTGAAGAATAGGTACCGCAAAGGCTGCGGTTTTCCCTGTGCCTGTCTGGGCACAGCCTATCAGGTCTGTTCCCTGCAGGACAATTGGTATCGCCTGAACCTGTATGGGGGTGGGTATTGTATAACCCTCTTCTTTTAATGATTTAAGAATTGGTTCAATAATGTTTAATGATTCAAAATGCATGTATAATTATTTAAATGAAAAAGTCCGGGTTAGAGGCAGGAATGCGTTGTATTGCGTCTCTGCAATTTATCTCGCCCGGATTGATTGGGGCCAAAGGTAGTCTTTATTATTAAGAGTTTCAGTTATTTGTTATAAAACACTGATATATAAGATACTGGGTGCTGGGTGATGGGTACTGCGTACTGGGTCCAGGTAACTGGGCACTAAGGAAGCAACCAGAAACCAGAAACCAGCACCAAGTAACCAGCACCAAGTAAAATGCCTAAGAAGAATGCCGCACAGTAAGTTTCACGCCTTCCTGATAAGTGGTGGGTTTAAAATTGAATCTCTTTTCAAATTTTGATGAATCGAAAACATAATCCCTGTCATATTGATACATCATTTCAGGCATCTCCTTCATAACCGGCATAAATATTCCAATAATTTTTATCATCCATACAGGTATTACGAACACCTTATTGGCTACTTTCATTTCTCTGGAAAAAAGCTCAATGAATTCCTTTCCGGTCAGTGTATTACTGTCAGTAGGCAGATGCCATATTGTATTGAAAGCATCATCCGTATTACCAAGAAGTGCTGTGGCTTTTGCGGCATCTGGTGTAAATGTAAAGGAGTGTTTTTTATTCTTGTCAACCGGCCATTTGGCACTCTTTCCCTTAAGAAAGTTTTTATATACCATTTCAATTATCATGCTTTTTTCGTTATCCGGACCGTAAAAATCAGCAGACCGGGCAATAAGTGCCAGCAGTTTTCCGGCTTTAACTTCATCCATAATCATCTGGGCAATCTGGTTTCTTACAGCACCTTTCCTGCTGGGAGGATTATAGGGGGATTCCTCAGTCATGTGAGGAATCGAATTAATATCATACATATATACATTATCGAAAAAGACCAGTCTGGCTTTGTACCTGATACATGCTATAATGGTTGCTCTCATAAGCGCTGGCCATTTCTCCTCCCAGACCTCAATGTTGTACTCAAAACCAACAACAAGATATACCACATCTGACCCTTTAACTGCCAGATCCACAATTGCCGGGTTGGACAGGTCAGCCGGAAAAAGTTCATCTGTATCATTAACTCTCCTGGGATTTCTGCTGACAAGCCTGATTTTATCAGTATAGCTCACCAATTCCTTTGCCAGAATTGAACTAATTGTTCCGTTTGCACCTAAAATGGTTTGCATAAATTTAAGATTTAGAGACGAGTTTGTATTTTTTTGCCTGTATCCGTGCTGTCTTAATCATCTGCTTTCAGGTTATCGTTAAGACTGCTCAACATGTTCTTACAAGATATAACATTGAGTAAGCCTGAAAGTTCAAGAAAATTAAAAACCTGTCTCCAAAGGACGACATACTCCCATGAAGCAATCAGTTTCATGAGTTCCTTTTATTCTTAAAGAATTGACAGGAAGAAGGTTCCATGATAGAACCTTTGTTGATTCAAATAAATGAAAAAGCCCATTATTCATCATTACAACAATATTGTAAAAATCTGATTTAAAGGGTTCTCTATATTGTTTCGATGGCAGGTTTTTTCCGGTTAGAAAGGCGTTACGCACCAGTCCAAATTCGGCAAGACTAACACTGGAAGGAACAGGATGATCCAGCCATGATGCGTACACGGTTTGAAAATCGTCAACCCGCGATTCTATCCATTTATCCCCGTCAATAAATGATTCAACATACAGAGTCATATCGGTCATAATGTTCTTCCATGATTCATCATTTTCTGATAACATAGTCAGAGCTGATAAAATTGCAGCAGCATCAAATAAGTAACTTTGTTCCTGGAAAATTCCCTTATAAAAAGAATGCTTCAGAAATTTACCATTCCAGAATTTGTTTAAAAGATTTCTCATAACCAAAGATGCCTGCATTTCGAGTTCAGTTCTTTCAAGAAATCGTCCTGCCTGTATCATCGCTATGACGAGCAGAGCATTTATACCACAAAGAATTTTACTATCCTGTGCAGGTTGTTTTCTTTTACTCCTTATGGAGAGAAGTTTGTCTTCAATATCATTCAATGGATCTCCGGTCTTCCTCAGAAGGTGAATCAAACCTTCAAAATTTCCCTCCTTATCAATATAATAGACCTTTGTAAATCTTGCAAACTCCTCCGGAAGAAGCTCATTTTTAAGTTGTTCATAACTCCAGAGGTAAGTTGTTCCCTCAATGTGATCAGTATCAGCATCAATTCCTGTAATATAAAGGCCGTCAATGTTAAAACACTCATCAAGGCACTTTAAGATCTTTTCAGCCATAATTTTATATGGTTCTTTCCCCATCAGCCTGTAAGCCAGGGAATAGCACCAAAGGGACATAGCCTGATCATATAACATTTTTTCAAAATGAGGAATGGTCCACTCCCGGTCGACACAATACCTGAAAATGCCCCCCTGCAGGTGATCATTGAGTCCTCTTATAATGATATCATCAAGAGTCTTGCTGCAGATAGTATTAATTGTCTGACTGTCTTCAAGTGCGGACTGATAAAGCAGAAACAGAAGTGATGAATGGGGAGGAAACTTTTGTCCTGTTCCGAATCCTCCGTTCTTCTGGTCATAATATTTTGAAAGCGTTGTAACCAGGGAAGATTCATTAGCACTGTCAGGAAGATTTACCCCGGGGTTAAAAGGCGGAATTTTTTCCCTGTTTGCTTCATAATATTCCTGAACCTTTTGTGCAATTGCCTTGAGAGAATACATAGAATCTCTGTCACGTGCAGGGGCATATGTAAATGCATATATAGGATGGAGCTTATTTGTCAGGAATACATTCAGCGGCCAGCCGCCACTGCCATTCTGATTATTAATGAATTCCATCATGTATTGATCAATATCGGGACGTTGCTCACGATCGACTTTAACGCAAAGAAAATTTTCATTCATATAGCTTGCTGTGTCAATGTCGGAAAATGCTTCAGAAGCCATTACATGACACCAGTGGCAGGTTGCATAACCTACGGAAACGAACAGCAGTTTATTTTTTTCGGAAGCATATTTTAATAATTTATCACTCCACTCCTGCCACCATACAGGGTTTGTGGTGTGCTGCAAAAGATAAGGTGATGATGATTTATCTAAATTATTGCGTCTGAAATCAACTATATTATTTTCCTTACCACTCATGGACAACACTCTTCCTTACTGTTAACCAATACAAAAAAGCTCTCAACTGCTCAGAACTATTTGACTATAACGGTTTAACTGCTCGATTGTTCATGTCCTTACTTGCAAGATCAGATTGAGATATTCCTTTTTTTATTAGATTTAATGCAAAAATTCTTTTTATCACAAATTTGAAAAAAATGAGTGAAGACAAAAAAAGTTACTTTCTGAAGCTTAATCCACCAAGAGCCTCATTTACATCAGATATGACGGACGAAGAGAGAGCAATAATGTTAAGACATGTTGCTTACTGGAAACAATATACCGAAGATGGAATATGTGTTGTTCTTGGGCCGGTTTCAGACCCTAAGGGAACATATGGCATTGCTGTGGTTCAGGTTGAAAGTGAGGCACAACTGAACAACATTATAAAAAATGATCCGGCAAACGGATTGAACAGTTATGAAATATATCCCATGAGAGCCGTTATAAAACAGCAATGACAAATTCGGAAACTTGTTTCAGCAACTCCTGGGATGACCCTAGGAGAGCCGAGTCTTATGCGAGACTCGAATTTCCCAATACTTACTACCTGGCATACCGAGATCTTCCTGAGATTATCTCCAGACATGTGTCTGGAAATCTGGCGGTTGATTTTGGCTGTGGCACAGGAAGATCTTCACGTTTCCTCAAAGGACTGGGATTTAAGGTGACCGGACTGGATATCTCAGAGGATATGATAAATAAAGCAAGAAGTCTTGACTTTTCAGGTGATTACCTTTTGGTCTCAAACGGAAATTATGATCACCTGGGCACCAATCAGTTTGACATGGTTCAATCCATTTTTACCTTTGATAATATCCCGGGATGGGATAACCGTACAATGATACTGAAGGGATTAAGAAATCTGATTAAACCTGACGGGAAAATGATATGTCTTGATTCTACACCCGAGCTTTATGTCAATGAATGCGCTTCATTTACAACCAGAGATTTTCCTGAAAACAGGAATGCCAGAACCGGCGACATCGTCCGTTGTATTATGCTTGATGTAGAAGATAAAAGAGCTGTGGAGGATATCTTCTGGTCAGTAGAGGATTACTACAAATTATTCAATCGTGCGGGATTTGAAATTGAAGCAATATACAAACCATTAGGTAATAATAATGAACCATATAAATGGATATCTGAAAATAAGACTGCTCCCTGGATTATATTCGTACTCAATAAGACTTTGAATTTTGAACCTTGATATGGTTTTTGTGTTTTAGTTTATTAGCAACCAATAAAATTAGAGAAAGATGGAAACGGTAAAAGAAAAGGCAATAACTGTAGAAACTACGGTTAAAGGGCCAATAGCGAATATCTGGAGTTATTGGACTGAACCAAAGCACATTACGCAATGGTGTTTTGCATCAGACGACTGGCATGCTCCTTATGCCGAAAATGATGTGCATGTGAAAGGAAAGTTTAAAACAAAAATGGCAGCAAAAGATGGCAGTACAGGTTTTGATTTCACCGGAGTATATACAAGGATTGAAAAGCACAAAGCAATAGAATATACTATTCCGGATGGAAGGAAAGTAAAGATTTCTTTTTCCGATCTTGGTTCTGAGACAAAAGTAATTGAATCATTTGACCCTGAAAATGAGAATCCTTTTGAAATGCAAAAAGGAGGATGGCAGGCTATTCTTGACAATTTCAGAAAATACGCGGAATCAAAACGATAAATAAAAACCCCCGGCTTTCGCCAGGGGCCTTGCAGCACTTCAGGATGTTTCTGATTTCACCCGTGGTGCTACTCTGATCTTTATTGTTGGTCTAACTCAACAAAACCAGCTTTAGGTTACAATCTTGATATAAAGTTAAACCATAAGAGGATTGAACGCAAGTACCTAATGCTCATAAAGGGTTAAAATAGAGCAAATTTACATGTCTCTTATCAAAGAAATTTTAAAGAATATAATCAGGAATATTCTGCTTATATTAAGAATGGCATGATTCGTCAAAAATGGACACGAATTTATGAGAGATCCGCAGGAAATATGATTTTCAAAATACCAATCAATATATAGTATTGAATATCATTAGAATACAGACATCTCTTATAATAATATTTAATAAATGCTATTTTGACAAACAACTGATTTATAAGGATTAAATTTTAGCTATTCAGCATATTTCCTGGCTTTTTGCAGCTACGTTCAGCTATGAAAACGCCCAGAAAGCTACATAATTGACTTTTTGATACCTTAAATGCTTTTACAGAACGTCAAGTAATTAGTTTCCTTAAATTTTACCGGTTAGTGTTTTTTTGTACAAGTCATATGAGTTGCCGTCCGCATCAGGTTGCAGATTTTTTATCGTTTCTTAATTTAAGCATTCCAAATCTTGCTCCGATGGTCACCATAGGTATACGAAAAACTACAAAGTCTGTGGAGTAAATCATTAATGGAAGTGATAAACTTATGTATGGTTCAAGAATGGGTTTTTTAGAAATATATGCTTTATAGTTGACTTTAAATCCAGGTGTAATTCCAATTGTATTTCCACCGGAGTGTCTGTAGATGAAATTAGTCATGTATGTTGCATTTATGAATGCACTTATGAAAAAATGATTGTATTTTTCTGATTGAAAATAGTGTCTTTTTTCAACACCTAGTTCTAATCCATAGGATGTGATATCCGTAACAAATACGGATTTGACAACTCCAATTCCGCCCCAGAGGACAGTCGTATTTTTAATCGTATTTACATTCTCATTGCCATAGATAAAACCAAACGAATAAGCTCTGTATGGATTTAGAGCAAAGATCACATCGCATTTTGCAGCAACAGTTTTGGTAATTAAGATAACCAGGAGAATGATTTTCTTCATTTATTATTGATAATTATGTGGAATTTATATATTAAAATATCAGGTCAAAACTGTGGCTATGCACTATAACTCATTTATTTCGTTAGTGTCTTAACCCCCTATAATGAACTAATGTCAGCCCTAATACTATGAAAGGGTTTTTCCAAATTATTCTTTTAGTTTTCATGGCTAGGAGTATTTTAAAGTATATTAATAAAATACTTCACAGGGTGAAAGGTTGAATTCTTTTTACTTAATCAAAGTTAGACTTTACTAATATCAAAGTCAATTTAAGTTTTATCCTGAAATTAGTGCCTTTTCCTGAATTGATATTTTCCCCGAATTATGTTCAAAAAAGTCATCATATTACGTATTTGCTTTATAATGAGCATAAAAAAACCAGGCTGT
>Ga0182021_10003544_pt1 | contig 18349 bp, 18 predicted proteins | sample 612E3MmetaG_FD_120493 | JGI IMG/M metagenome (GOLD analysis project Ga0182021, IMG submission 120493) | Permafrost microbial communities from Stordalen Mire, Sweden - 612E3M metaG (Illumina Assembly) | ecosystem: Environmental > Terrestrial > Soil > Wetlands > Permafrost | place: Sweden... | reverse complement strand
CCGGTTACGTTTCTCAAATTAATAATTAGGCCGCTGGGCTGAGATGAGACAACCTTTTCTAGTTGGTCTCATTCTCAGCCAGGGCTTGATTGTTTCATCAATTTTCGATCGATGATTCCTTAACGATGTCTAAGTTCGCTTGTTGATGTCCACGAGTGAACTTATTTTTATGTTTGCAAAGCCCTAAACCAACCACTTCCTTTGTACATTATTGTTACATCATAAATAACCCTCACCTTCAGAATGGTGCACAATTAATAATTGGCAGTAATTAATATTCCGGAAAATGAGCCGAACGTACTAATTATATTGTCTGATTGTAGAATAGACTTATCAATATTTTTATAGTATATTAAGAACAATGATAGCTTAAGTCGTAAAGTAACAATTTATAAACAGGGGGTTTGCCTTTTCACTGTGAAGTTAGGCCTAAGTTTACAAACCAATGATGAATAGGTTTGGCTATGTTATTCACTTGACAAACACTTTCTAAGGTTAGTTGGCTGAATTAGTCATGATCTTTAGTAAGTGTTTTCCGAAAGCAAAATGATCCGGTTTAAATTACCATGAGTCGGGTTTATTTGAGACTGTTAGATAAATCATTAACAATCCAAGAGATCCTGAGAGGAACAGGTTCAGGATGCTTTTTAAAGGTTATGATTTTACTATTACTATTTAAAAACTAATATTAATGGAGTGAAAAATGAAACAAGAAAGTAAATCAAGTTATTTTATCACCGGTGGAGCTGGTTTTATCGGCAAACATCTGGTTGATCACCTGTTAAATGACGGTAATATGGTTACCGTGTATGACAATTTGGTGTCAGGGAAAAAAGAACATTTTGCTTACCATTTGGGTAAAACTAATTTCCGGTTTGTTCAAGCGGATATTTTGGATTACCCGGTTCTAAAAGAATCCATGAAAGGCCATGAAATAGTTTGGCACCTTGCAGGTAATACAGATATTCCCACGGGAAATAGAGTGACGGATCTCGATTTAAACAATTGTACTGTAGGCACCCGCAACGTGCTGGAGGCTATGAGACAGAATGAGGTTAAAAATATCCTCTTCTCTTCAAGCGCGACTGTTTATGGTGACATGCCGCCGATTCCGTTATCAGAAAGTATCGGTCCACTACTTCCTATATCTTTATATGGAGCAGGTAAGCTCGCTGGTGAAGGCTTGATTAGTGCATATTGTCATTTGTTTGGCATGAAAGCACGTATCTTCCGCTTTGGTAATGTAGTTGGCGCACACATGGGGCACGGCGTTATCTACGACTTTATCCAAAAATTAAAGAAAAATCCCAAAGAGTTAGAAATCCTTGGAGATGGTAACCAGGAGAAAAACTTTTTCATGGTTGAAGATTGTATTGATGGTATGTTCTGGGCATTTCACAAGGCTGATTGCCAATATGATGTTTTCAATCTGGGTTGCGCTTCAAGTGTCAAAGTGAAAGACATTGGTAAGATAGTAGCAGAGGAAATGGGCTTAAAAAATGTGACATATAAATTTACCGGTGGTGCCAGGGGTTGGCCCGGTGATGCACCGTATGTTTTATTTAATGTCGATAAGATGAAAAAATTGGGTTGGGTAGCGTCGCATACTTCATCGGATGCTGTACATATCGCAACTCGTCGTTTATTGGAACCTAGTAATTTGTGATGACCAAAGTATTGATTTACTCGTTAGTCCCTGTCGGTAAATAAAACAAAGCAAATTAGTAAAAAAGTAGTGCGGTAATCAGAAAGAGGTAAGAATTACTAAAATATTTCCATTTGCACAAGACATCATCCATTACCATCTTCAATAAATAGAAAACACTCTTAACGAACTAATGTTTTTCGAAGTGTATTGTTCCTCTCGACATATATAGTACGCATTAGAATTAGGCGCTTAGTCTATAGTTTTTTACTGACAAATATTATTTATCCTTAAGAATCAGATGCGGGAGAAAAATCTTACGTAAGGTACAAATCAGTAATTCAGGACTGTTCTTTGAAAAAGCACTAAATTTACACAATCAAAGTTAATGGAGGAAGTGTATGAAACAACAACCATTTCTTTCAATTATTATTACTTCGTTTAATACTGAAAGGTTAAAGGACACTACAGAACTATTGGCAAGTCTGCATCAGGATCACTATCCGAGCAGAGAAATATTAATATCAATTGAAAATTACCAGGACTACAAAACCGGTTTAGAAACATGTATAAAACAAAAAGATTACAGCGATACTAAAATAATCGTAAATTATGGCAAACCTGGTATCTCTGTGTGCCGTAACTTAGGCATTCGAGAAGCAAAAGGGGATATTATCGCTTTTATCGATGATGATGCGATTCCATTCCCAAATTGGATGCAGGAAATGGTAAAACCCTATGAAGATAATTGTGTCCTTGCGGTGACAGGACCAGCTATCCCATTGTGGGAAGATAAAAATGTAGATGCTTGGTTTCCGCAAGAATTTTATTGGATATTTGGTTGTAGCGCTTGGAGAGGATTTGATAATGAAAGGCAGGTCCGAAACGTTTTAGGAGCAAACATGTCCTTTCGAAAAGAAATACTTAATCGTGATGATCTTTTCCCTCAATGGCTCGGTAACAGAAAGAAAAACGAGGGTGACAAACTAACAACGGGAGATGAAACTGAACTCTCAATAAGAGTAGCCAATCAAAAAGGTAAGTATATTATTTTCAGTCCCCTGGTAAAAGTCCACCATAGAGTACCGGCTAGTCGGTTACGCTCCAGCTATCTCAGACACAGAAGCTATATTGAAGGCTATTCGAAAGCCATTATAAAGAAATTACATAAAGATAAATATAAAAATTCAAATATATTAGCCACTGAATATTCTTTATTTGGACGCATCGTTTTCAAGCTTATCCCCAGTACAATAATAAATTTCTTTGTTAAACCGGCAATTGCCTATAAAAGAATGCGTGTAACAATAATTAGTATGAGCGCAATTACAATAGGCTATTTAAGAGGCAATTTCTCAAGGTAAATGACATTCTCTCCGACGCAAGCGTCATTGTATCCGGCCATGTTGTCAAGCTCTTGATGATAGTAACTATGTATGTTACTGTCTATGTCTAACCTAATTGAATAATAAAGCATACATGGTTTAGATCTATCCCTTTCTCAATTAAATGAATTTCGTCCCTTTTCCCAATTTTCAGCCATATGCCCTTAATTATTTTGTCAACAGTTTCATCTAACGCCTATCTTCGATATTTGGTTGGAAATACCAGATGCTATAATAGGATGGTTACATTATCACTTTAATACGTAAATACTCCTGTGCTCTTCTTGCCCCGTGTCCGTTGCAAGCAGTAGGGTATTAGTAAAGAACCCCACAGCAAGCTGTGGGGCACTTGGGAAAGGGAGACCTCCCATAAAATTGCGGATGAGGCCGCTTTCATCCCGCCAGCAAGCTGACGAGTGTTCAGCGGAGATTTTTATAAAATATGATATTTCAAAACCGGTTGGACCTACCATCCTCTCTCCCGATACACATAAAATTTGAAAAATATTGGACTGGAAAGATACATATACCTTAGAAAAAGGCCTGAAAAACGCTTACGAGTGGGTAGAGAAAAGGTGAAGCAAAGAAAGTACACCAAGCGGAGAATCCTGGCATCAAAATCGGGAGTATAGAGTAATAATTTGAAGACCAAAGTCTCAATAATTGTAACATGCTTTACTATCAAACGACTTAAAGACGTCATGGATTTACTGGATAGCATTGCTGTGCAGACTTATTCGGACATTGAAATTATCTTCATCATTGAAAATTCGAAAGAACTCTATAAAGCATTAGAAGAACGAATATCAAAGGATAAACAAAAGAATCTCAAATTATTCTTTAATGATAGTGAATTCGGGCTGTCTGCAAATAGAAACATAGGAATCCAAAAAGCCAGCGGCGATATTATCGCTTTCGTTGACGACGATGCCGTTTTATTTCCCCGATGGACCGAGGCGATGGTAAAAGCTTATGATGCTGATGCATCAATTATTGGAGTTACCGGACCTATTTTACCGTTATGGGAAAGCCCGTCGATGAATTGGTTCCCCAAAGAATTGTACTGGATGTTCGCGTGTACTTATTACGATACGAATAAACCGATGGAAGTCAGAAATGGGTATGGAACGAATATCTCTTTCAGGAAGGAAGCTTTTGAGATTTGTGGGTTATTTCGCACTGAACTGGGAGCGAAGGGAGGGGGTGGAGCGCTTGGAAAACAGAAGCTTACCAGCGAGGAAGCCGAGTTTTCAATACGGGTAACCAGAAAAACCGGAAAACATATTATCTTCCATCCGGATGTAAGCGTATATCATAAGGTCTATCAGTACCGGATGAAGACGTCTGCTCTGGCATGGCGTGGTTTTGAGCTAGGTTATACTAAAGCTGTGTTTAAAAGGAATTTTAGCGGTAATCGCAACCAGGAAAAAGTCCTGGATACAGAATATACACTTCTGAAAAGAGTATTTTTTAATCTTGTTCCGGGTATTTTTAAAGGCATCTTTCGGCATCCGGTTATTGCCGGGCGAAAGTCCTTCGTTACTGCGCTTACATTAGCTTCTGTCGCAACAGGTTATGTATACTATTTTATTGATGACCCGTTTAATAAGAAGCGTATTTTAAAAGATAATAACACGATTCACTAAACAGTTTAGCTCATGGTTAGTATAACCTTGACCCGACCTTGTATATGGAATAATCAAAGATTATAGCTTCAAAGTTATAGTTTAAAATATCTTTGGCATTACCAGGTACACTATAATACTCATTAATCCATGAGCCAGGCTGACTCCAAATATGGAATTGGTTTTTTTTACCACAAAGCCAAAGTAAATACCAACAGCCAGGATAAAAATAATGTGCAATATGGAACCAAAACCTACTTGTAATATTGCGTAAATTGCAGCAATCAATATCCATCCTAATGATCCCAGTACATTTGCCGCCCTCTGCATAACACCGCGGAAAGCTAATTCTTCTACTAGACCGTTAAAGACGAGTAATACGGCAGCAGGGAATATCAGTTGAGCAAATGGTCCTTCCACCAAAGGCTGAGGTTTGAGAATAAAATAATCTATTGCACCCAAGCCGATACCAGTGACGGCAATAATAAACTGGACTAGTGGCAGCCGCGTGTTTAGACCTATATCATCGATAGAGTAGTGTAAATTACGGGCTATTGTATAAATGCATAACAATACCGGCAATGCGATAATAATGTACCAATAAATGGTCGAAACCTGAATGACTGGCTCCACGAGACTTACAATGCGGATTAATGGAACCAAACCAATGGCCATCCATAATTGCCGTAGATATTTATCTGTATCGATCGTGCTGTATATTATAATCGCGAAAAGTATGATAAAATACAACGCTAACCCATATGCAGCCGATATATGATATATTATAAACTCAGTAACACCGAAGGCTACCAAAAAGATGGCGGCCAATATCCAGCCGTGAACCTTCAATTGCGAGAAATGCGTTGTTAATTTTAAGTTGTTAAGGTTTGGTTTGCTCTTGCTAGGTTTGCTCTTATTTGATTTGTCGTTTCTTCCCAATAACTTATAAGTTGTTAATTTTAAGTTGTTAAGGTTTGTTTTACTCTTGCTAGGTTTGTTCTTGTTTGATTTGTCGTTTCTTCCCAATAACTTATAATAGGTAAGGATATAATAGATACTTATTAGTCCACAAATTATTATTAAAATTATGTAACCCAATAACATTATCGAGGGAGACATTAATAAATTCTCCTATATCGAATTTCATCTAAAAGCAAACCTAAACTTTTTCAGCGTGGGATGAAATTAATCCAATCTAATAGAATCTTATTATCTGATATTAATTTACCGGTTACTCTTCTTTTCTATACTATATCTACGAACAATAACTTCTTACTTTATTGTGTTACATCCACCCAAAGCCTTAAATTTAAATATTTGTCGGGGCCGTTGTCTTTATATAACAAGAATGCAAATTGCTGGTTATCGCCGATTTGCGTTGGAATCAGGACAATATCTTGCGACCATTTTTCACCCACAGTTATTTCGAAAGGACCAAGCGACTGCATCTCTTGTCCATTCAAGTTTACTTTTATATTATATGTCGTAGTCTGAATCTCATGGTTTTCTATTCCTAGTGTGATGCTAACCGAATTGCCAAGTTTAACCTGACGCGGATAGTTTTCCATCTTACTTCCCGTTCCTAACATATAGAAATTAGTAAAATATTCCTGCGGCTTAGGACGGGCGATGGTATAACCTAAAGTAACTATCGACCCGATAACGATTATTATCAAGCAGGAATAAAGAATACGGTCGAACCGACTAATGACAGACCAACGGGTGAAATGAACATCGAAGTGCAGTTTAAACCGTTTATCTTTAGTTAAGCGGGAGCGGCGGAAAAGAGCGATACTGCAAAACAACAGGATCAGAACTGGAATAGTGATAACAATGGGCGTGAGTCGGATGCCCCAGGGAGTATAATTTAAACCTAACCCTGCTAGTGCAATGACGGTGAAACTTAAAACAAACGTAAGCATTAACCTCTCCATCCCGGAAAGGCTCTCATTATTGGGGAAAAGAGCGGACATAAGCGAATACCCTGGGAAGATGAGTAGAATAATCATACCCAAAATCACCCGTATCACACCGGTAGTAAATTCTACTACTGGAATGCTAATAAAGGTAATTAAGATAATAAATAGAAGATCCATCTTTTTCCCTTAAGGAAATTAGGTTGATAACTTGTTAATTGTGAACTTCGCCAAACGAGTTTATTTCATTCCTAATGATGCATAATTTATTTTCAATTTCATAAGCCATGCAATGAAAATCAATATGCCGAAGGCGAGGAAGAAGAATATCGGGCTGGCGATATCGTGATACCATGTAGTAGCTGCAGTTACATTAATATAATAGGCTACACTGATGATGGAGACGATACGGAGTACATTAACACCAATGGCAATTGGTATTGCCATTATAAAAAGTACTGCGCGTTTGTAGAAGACACCATGTAGTATATAAATAAAAACGGCATCGAGCGCAAGTAGCGCAATAAAGGTGTCAATCCCACTGCATGGTATACCAACGGTAAATGTAGATTTTGGGATGGAAATTATTGCCCCGGTGGTCGTAATAGGCAATCCGAAGAGAGATAATAAATGCGAAGAACTCGTAATCGCTATTTGTTGTAACTTAACGGTTAGATCGGAGACGAATGGCAAAGGAATCATAAACACGAGAAAACACAGTGGGAAAATCAACGTCCTTACCCCGGTGTTACCGAAAAAGTAAAAGACAGCCGCTATTAACATAGTTAGAAGTGATAGTGCTCCGAAGAATCTGATATCCCAGATACAGCTTGATAGGTAAAGTGCCAGCCCGAGAATTAAAAACGGAATAGCCCCGATGAACGATTGTTTCAGTTTCAGCTGTTTTCGTTTAACCCAAACAAAGAAAGCGGACACAAACGGAATCAGAAAACCATGACTATAATAATCACTCGCAAGCCAAGAGTTCACTAACCAACGTAAAGTAGGCCAATAAAGCAAACCGCACATTATTATGATAACGGTTATCAGAATAAATTTAGGTCTATTATTTTCAGCCAATTGTACCTACCTGTTTAAATCCCTGTAATTTTCCGCCGATACATCTTTCTTAGCACCGTTTGCTAAACTAGCAAATTGAACATTACTATATTACTCTCAATTGGATCATTACCATTTTCTGTCAGACTAATTATTTCCATCCCGGTATTCAATTAATTTTATTTTGAAGTTTACACCTCTTATATTTACTATTTCACAAATAAAACTTGTTTATGGTTTATTATCAGGATTAAATTTTAATTTAATGGCTGGATAGAAAATAACGGCTGCCGGAATTAATATCAAAATCATAATAACTACGTACCCCCTCACACCCCAATCAATGATAGTCAATATTATCGGATGATATGCATTATCAACCTGGGTTGGGGAAAACATGAGAGGTATTACCTTATTTAAAAAGGTTCGTTCCTGAACTAAAACGTCATCATATGATCCTTGCAATGGAATAAGGGCATCCACTTGTACCATCGAAATTGTGTCACTATAAAACTGGTTACCCTTAACATAAAAATAAAGAATCAACCGTCGCTCGGTTAACGCACCATCTTCATTACTTGCAGTAGCCACCAATTTGTTAAGCGGGATAGTGATGTTAGTCGGCTCTCGGCTCCAGGCTGTATCAGTGATAACAACACTTTCCTGGCCTTCATCCTGAATTTTATATCCTTGAGCGGTAAAACAGACACTGGGATTATGAAAGCTAAAATCGCTCTTTGATTGTACAATAGTAAAGAATATCGGCTGTGAGAACGTTGGCGGTTCATAGACGCGAACTAGCATTGCATCCGCTTTTAATAATGCCAAATATTGTTCAACCGGATAATCGTAGCCTTCCCATCCATCGATAGATTTTGGGAAATTTTCCATTACAGTTTGGTTGCCCAAATTCTCTTTGGTCTGTACAGAAACACTACCGGAGGAAGACGTATACAGACTATTACCTAACGTTACCATGGGTGAAAAAAATGAGATTGGGGAGATTATTAATAATATCGCAATAACTGAAAAAATAATAATTCCAGTTGTTAAAAATCGCCGGTCAAAATGTTTCATGTATGTTTTCTATGAACGCCTAAAAATTAGACTTAATTTTTATATTAATCTATATTTTTATTATACCGAGTTATCCAGATATATTCAATTTCGCTAACGCAATCAACTATACTCAAATACATTCACTTTTTTCTATCGATATATTTTCTGAAATCAGTTTGGGATATAACTCCCCAAAATGTCTTCCAACAAAGAGGCTACTTAGAATTATGATCAAGCTTTCACGCAGAGGCTTGATGCTTGGCTACAGTATGGTCTAGCTGCTAGCTTTCGTGTTTTTGCTTCACGTTTATGGGTTAAATTATTTAGAGATATTTCATAGCAACCAACTTCATGAATATTTTTTCTGTTTTCTGGATTTATCGTCAATACAGGAACCCCCGTTGTTTGCATCGTATTGACAGACAGCTGCATAATGTTCTATCCTCAATCAACGATACTATTTCCCCAAAGGAGATGACGGTGACAGGATTATTGATTGCCGTTACTTTCATTGCCGCTTACCTGTTAGGTTCTATTCCTACTGCCTACATCATTGGCAAAATCAGAAAAGGCACCGATATCCGGGAAGTCGGTAGCAAGAATATGGGTGCTATGAATGTCATTTATAATGTCGGTTTCTGGTGGGGCGCTCTGGTGATGACGGTTGATATCGGCAAGGGTGTTCTTGTCATGGCTGTCGCCAAAGCACTTCTCATGCCGGGTCATGATTTAGCCTGGTATGCCGCTGGGATAATAGTGATTTTGGGGCACAATTTCCCCATTTTTCTTAAATTTCGCGGCGGTAAGGGTGGCGCCACTGCTGTCGGCGTCCTCAGTTATCTGATGTTTCCTTTCGGATTCCTCGTCGGATTGGGCACTTTTGGGCTATTATTGGCAATTATCCGCTTTCCGACTCTCAGTTACGGCATCGGACTGCTCACTTTCCCGTTTGTCGGCTGGCTCCATTATCACAACGGGAACTGGGTGATTTTTTCATCGATTGTGGTTGCGATACCGTTTATCAGGTATGTGCCGAGACTGAAAGAAATCTATAAAAAAGCCGGTAATCTCGGCCATGCCATCCGACGTAAAAATCTGAAGGATAGATTCTAGACTTGGATTCTCTTTAGGCTGCTTTTTTTGCGAATGTAGGTGTATATCGGTGGAAACCTCTTTCTCAGGTTCGGCGAAAAGGTGGTTCACTTTAGTAAACGTATGATCATGAATTTCTTGGTTGACGAAAATCATTTAGTTCTGATGTCGCACTTGCCAGCTTCCAGTTATCCATGAAAGCAAATTGTCCCTGTGAAATTAAATCCACAGGGACAATAACACTGTCAAAAACGTATCTATGCTTGCGGTGGCGACGGATTTTTATATCCTTCCAGCAACGTTTTAGGCACCAATTGTATCAATTCGTCCACCGTAAACAGTTTCCCGTTTTCCTGCGTAATCGTCTTTGTTTTCACCGGTTCCGAATATATGGCAATATTGGGATAAGTTACATCAAAAACCTGGCCGTTGATATTAGCGGCTTCATTAGTACATAGATAAACGACGAACGGCGCCACCGTATCCGCCCCGGGAGGATTCATCAGCTCCTCAAACCTTTCTTTTGTGATAAGACCGGAATCAAAACGTTTTTGGAAACCGGCTTTGATATCCTCACTGAGAGTAAACCTTGTTCCTGCCGTAGGAGCATAGGCATTACAGGTAACACCGCTCCGTCCCATCTCTCTGGCCACTGCCCTGGTCAGTCCCACGATGCCGGCTTTGGCCGCGCCGTAATTGCAGTGCCCGACAGTGCCCAGCCAGGCAGTGGAGGTCGTATTAATAATGCGTCCCCATTTTTGTTCCCTCATTAATGGCGCAGCATGGCGGATCATGTTAAAAGAACTCTTCAAAAAAGAATCTACGGACAAATCCCATTCTTCTTCAGACATATTCCAGACCATTTTGGGAGCATCCGACCCGGCATTATTCACCACTATATCAATCCTGCCAAAAGTTTTGACCGTAGCCTGGATGACCTGCTGCGCTTCTTTAAAATCCGAGACACTGCCGAAGAACGGGATCGCTTCGCCTCCGGCTGCTTTGATCTCAGCGGCAACCGTGGCCGCGTCCCCGCCCTGTGTGCCCTGTTTCCGGTTATTAGTCACTACTTTTGCGCCCTCAACGGCTAATGCCATCGCCACGGCTTTACCAATTCCCTGCCCTGATCCGGTGACAATTGCTACCTTACCATTCAGCTTACCGGCCATACCAATCCTCCATTTTTTATTTTTTATCGGAGCTTGAATACAGGCAGATATCATTTTACCTGTCATTCAGTGAAAAAGTATTTTATTGTTCCCATAATAGCATATGAGAAAGATATGCGCCAGATAAAAAAAGGGGCGGCTGAAGCCGTCCCCTATCTTAGTACTTGATTTTGCTGATAGCCGTTACGCTTTAATAACGCTATTACTGATATATCTTCTGCATTATGTAAACATCAAGTAACTGGTCGAATTTGTAACCCACTTCTCTCATCACGCCGATGTCTGTAAAGCTGAATTGCCGGTGAAGATGAATACTAACATTATTTCCGCCCGCAATTCTGGAAATGACGGTATGTAAACCTGCTTTTCTCCCTTCCTCCAAAACGGCTTGCATTAATTTTCTGCCAATACCGTGATTCCGGAAACTTTCTTTCACATATAATGAAAGCTCCGCTGTATTTGCGTATGCGCATCGGGTAGAGTATTCGCTTAGAGAAGCCCAGCCGACAACTTTACTATCTACAACAGCGACCATGACAGGATTTCTTGGACCGTGCTCTTTAAACCACTTCCTCTGCGAAGTGGTCGATTTAGGTTCGAGGTCAAATGTCGCAGTAGTAGTTAAAATAGCTTCGTTGTAGATTGCGGTAATCGCAGGGACATCGGTTGCAACAGCTTTTCGAATTTCCGGTATCATCATGGTTCCTATTCAAATACTCTGATACCTGATATTATATCGTAAAAACGTTGAAAGCAAATATTACCTTTTCACCTTAAGCCTCAAGGGGCAGGAAAAATATCTGGTACTAGTTATCTTCGTTTCTGCTCCAGTCTTCTCTGCTGGAATGCGTTCCAATCGTTACCGGTTGTCTTTTCAACTCCCGTAATTCCTTTCGATAACTACACTGCAGGCATTGTTCGAACCATCCATCAGCGTCCCGGTCAATAAATAAGTCACCGCCGCAGCGATTGCAACTCTTTAATTTCCAATGTAACATCTTATTCACCCCCATTAGTCACATTCCACACCATTTGTATAATGCAATCTTAATTAATTAGTGAAAAGGAGTATGTGATAATGGTCTCATTTCGTGTGTGACAATAGTCTCATTTCAGGGAGTAAAGAGAAAAACAGAAAGCGTCAAACCCTAATATGCGCAAGTATCTAAACATGACTTGAGTCCATAGACCGCGGTTGGCGGTATTTTACGGAGGGATTGCATTAAAATGATGGCGTAACTTATACTCGTCCGCAGCTTACGGAGGGGGAGTCAAATGATGAGGCAGACTAATATCAACAAAGACAATCCAGTAAAAGTTATCCATTCGATTTTCATTGAAATTAAGCGGCACAAAAACAGAGCTTATTCTTCTTCGATAATGATCTCAAAAGAGCAGGTTAAAGCGCCGGTTGGACATACCGCTTCACAGGTAGTACACCAGTGACAATCCTCAGTCTCGATAATAGTAACTTGTTTTTCTTCCCATATAATCGCGCCGCAAGAACAGACACTGATGCAAAGACCGCAGCGGTTACATTTTTCCTGGTTTATTGTGGGCATTTCAACCAATTAAGTATGCCTCCGTATGATTACAATTTAGTGGATTCCGATAGCTTTGTCTGTGACCTTTGTCTCAAGCGGAATCCTCAATAATGTCCTCCAGCGCTTTCCTATCCGTGATTACGATACGGTGACGCTCCAATCGGATATGCCCCTGTTCTTCCAGTGCTTTTAGTGACCGGGCCACCACTTCTCTGGCGGTGCCTGCCATCGCGGCCATTTCCTGTTGAGTCAGATGCTCGGAATTTCCGGGTCCGTCACCGGCATGGGCCAGTAATATTTTTGTCACCCTGCCCAGCACATGCCTAAAAGACAGATCTTCAACCAGTGTCACGAGCTGCCGCATTCTTTGCGCCAGTACTTTACTGGTGTTCAGCGCGACTCTGGGATACTGCTGCATAATACTTTGCAATCTTTCTTTTTTGATGCTGTAGACTGTCACCGTGCCAAGCGCCTGAGCGTTGATCGGATTAGTCCCGCCGTCAAAAACAGGAATATCGTTTAAAGCTTCGCCGGGACGGGCGATGCTGAGAATTTGCTCTTTCCCCTGGGCAGATGTTTTAAATACCTTGACTGCGCCGGTTGCGACAAAGAACAGTGTGTCTGATAGCTCGCCTTCCCGTAATATAACTTCGCCGCGCTGCACTGATTTCTCGGAAAATAATGTCTTGACCGCTTCCAGTTCAGCAGTGCTCATCACGGAAAAGTACGGTATCGATCTTAAAAATGTTACATCAACGGTCATTATCTTTTATTTACCGGATACCAGATTTGATTATTACGTCAAATTATATCAGCTTCTGATATACGAGGCAATAGCGGAGAAACTCCAAATTACAAAAACCAAAATTCAAACAATAATCAAGACTCAAGACATCATCTCTGTGAGATGAGTATACATTACTTCGTAAGTACTGTAGCCATGTAATCAAGAAAAATGAGTGTAGATATACAACCCTGAGTCCGCAGACGAAGGGTCTCCCGGTGAACATCATTCTTTTGTCATTGCGAGGAACGAAGCAATATCAGTATCGAGGTGGCAGTCTCCCGGTACTTCGCAAATAGATTTTTCATTTTCAAAGTTAAAACGAAACCCGTGTACGCTAAACGAATATTTTGTGGTGATTTTAGGTATGCACTGCCGCTCTCGATTAGCAGGATAATGAGAGGCGATTTGGGTTTTTGACCCAAATGTGAGTGAACTTGCCGGTTTGGAAGTTAATGTAGGTTGGTTACATCTGCCGGGAAAATCCCCCTGTATCCCCCTTTTTCGAAAGGGGGGGAGCCCTTTTATTGCGGGGGAAACTATTCCCTGTAACCCGACAAATTGAAAATTCTTATTAGTCCTTTACTGGACGCTTCCTGTACTGATTCTGACGGGCCTATCCTTACAACTCTCTGTCTCACGACGATAGCTTGTGAACCGAGGGAACAAGAACCTCAGTCCCGGGGACTGCTGTTACCGCTTTAGTAGTACAGTTCAAAAATAGATGTAAGGCACCTAAACAATTTACTCAGTATTTAAGCGCTTACCCTCTACGAACCCAAGACCGTTGCCAGGGGCACTTCCAGTATGCCCAAGACGGCCCCAGCGGCCAGAACATGACGGAGCGTTTATCATCCGGCTTACGCCCAAACGGTGAGAATATTGTAAGACAGGGAGGGAAAGATTGTAAAGGAGATCTTGTCGCCGGTTTTAGAATGGCAGGATAACAGGTGATGCGGTAGGGGCGACCGGCCGGTCGCCCCTAAAGAAGGCTTGCGAGCCTCAAGGATATTGTCGCCGGTAATGCAATGGCTAAAATTTCCCTCATACATTACCGCGTAAGTATACGTTTACTACGTAAAGTACGTACCGCTATAGCCTCAATCCTCCCACCGGGAGAGGCGAATGGCATTCGCCCCTATAATTCATGTTAGTAGGCTGGGAGATTTCCGTTCGACTAAGCTCCGGGATCTGTGCTTCTGCTCCAGCCTTCGACTTAGCTCAGGATGATACAAAATTTATTGCATTAGAAAACAAAAGAATTTATAATATGAAACAAATACATATACGTACAAAAACTTATACAGGGTAGGCAGCGTTAAATTTGTTTGTCATGCACTTCCACTTTGAAAATAAAACCCCAACATGCTAACCTAAAATCATACTGAGTAAATATGTGTCAATTTTCGTTATCAGGAATCTGGAGGAGAAAAGCAGATTATGAAAGCAGCAGTAATTAAATCTCCGGGCGTACTGGAAGTACAGGATATTCCCGAACCCGTATGTGAACCGGATGAGATCAAAGTTAAAATCGCTTATGCCGGTATTTGCGGCAGCGACCCCAAGATATTAGAGGGCACTGTGGGAGCGGCTTTTCCTCCCGGAGCCATCGGCGGTCCTCTGGCGGTCACACCGATGCGTCCCGGCGTCAAGATTCTGGGACATGAAGCCTCCGGTGAGATTGTGCAAATCGGCAAAGATGTCAAAGGCGATTTCAAGATCGGCCAGCATGTGGCCATGAATTTCCGCAAAACCTGCGGCGGCTGCTACTACTGTCAGAATAAAATGGAACATTTCTGCGAACGGGTAACCCCCTTCGTCGGCGTCATGGCGGAATACGGCAGCTTTAAAGAAAGTCTGGTCTACAAGTTGCCGGAAAATTTGCCTCTCGATGAAGGCGCGTTCCTGGAGCCGCTGTCTATCGCCGTGCACGCGGTGGATATTGCCAAAGTCAAGGTCGGCGATTCGGTGATTATTACCGGCGGCGGTCCCATCGGGTTATTGATCCTGCAAGTCGCGATCAAAGCCGGCGCTGCCAAAGTGCTGGTCTCGGAGCCGGTTGCGGAAAAGAGAGCGCTGGCGAAACGATTCGGGGCTGATGTTACCGTCGACCCGCTGAATGAAGACCTGCTGGCAATCTGCAATAAATTCACCGACGGCCGCGGTTTTAACGTTTGTATTGAAGCCACGGGTATCACCGCCCTTGCCCGTCAGCTGATCCTGTTATCAGAGCGCTGCGGCAACATCGTCTGGGCCGGTGTCTATCCCGGCAACAAAGATATTGAACTCCCGATATTCTACATGTATTCCAAGGAATTGTCCGTTCATTCCGTCAAGTTAGCGCCGTATTCATTCCCCAGGGCGCTGGCAATTTTACCTAAATTAGACCTTAAACCGATGATCACGGTATATCCGCTGGTTGATGCTGTTAAGGCTTTCGAAGCGCATAAAAAAGCTAAAGATATTAAAATAATGTTGAAGCCCTAGATCACACCGCGGCTTTTAAGGCTTCGGTATCTATATAGAATAGTACAGGAGGTCATGGATGACTGAACAGATTCATTGCGGTAAATGTAATATGCTGCTGTATTTTGGTGAAGAGATCAAGAGGCGCCTCTATATGCGCGCAATCCCCTCAGAGGAAACCGTTCTCGGCTATTATAAGAATGTCTGCCCCAAATGCGGCAACAGTTTGTCGATGAGCAGTGTAAAAATCGAGACTAAAGGGAGGAAAACATGGCTCACAGCCGGGAAATAGTAACAGACCTTGAGGATAAGGCAAATTTAGTTCGCCGCAATATCGTCAGGATATTTGAAAGTAGTAAACAGGGACATGCCGGCGGCACGATGTCCTCCGTGGATATTGTCACCGCGTTATATTTCCATCATCTCAAACTGGATAAGAAGAATTGCGATTGGCCGGAAAGAGACCGCGTCGTCCTTTCCAAAGCTCATGCGGCCGAAGCTATTTATGCCGTATTGCCGGAGATTGGCTATGTCTCTAAAGACATGCTCGATAAATATTATGCCTTCCGCTCGCAGTTCCAGGGTCATGCCGACCGCTGGTGTACGCCCGGCATCGATTATTCCGGCGGTTCGTTAGGACAGGGCTTGTCTTTTGCTGCCGGTATGGCGAAAGCTGAAAAAATGCACACTGCGCTCAAACCCCCAGCGGTCCGCGTGACCGCGGCCAATTACCCGAAATTAATTCTAAAATACAATCCGGCCTACCGTGTTTTCTGCATCGTGGGCGACGGCGAACTGAATGAAGGGCAAAACTGGGAAGCCATCATGTTTGCCGCCAAGTACAAGCTGGATAATCTGATTTGCATCGTCGATTATAATAAATACCAGCTGGACGGCCCGGTTGAGATGATCATGCCCATCGAACCTCTGGCGGACAAATTCAAGGCTTTCGGCTGGGGCACCTATGAGATTAACGGCCACAGTATGCAAGAACTGGTGGACACTCTGGAATTGACGAATAATCTCTACGGCGACGGCAAACCGAAGTGCATCATTGCGCACACGGTGAAAGGCCACGGTATCCCGGTATGGGAAAGCGTGCACCTGCATTATTCCAGACTCGAAGGCACTACCATTGCCGTCAAAGAAGGGAGAGAGATATATGGTTAAGTATAATAAATATGTGCAGATCGGCCCGCCGACCGCCACGATGGCAGCCGCGGAGACCGCGATGGTTAAAGTTGCCCAGAAGTACCCCAATACCGTTGTCGTCCTGGAAGATATGGGCATGCCGGGCATTAACTGGTTTAAAGAAAATGCTCCGGAGAGAATTGTCGAGTGCGGTATTGCCGAAGCTAACGGCGCGGTTATCGCCGGAGCCATGGCGGCAGAAGGATTCATCCCTTTTATCCATAGTTTTTCTTTCGCCGTTGTTGAACGCGCATACAATCAGATCAGACAGAGTATCTTAGTCGACCGCTTCAATGTCAAGATCACGGCCCGTGACGGAGTCTGGGGCGATCTTGGCATCTCCCATGACATCGTTGAAGGAATCGCCTGCACCCGTATTTTACCGAACCTGGTGATATTAAACCCGGCAGATGCCGTTGAAGCGGAAAAAGCTTATCTGGCCATGGTTGATTATGTCGGGCCTGTTTACTTCAGGATGGAGTATGCCGCACCGGCTCCATTCAAGATCTTTACGGATGACTATCCTTTCGAAATCGGGAAAGCATATCAGATCAAAGATGGGAAAGATGCCACAATTATCGCCACCGGCTATTTAGTGACTGAGGCGATCAAGGCGGTCGAGATTCTGGAAAAAGAAGGTCTCGATGTCGGCATTCTGAACATGAGCACGATCAAGCCGCTGGATGAAGAAGCGATCATCAGGGTCGCAGAACAGACCAGGGCAATTGTAACCGCGGAAAACGGGACAATTGTCGGCGGTATGGGCGATGGGATTGCCGCCGTTCTGGCCGAGAATGCGCCGGCTGCGCTGGTAAAAGTCGGGGTTGTAGATGAATTCAGCCAGTCTGCCAGACTTACAGCTGAAGTAGATGAGCTCAAAGACTTCTTCGGACTTGGCGCTAAGGATATCGCGATATCGGTCAAAGAAGCCATCGCCAAACGGGAAAAGTTCGGACTCATCAGAAAATAGAACTGTCTTTTCGCGAGACTGTCCGAAAATAGTCCTAGAATTTAAAATCGAGGTGAAAAGTGCACCGCGAAAAAGTAAATCCCCATTCGCCCCCTTTCGCGAAAGGGGGCGAATGGGTTTAATTTGGCAATCTAAAAGATTTCGGAAAGCCTCGATTAAGGTGAGGGGGAAATTTTTGGCAAGGAAAATAATTCAATATAAACCCTCTTATGATCTCCTGTCCTGGAGTTTGGTTTGAAAACTGTTAATACCGTCCTCGGTCCGTTGGCAGCATCAAAACTGGGTTTTACGCTGATGCACGACCATATTCTCGGTGCGACAGCCGGCCTCCCCCAGGTTTATCCTGAACTGTTGGGTAAAGATTACAAAGAACGTATTATTAAAGGTCTGGCGGCGGCCAAACAAGCCGGTATCAGCACTATCGTAGATGCCGATACTTTTGAT